>ERZ842401.2953-NODE-2953-length-21800-cov-5.806346_pt1 | contig 21800 bp, 21 predicted proteins | sample MGYA00521270_ERZ842401 | MGnify/ENA primary metagenome ERZ842401 (study PRJEB31892, sample SAMEA3878208) | bioreactor metagenome | biome: Moose rumen | place: Sweden | collected 2011-10 | study: EMG produced TPA metagenomics assembly of the PRJEB12797 data set...
TGGGGCCACTGCTATAGACGTTGAGGATGAGTCTCTGCTATAGACGTGGAGGGTGGGGCCACTGCTATAGACGTTGAGGATGAGTCTCTGCTATAGACGTGGAGGGTGAGTCTCTGCTATAGCCGTAGGAGGGTGCCACTGCTATAGACGCAGCGAGTTGGTGCCACTGCTATAGACGTTGAGGGAGAGCCTGGCTAAAAATGCAGGAGGGAGGTACTTGTGAAGCTATTAATTGTTAATTTTGTATCCGGATTTGAAACAGAAATGTCAAATACTTAATAAGTTCCTATTATGCAGAAGTTTATAGACAGTTACGATTTTAAAGGCAAAAAAGTTATTGCCAGAGTTGACTTTAATGTTCCGCTGAACAAAGATTTCAAAGTTACAGACGATACCAGAATCCGCGCAGCGGTTCCTACCATCAAAAAGGTGCTGGAAGGGGGCGGATCCATCATACTTATGTCGCATCTTGGAAGGCCGAAGGGAGTGGACAGGAAATACTCCCTGGAGCATATCATCTACAAAGTTGAAGAGCTTCTGGGTCAGAAGATTGAGTTCTGCCCGGATTGTATGAAAGCCGACGAGCAGGCAAAGAACCTCAAGCCGGGCGATGTCCTGTTGCTGGAAAACCTCCGTTTTTATGCCGAGGAAGAAGGCAAACCAAGGGGTTTGGCCGATGACGCTTCGGACGAAGAAAAGAAGGCCGCAAAGGCAAAGGTCAAAGAAAGCCAGAAGGAGTTCACAAAACATCTGGCCTCCTATGCAGACTGCTACATCAACGATGCCTTTGGAACGGCTCATCGCGCTCATGCATCCACGGCCCTGATAGCCAAATATTTTCCTGAAGACAAGATGTTTGGATACATCATGGAAGGAGAAATCAGGGCAATAAACAAGGTAGTCAACGATCCTCAGCATCCGGTAACTGCCATCATCGGCGGCAGCAAGGTTTCTTCCAAGATAGGCATACTCCAGAATCTTGTAGAAAAGGTAGATAATCTGGTCATCGGCGGAGGAATGGCATACACGTTCGTCAAGGCCCAGGGCGGAAAGATTGGAGACTCAATCTGCGAAGACGACCAGCTCCAGGTTGCCTTGGATATCCTCAAAGCCGCTCAGGACAAAGGTGTTAAGGTTTATCTTCCAAAATACAGCGTTGTGGCCAACCGCTTTGACAACGATGCTACCAAGATGATTTGCAAGATAAACGAAATTCCGGACGGATGGATGGGTATGGATGTAGGAACAGATTTTCTGGTTCAGGTTGAGGATGTAATAAACAGTTCAAAGACAGTTCTCTGGAACGGACCTGTAGGAGTGTTTGAAATGCCTTGGTTTGCCCAGGGTACGCTTTACATTGCAAAAGCCCTTGCAAAGGCCACTCAAGAAAAGGGAGTATTTACCCTGGTAGGCGGCGGAGATTCCGTAGCTGCGGTTAACCAGATGGGTTATGCAGACAAGGTAAGCTACGTTTCCACCGGTGGAGGAGCAATGCTGGAAAGCCTTGAAGGAAAGGTACTCTCTGGTATTCAGGCTATTATGGAATAAGCGGAACCGTTCTCAGACGCAATCTGCAAGCTTCAGTCTCTTCCTGGTTTTCGGGGAGAGACTGAAGTATTTTAAATATGTAGTCTTTTTCTTCAGCGATGGCTATACAGTCTTTTTTCTCAGCGATAATTTCAGAATCTTTCTGTGAAAAAGACCCTGCTTCTTCTGCACATATCCTACTGGAAGACTCTGTTCCCTCTGCATATATCCTTCTGGAAGACCCTGCTCCTTCTGCATATATCCTACTGGAAGACCCTGTTCCCTCTGCATATATCCTACTAAAAGACCCGGCGCCTTCTGCATATATCTCAGAAGATTCTGTTCCTTCTGCATATATCCTGATCGGAACCTCTGGACGCCCTTCTGCCACATAGGCAATGTCCAGACGCTTTATATTGTTTTTCCGGTGCCATGCCAGTGGGAACAGATCCAGTATGTGGTCAACATAACGCATGCTGTTGATGTGTCCGTTGAAATCCACATCGCTAAAGAAAGTGTCCAGTTGCCTGATCATTGTAAAATTCTCACCCTGAACCCTTACCGGCTTTGTTATGGGAACTTCCAGATATTCGGGGTCGTCCGGTTCCACCACATAGTTCCTTATAGCCCCGTCATTTACCTCCAACAGGTTCACGGCATGGCGGGTAGAGGTATCCAGCATGGCCCACACGCTGCGGCCCCATCCGAGAACTTCTCCGGTGGAATCTACGGTCATCCTGAAATTACGGTTCGTGAACATCGGGTGAACTTTCTCCACCCATGTTTCCACAGCTACTACCTCATGGCGCGACGGAATCCTGATCATCTCCACGGCAAGGCGCGACAGAACCCAGGTCTTGCCTCTTTGATTGAGATATACCGTTCCAAAGCCTCTCTCTGTGGAATGATAGTCGGCGGCGCTCAGCATTGTATTCACAAGAAAGCTGAAGCGCAGCATCTTGCGAAGATTGCACTGATACTGTTCAATCTTGAACGTGTAACGGCCTTTCTTTGGGATCTCAGACATGGACTGCCGGAAAACTCTATCGCTATACGGTCATTATTTCTTTTTCCTTGGCAGCTACAATTTCGTCAACCTTCTTTACGAAAGTGTCTGTATGCTTCTGGATTTCAACCTCTGCGTCCTTGCAGATATCTTCCTCAAGACCTTCTTTCTTGAACTTCTTGTGGGCTTCCACAACTTCGCGGCGGGCATTGCGGATACTCATCTTTGCATTCTCGCCTGCACCTCTGGCCTGCTTGCACAGTTCCTTTCTCCTTTCCTCCGTCAAAGGCGGAATGTTGATTCTGACATTTTCGCCGTTGTTGATGGGCGTAAATCCAAGGTTGGCATCCATAATTGCCTTTACAATAGGGCCTACCATTTTCTTTTCCCAAGGCTGTACTATCATGCTCTTGGGGTCCGGAGTTGTAACGGAAGCCACTTTGGGAACAGCGGTAGGAGTGCCATAGTAGTCAACCATGACATTGTTCAGAACAGAGGGGTTGGCCTTACCTGCCCTGTAGGTCTTCAGATCTTCCTCAAGGTGAGAGATTGCGTTCTGCATTTTCTCCACTCCCTGAGCAATGTTGTCTTTTGAAACTTTAATTTCCATATCGTTGATTTTTAAATATTTACTTATTATACATGAACAACCGTACCAACATTTTGGCCTGCAAGCAGGCGGTTGAGGTTCACTGGATCTGTCATGTCAAAAACTTCTATCGGAATGTTATTCTCGCGGCACATGGTGAATGCGGTCTGGTCCATCACCTTCAAATTGTCTGCCAAAGCCTTGTCAAAGGTCAGAGACTCATATCTCGTGGCTGTAGGGTCTTTCTTAGGGTCGGCGGTATATACTCCGTCAACCTTGGTGCCCTTAAGCAGGGCATCTGCCTCAATTTCGCAGGCTTTGAGGCTGGCGGCGGAATCTGTGGTAAAGTACGGATTGCCTGTTCCTCCGGTAAATATTGCTACACCTCCGCCCAGAAGCACTTCCATAGCTCTGTCTTTGCTGAAATGCCTTGCAAACGGCTCCATAGGATGAGGCGTAAACACTTCCGCCTTTACTCCCTGTTCCTCTATGAATATGCCCAGAGCCTTGCCGTTTATGACCGTTGCCAACATTCCCATCTGGTCTCCCTTGACGCGGTCAAAGCCTTCCTTTACGCCACTCATTCCGCGGAAGATGTTGCCTCCTCCTACAACTATGCCTATCTGGACGCCAGCCTTTACTGCCTTTGCAATCTCAACTGCATACGACTTGATTACTTCTGAATCCAGACCCTGGCCGTCCGCTCCACCCATGGCCTCGCCGCTGAGCTTGAGCAATATCCTGTTGTATTTCATATACTTGATTATTTCTGTTTTTTACAAACAACGAAAATAACCAATAAATCCAATAAAAACAACAACGCACTCAAATACTTCTTCTTGCTAATCAAAAAAAACATGTGTATATTGCGCTGATTTTTGGGCGGGGCCTGAATTTAGGTTTGATAATTTAAACAACTGATTTTTATATGGCTAACATATTTACAACATCTATCGGCAAGAAGGTGATTATGAGCTTAAGCGGATTGTTTCTGATCCTGTTCCTGACCCTTCATGCATGTCTGAATGCAGCTTATCTGTGGTCTCCGGAGGCCTTTGACGGCGTCTGCGAGTTCATGAGTCTGCCTATCATCAAGATTATGGTTCCGGTTCTGGCCTTCGGATTCATAATCCACATAATCTATGCTTTTGTTCTCAGTCTGCAGGACTACAAAGCCAGAGGCAGAGACAGATATGCCGTTGCCAATAAGACCAAGTCAGACGGATGGGCTTCCAGGAACATGCTGGTACTGGGTATCATCGTACTGGTTGGCATAGCCCTTCACCTGATGGATTTCTGGGCAAAGATGCAACTCAGAGAATTCATGGGCAGCACACCGGTTGCAGGAAGCGAGGCCATGACAATGACGTTCAAGTGCGTTTGGGTATATATCCTTTACCTTGTATGGTTCTTCTTCATCTGGCTGCATCTCACCCACGGCTTCTGGAGCGCATTCCAGTCTATGGGTTGGAACAACAACAAATGGATCAAGAGGCTCCAGTGGATAGGATATATCTACTGCACCGCCCTGATGCTGCTTTTTGCCGCAGTGGCAACCAAGGGTTATCTAGTGGCAAACTCCATCTGCTGCTAGTTCAGACAAACAGATCTCTTATGATGCCGTCCGAAATGAAAAACTTTTCGGACGGTATTTTTATTGTGCCGGCTGCGGTCATTTGAATAAGACCCTGCCGCTGAAAACCTTGCAGGGCGGGCAGCATCTGCGATATGAATATGGCCGACTGAGGATCGCACTCCCTGAGGGTTTTAAGAGATACTCCGTCAGCGGTCCTTAGAGCAAGCATCAGTATTTCGTTGAAAACATCCCGGGACGAAAGGTTTTCGCCTTCCCTGATTTCGAATGTAGAAAGGTTGCAGTAAGAGTCAACGTCAGGAAAATTCCATTCGCGGTGCCTTCCTATGAAGGAATGGGCTCCTGGTCCGAGCCCCAGATATGGAATGCGTTTCCAGTAGGAAGAATTATGGCGCGACCGGAAGTCTGCGGTAACTTGTCCTGACAAAGAATGAAGGCAAAAATTGGACACTTCGTACTGGATGTATCCTGCATCAGAAAGCCTTTTCTGAAGGGTCTTGTACTGTGCAGCGCAGACTTCTTCGGGCAGAAGGCTGAACTTCCCGCTTGCGGCAAGTCTTTCCAGGGGAGTGTCCTGGTCTATGCCCAGCTGGTATGCGGATATATGCTCCGGAGCAAGTTCTGCAACAGTCCTGAGGTTGTCTTCCCAATCCCGCTCGGTCATCAGCGGAAAGCCGAATATCAAATCCAGACTTATGTTTGTGAATCCTGCATCGCGGAGTATTCTGAAAGCCTTTATGGCCTGAGATGCGTCATGGCGCCTTCCCATCCACTGAAGATGGCTGTCCTGAAAAGACTGCACTCCCATGCTTATGCGGTTGATTCCCAGTTTTCTCAGCGATTGGGCATAGTCCTCCGTAATGTCGTCTGGATTGACCTCCACGGTGAACTCAAAGACATCCGGATTCTGGGTTTCAAAAGCCCCTTCCGCAAAACGGAAGTTTTCTTTCAGCAGCTTGGCGGCCTTTTCCAGAACCCCCACAGGCAAAACCGAAGGAGTACCCCCACCTATGTACAAAGTCCTGATTATGCGCTCAGACGGATAGAGGCCGTCAAAGAAATTCCTGCGCTCCAGAATTTCTCTTTCAAGCGCAGGAATGTATTTGTCTCTGAGTCTTTTGGAGACCACAGAATAGAAGCCGCAGTAAATGCACTTCTTGTTGCAGAACGGAGTGTGCAGGTAAATGCCGGCCATCGGCTTATCTGAGGCTCACCTCGGCGGTTCCGATTCTGCCCCTTGTCGTATAAGCCTCTGCCGTGTAGGTTCCTTTTACCAGTTCCGTACCCGGGGTGAAGAAGATGTTCAGGTCAAGTTCCTGGCCTTGATAGTCAACCTCTCTGGCTGCGGTATAAATCATCTGCTCGCCGTTGCAGGTAAATACCTGCTGGCCGCCGTCGGTCATAAGCACTCCGTCCGGATCCTTGATTCGGATATAGACGGTCATCAGACCGGTTTCGGCAATGGGGTTTTCAACCAAAGACAGGCTAACCCTGAACTGTTCGGCGCGGCTGGAACGTTCCATGGCCTTGCCCCTGCCGTTGAGGGCTACGATGCTCATGCCCCTGCCCTTTACGGAAGAGCCTTCCGTTATCTTCTTGCTCTGTTCCTCTATCTTCTTGGCCTGAGCCTCGTTCTTGGCCGTGGTTTCCTTAACCTGCTTCTTGGCCTCGGTAATTTCTTCCTTGAGGGCTATGTTCATCTGGTTGAGAGAATCTATCTGCTTTACATAGCCTCTCATTATAGACCTCAGGGTTCCGAGTTCCTTTTCATATTTGCGGAGCTGGGCTGCGTTTGTAGCCTCGGTCTTCCTGACTTTTTCTATGAGCTCGGCAACCTTTTCGCGTTCAATCTGAAGCTGGGTGTTGATGGTGTCGTTGGTAGTTGAAAGGTTGGCATAATCCTGCTGAAGCTGAGTCAGCTGATCCGTAAGGTTTTCCTTGTCAACCGTCAGAACCTGTACCGTTTCCTTGATTTCCGTCTTCTTGGAAAGCTGGTAAATGAGCACTCCCGCCAAAACCAGAATTACGGCGCTGAGCACTCCGATGATTATCTTAAGTTTCTTTTCCATAATTCTTTTTTTCTTTGCCTGCAAAAATAATACAATCCTAAGACTTTCCTGACATAAAATTTTTACTTTTGCGTGTCTGTATGACATGGTTTTAACAATTTTGACTTATGAGATACTTTATACGTTCTGTCAAATGCCTTGTGCTGGTAGCCATTCTTTTTACCATTGTGGTTCTTGCCATGTTCTATCTCAGCGAACATGACAGCAGCCTCAGACCCTGGGATCTGTTCTGCGGCAACTGGAAAAAGATCATCCTGTTTTTTGTAGCCTATGCTGCCGTATATCCGCTGATTGGCTACAGCAAGAGGGACGTTCCCTTCGGAGAAGGATTTTCGGCCAGAAGGCAGGAGATTGCCAACCTTCTCCGCCAGATGAACCTCGTTCCCTCATCCCCTGAAAATGGAACAGTTGCTCCCAATGTCCTCAAACTGCACAACAACAGCGGTTTCGTGCGGGTTTTAAGGCTGTTTGAAGACACTGTAACCCTCACCGAGAACGAAGGCATAGTTACCGTTGAGGGCCAAAGGAAAGATGTGGTCAGAGTTTCCATGAGGCTGGAGGATTACCTCCGCAAAAGAGCAGAAAACCAGGAACAACAATAACATCCATCGCCATGAGAACCTTGAAAAAATACCTCAACGCCTTTTCGGCCAACATAGCAAAGGGTATGCTGGAAAACGAAGGAATCAGGGCCGAAGTGATCCACCAGAACATCCCTTACATGGGCATTTCTGATAAGCTTGCAGTGGAACTTATCGTAAACGACGAGGACTACGAAAGGGCTAAAAAACTTCTGGAACAAGCCGAGCAGGACATGATGCGCCTCAGCGATGATGCGGACGTAGCTTCTGAGTAACGCTATTGTTTGTCAAGCAGTTCCGCTGCCTGACAAAGCTGAGAATAAAAATCCTTGCCGAATTTATGTATTATGGGTTCCCTCAGGAACTCATAAACTTTTATGCCCTTCTGGCGGCCGTTCGTAAAGGCTGCCGAGCAAAGATGTTCGCGGCTCAGCATCAGACCTGTGCTGCCCGTAGAAAACTTCTTGAGCCTTATAGGAAATATCCAGCACGAAAGAGGTTTGCGGAAGGTTCCCCGGCCTTTTTCAAAACCTTTTTCAACGGCGCAGAATGTGTTTCCTGAGGCGTCAGTTACGGAATAGGCACAGCGGCCGTCGCCCTTTACCAGCGGAGTTACTTCGTCGCCGTCCGAATCTATGATGCTGAATCCTTGAGTTTCCACCGCCAACTTGCCGTCCGGAGCCATAAATGGAGCATAGCCAGAATACCGGCTTTTCAGGCAATCCGCCTCTCCTTCTTCCAACGGAGCTCCGCTGTCGCCTACGATGCAGCAGCATCCCTGACAGTCGGAATAGTTGCAGCAGAAATATTCCGTAAGAATTTCCGTGCTTACAAGGCAGTTGTCTATTTCTATGATCATGGCCGGCGGCTCAGTCTATGTCAAAGAAATTCTTGATGAATTCGTTTTCTCTCAGAAGCTGCAGGGTAGGAATGTCGGCCGTGGTTCCGTCCATTACCACCGTAATCCTGTTTCCTTCCAGAACGCTCTTGAGGAAGGAGCAGAAATCCTGTTTTGTCAGAGAATTCAGAGTTTCGGGCAAGGCAGAAAGGTCTTTACCGGACATCTGCTTGGTTTCCAGAAAGTCCAGCCAGTATTCATGGGTAGATGACACTGCATCAAACTTTTCTTTGAACTGCTTTTTCATCAAGGCAAAATCAGGGTCTGAAATCTGACCCCTGGATGCCGCACCAAGCTTTTCGGTCAGCTTTTCTATGCAGGAATGTACACTCGCCGAGTCTGTTTCAAATATCATATCCAGAGAATAGATATGCTCCGGATAATAGTTTACCTTGCCCTTTACATTGTACAGCGGAACGCTGGTGTAAAGGTCGTTCCTGAATATGCGGCTTGTGAAATCTTCCAGCATGGCACTCAGGACTATGTTCTTGGGCGTGAGTTCCTTGGCGCATGAGAGGGTGAGTGAGGCATAACTCCGGGGCACATTCATCTTAACCAGGAACCGCCTTTCTTTGTGGCCCTTGGAAAGATAGTTCGGAACTACAATCCAGTTTTCGCGCTTGGAAACATCTCCTGGAATTCCGCCTATGTATTTTTGGGCCAGTTCCTTGTACGACGATGCATTGCGGCCGGCAAATATGAATACAAAATCAGCCGCATTGCTGAACCTTTGGCTGAGTACTCCGTGAGCATTGTCATAACCATAGGATGAAACTTCTTCTTCGGTTATCCTGCGCACAAACTGCTTGTTGGAATTACGGTAGTAGGCTACGGTATCTCTGAAGATAGTATGAGGCGAAAGACTGTTGTATTTGAGGTCGTACAGAACCTTTTTGGTGTAAATGTCAAAGGCAGCATCGTCTTTACGGCGGTCTGTCATGTTAAGATATATGGCCTGCATCAGTTTCTCTGCCGACGGGGCTATGGCAAATCCGTCCATCTGCTCCGTGTTCTGGTCTATCTTTGAAGACAGGGAAAGATGGTTGTAGTCATACAGACGGCTCATGTTTGCATAGGATATGTCTGCTATCTTTCCCACGCCCAAAAGCCCGTTGTAATAGTCTTGGTTTCCAAGCGTTGCTCCCTTTATGAGAGAAAAGCCGCCTTTGCTCACTGCCCTGAAAAACAGGGTGTCGGATTCCTGCGGAAGGTCTTTGAATATGACGATGGCTCCGTTGGACAGAACCATCGTAAGGGTTCCGTACCGGATATCCTCCGTTTCGGAAATCACCGTAGAGGAAAGTTCCGGAGTTACAGAAGGCCATTCCGGAAGAGAACTCTCTCCGGAGAGCAGCGGACGGTCAAGAGGCTGGGAATATGCTGCAAGCATCCTTTCTTTTGAAATCTGGTTCACGCCCTCCGCCTTTGGAACAAAACATGAAATGACAATGTTGCTGTCCTGAGCCATGGTTGCCGCCGCATATTCGGTTATCTTATTGTGGTTCAAAGAAAACAGCACTTCCTTCATTATCTCAAACTGCATCTCGGTAGAAGCCAGGCCATAGCCTCCGTAGTAGGACCTGAGGGCCCGGTCGAGATAGACTTCGTTTCCGGCTGTGGCGCGGTTGTCGTAGAAAGACTCCAGGCTCTTCCAGTAAACATCCGATACCTTGGTATATTCCCTTGCATCTATGCCGTGGTCCGCAAGCTTCTTTATCTGGGCGCTCATGAAAGATATCGCTGAGTAAAGACTGCCCGGAAGGGTTTCAAAAGACAGGTTTATGGCACTGCTCTTTTCTATTCCCATGAACGGCCCCTTTTCTATGCTGACATTGTAAACCGGAAGGTTCTCGTTCAATATTCCTTCTTCTATCCTTCCTTTCAGCAAATGCAATATAGCTCCGTCCATAAAATCCTGAATATAAGGCAGGTTTGTTGTCTTATACTTGTCTTTGAGGGGCTGCTTCAGAAGGCTGATGGAAACTATGCATTTTTCAAATTCGTCGTCCTGCATCACAAAAGTCTTTACGCCTGAGAAGGGTTTAGGCTCATACCATGTGCGCTTTGTGCTCTTGAGAGGTTTGGGTATGGTTGAAAACACAGATTTTATCTGAGTTTCCAGTTTTGCCGGATCTACATCCCCTACAACAATCACACATTGCAGTTCCGGACGGCACCAGTTGTAGTAGAAACTTCTCAGGTCCTTTGAATTTATGGTATTTACACTGCGGATTTCTTCCGGGCGGAGCTGATTGCCGTAAGGGCTTTTAGGGTAAAGCTCCTTAAGCAGATCTACCTCCATACGGTGCAAGGGAGTCCAGCTACCGAGTATCCTTTGGGCAAGGGTGGAACGCTCCGGAGCAATGTCGCTCTCGTCAACGTTTATGGAACTCATCCAGTTGTACAGAATAAGCAGTGCGGAGTCTATGGTGTTTGATCTTCCGATAGGTATATCCTTGATTGTGTATGTAATACGGTCTGCGCCCGTAGAAAAAGACACGCCGTCTGTTCCAACACCCAGCGTCTTCAGATAATCCATTATGGCCGTGCCCTCAAAGTTTCTGGTACCCTTTGTGGCAAGTTGCTGAAGCAGCATGAACGAACCTCTGTCCGAACCATTCTCCAATGAAGTTCCAACTTTTTGGGCCACGCAGAAAGTGGCGGTGGATTTTTGGGCCTGGTTTTTGATAATGATGTAGGAAAGGCCGTTGGAAAGGGCTCCCTTCTTGACCCTTGGATCGTCCGGAAGCGTAGGCAGATCCTTGGTGGAAGACTGGGAAAAAAGAGCCGACGGCAACACAACCGCCAATGCCAGTATCAGTATGCAAGATAACTTCTTCATATCCTAAAATTGAGCTTGGTGCAAAATTAAACATAATATTGAATTTTTGTGTGTTTGCGGGATATATCCATTTTTAGTATTTTTGCAACCGCCTGTTTTGAAATTAAGAACTAAACAAACTATACAGAGATGAAAAGAATCACCAAACTTTTTTTGACCGCGGCAGTGGTACTGTTTGCGGGAAGCGTATTTGCCCAGGATATGACTCAGGCCGGCGAATTCTATCAGAAAGGCACAGAGGCATATCAGGCCGGTAACGAGATGGAAGCAGTAAAGAATTTCAAGGAAGCCTTGAAGATTGCAGAAGCTGCGGGCGAAGAAGGCGTAGAGATGGTTCAGGGTTGCAAAGACATGATTCCTCAGATTCTTCTCTCTGCAGCCGGCAAAATGGTTGCAGCAAAGGACTATGCAAATGCAGAAACCACTTACAACGAGGCTTTGGAGGCAGCCAAGAGCTTTGGAAATGAAGCCGTTGCCAAGAATGCCGAAACCAAGCTGGCGCAGATTCCTCTGCAGCAGGGCGGCGAGGCTCTGAACGCCGGCAATACAGAAGAGGCTATAGGTCTTTTCCAGAAAGCAGTTGAAAGAGATGCAAACAACGCTAAGGCTCACCTGTTCCTCGGTATGGCTCTCAACAAAGCCGGCAAGAGCGCAGATGCAGAGGCTTCTCTCATCAAGGCTAAGGAGCTCGGCGATGCAAATGCTGAAAAGACTCTCTCTCAGATGTATGTTGCCTCAGCCAACGAAGCCATGAAGGCAAAGAAGTTTTCGGAGGCAATATCCACAGCTGAAAAGGCTTTGGCAATAGCCCCCAACCCTACCGCCAGCCTCATTGCAGGTATGAGCGCATATCAGGCAAAGAACTGGAACAAGGCAATTGCCCACCTTCCGAACGCACCTGCTTCTGCACAGAACCTCTACATTCTTGCTTCGTGCTACGAAAATGCAGGCAAGAAGGCTCAGGCTTGCGCAACTTACAGAAAGGTCACAGGCGACGCCAAATTCGGACCTACTGCAAAGCAGAAGCTGGCAAAGCTCGGTTGCTAAAGTTCTCTTTGGATGCACGGGCTTGAACTGCTCTCACCGGCCAAAAATTCGGATATCGGCATGGCAGCCATTGACTGCGGTGCCGATTCCGTTTATATTGCCGCTCCAAAGTACGGGGCCCGGCAACAGGCCGGCAATTCCTTTGAAGACATTTCAAGGCTTTGCAGCTATGCCCACCGGTTTGGGGCAAAGATATACCTGACCCTGAACACCATACTGTACCAAGACGAACTCAAGGAAGCCCAGGCGTTTCTGTGGCAGGCTCATGAATGTGGCATAGATGCCGTAATAGTACAGGATCTTGCCCTCCTGAAGATGGAACGCCCACCTGTTCCGTTTTTTGCTTCCACCCAAACAGACATACGAACTCCCGAAAAGGCGGCCCTGTTGGAAAAGCTCGGTTTCCAGAGGCTCATTCTGGCCCGGGAACTGACTCTGAAACAGATAAGGGAAATCCGGAAAGCCACCTCCGTACCCCTGGAATCTTTTGTACACGGCGCCCTGTGCGTAAGCTACAGCGGACAGTGCTACCTTTCAAGATACCTCACCGGAAGAAGCGCCAACCGGGGAGAATGTGCTCAGGCCTGCCGGTCAGACTATGATCTTGTGGATCAGGACGGAAGGGTTCTGGTAAAAGACAGTCCGCTGCTGTCGCTGAAAGATATGGACCGGTCCTCCAGGCTGGAAGACCTGATAGACGCCGGCATTACCTCCTTCAAGATAGAAGGCCGGCTCAAGAACATTTCATACGTAAAGAACATAGTAAGAAAGTACGACCTTGCCCTGAACCGGATTATAGCAAAGGACAACGCTGCCGGAGGGGTTCTTTGCAGAAGTTCTCTGGGGCATAGCCGCGCCGGTTTCACACCAGACGAAGACAAGACTTTCAACCGCGGCTACACAGACTTTTACCTGGACGGCAAAAGGGGCCGCTGGAAAAGCCTCGATTCCGCAAAATCCATGGGCCAGTACATTGGTAAAGTAGGCAGCGTACAAGGGGGCGGAAAGTCTTTCGTAAGTTTTTCTTATACTCCAGCGTCCGATGGCAACAATCTGAAAGACAGAACCATCCATAACTCAGACGGGCTTTGCTTTGTCTGTGGCAACAAAATCCTCAGCGGCAACCGCGCCAGCAGATGCAACGGCAACACAGTAGAACTGTTTACCAAGGAAACCGATATCAGAAAGGGCGATGACATCTACCGGAACTATGATGCCGAGTTTGAAAAACAGCTGGAAAACATTCCGGCAAGAGTCATGGATGTTTTTCTGGATATCTTCCTCAGCGATGGCCATATTACGGTTCAGGCAGACGGCAACCGGTTCCGTAAAACATTCACCTTCTTCCTCAAGGGCGAACGGGCCGAAAACCCGGATCTGGCAAAGAGCCTCGTAAAAAATCAGTTGGGCAAAACAGCCCTGCATTTTTCGTTCTCAGTCCGCAGCCTGGACGGAGACGATATCTATTTCTACAGAACCTCCGCGCTGAACGGCGTAAGAAACGCCCTGGCCTCTCAGCTTGAAGCCCACCTCCAGGAAAACGCAAAGCAACAGGATGAGCTTCAGGCAAAAGGAATCGCCGAGAAAAAAGAACTCAGGCCCCTTGCAGAAAAGGCTTTCCGAGACGGAGGGGGGTCCTACCTGAGGAACTGCTCCAACAGTTTGGCAAAAGAAGTTTATGCGGAACTTGGTATGGCCAACGTAAAACCTTCATACGAACAGGAACCTCCAAAGGACGCCGTGCTCATGAGGTGCAAATACTGCATACGCTTTCAACTGGGTATGTGCCCCAACGACGGAAAGAAGCTTTATCTGAGGAACGGCAAAAACACTCTTGCCCTGGAATTTAACTGCAAGCGGTGCGAAATGCTGGTTAAGGCGTTGGAATAATCGCCCATCGGATGTATATTTGCAGACTATGATATTTTCTGAAATTGCAGGACATAAAGAATTGGCGGACCAACTCAGGAACATGGTCCGCTCCGGAAGGATGCCGCACGCAGTATTGCTGAGCGAGCAGAGCGGCTGCGGAGCGCTGCTTCTGGCATTGGCTACCATACAGTTCATGTTCTGCAAGACAAGAAAAGCCATTGCAGGCGGAGACGACACATGGGTGGTAAAGGGCCTGTTCGGCGACGAGCCCAGCAGCCTTCCCACGGACGATTCTTGTCAGGTCTGCTCTTCCTGCATCAAGGTGCGCAACCTTTCGCACCCGGACTTCCACTTCATCTTTCCCATAAACACCACCCAGATTGTAGAAAAAGGCAAGAAGGTTGCCATAGACGCCTATTATGAAATCTTCCGCAACCTGATAAAGGAAAATCCCTATTTCAGCGAACAGGACCTTTACAAAGCCATGGAGCTGGAAAACAAGATGGGTCTGATTGGCGTAAACGAGGCTTCCTGGCTGATAAACAAGCTGAGTTTCAGCGCATACGAGGGAGGCCAGAAAGTTGTGCTGATGATGTGGCCGGAGAGAATGAATCTTGAGGCCGCAAACAAACTGCTGAAAAGCATAGAAGAGCCCACGGAAGACACCTATTTCTTCCTGATAACCAACGCCCCCGGAAAAATCATCCAGACCATCAGATCCAGATGCCGGCTGATAGAGGTTCCGCCCATAGATAAGGAATCGCTGAGCAATGCCATAGCAGAAAAATACCACATGGATAAAGATAAAGCCGCCGTGTGGGCCGCCTGCGCCCAGGGAAGTTTCGGAAGGGCTATGGAACTCATAGAGGAAAGCGAAGACGAAGCGGCGGATTTTGATGATTTTGAGCAGCTTGTGACTTCTGCCGCAAAAAAGGACCTGCCGGACCTTATAAATATGGCAGCCGACCTTGCAAGAAGGGGAAAGGAGGCTCAGAAGAACTTCTGCCGGAGTGCCCTTAAAACCCTCAGGCAGATTTATATGATCCAGCTCCGGAAAGAGGAAATAGCATATCTGAACCCCAATCACGGGCAAAAGATTGAGGCTCTTGCAAAGCTTCTGAAGAATGAGGCTTTTGACAAGTATTACGATATATTCAACGATACCATAGAGTGCATAGAAAGAAACGTGAATGCAAAATTCATCTTCAGCGATTTGTGCAATGCTCTCTATCTAAACATTTGACAATGGACAAAAGAGATATTGTCTATGACTGCCAAAGAGGCTGTCAGACAAACATAGAAACTAACGGACAAGTGCGCTGCATCTACAACAAGGGTTGCTGCAAGAGAGCCGTATTCGACTGGCTGCAGGGAATACCGGACGAAGAAATGGACGCCTTGTTTGAGGTCAGGTTCAAAAACACCCGCAAGGGCATATACCAGAACACTTCCGGCCAGGTGATAAGGGTTGGAGACATTGTAGTTGTAGAAGCTCAGAACGGAGCCGATGTGGGCATAGTAACTCTTCAGGGAGCAATGGTTGCCCACCAGCTCAAGAGAAACAACATAGATTTCCGAAGCTACGAATTCAAGCGCATTTACCGCAAGGCCCGTCCTATGGACATCCAGAAGTGGCAGGAAGCCATTGCCCGCGAACATCAGACCATGATAAGGGCAAGGGTTCTGGCCGCCAACCTCGGTCTGGAAATGAAAATCGGAGACGTGGAGTTCCAGGGCGACGGTACAAAGGCCATATTTTACTACATCGCAGACGGCCGTGTGGATTTCCGCCAACTCATCAAGGACTTTGCCGAAGAGTTCCATATCAGAGTGGAAATGAAGCAGATAGGTGCCCGGCAGGAAGCCGGCTTGATAGGAGGTATAGGTGTTTGCGGCCAGGCCCTTTGCTGCTGCCGCTACATCAACGACTTCCAGTCCATAACAACTGCTGCGGCCAGAAGCCAGGATCTGTCGCTGAACCCCCAGAAACTTGCCGGACAGTGCGGAAAACTCAAATGCTGCATTAACTACGAGGCAGCAGTTTATATAGATGCCAAGGAGAATATTCCTGACCTGAACGGACCACTTAATCTCGAAGACGGAGATGTGGTTCATGTCAAGAGCGACGCTCTCAGGCAAATTATGTGGTTCCGGTACTCGGACAAAGACTCCGAAGAGGCCTATCCGCTTGAAGTAAAGAAGGTTAAGGAAATAATGAGCCTGAACACCCAGGGCAAGAAAGGAGCTTCGCTGTCTGGAGGCAGAAAAGAAAAGGTAATAGACTTCAAGAGTGCCGCCGGAGAAGACAGCATCACCCGCTTTGACGAAGTAAAGAAAAAGAAAAACGCAAGGCAGAAGGGCCGGCAGCGTTTCGGACGCAGGAACGACGGCCCCAGACCTAACAAGGGGCAGAAATGAGCACTATAGGCAAGCTGGAAAAATTCCGGCAGAACAGCACATTCAAATGCCTCCTTCAGCCTAAGATGGAAGAAGTCTTCCGCAAAGACTGGCATCTGAAAGGAGCCTGGCATAGCCAGATTTTCAAAAACGACAATCCTATAACCCTGGAGCTGGGTTGCGGCAAGGGAGAATACACCGTAGCCCTTGCCCGTCTTTATCCAGACAGAAACTTCATTGGAATAGACATAAAGGGCTCGCGCCTTTGGACCGGAGCCCGTCAGGTAGAGCAGAGCGGACTTCAGAATGTCCGGTTTGTCCGCACCAACATAGATTTCATAGAGTGGATATTTGCTCCTGGAGAAATTGACTCCATCTGGGTAACCTTTGCAGACCCTCAGCTCAAATCGCCGAGGAAAAGGCTCACGGGTGTTCTTTTTCTTCAGCGATACCGTAAGATTCTCAAAGAAGGCGGCATGGTTCACCTGAAGACAGACAGCCGTTTTCTCCATGAATACACCGCCGCCCTTGTTGAGCAGAACGGCCTGGAAACCATCTGCCGCAGTACGGATATCTACCACGATGTTCAGCCTGCCTTTCCGCCGGAACTGACAACGGTTCAGACCTTCTATGAGCAGTTTTTCCTGAAGATGGGGCTGCCCATAACCTACCTGGGGTTCCGTCTGGAGGGCAGCGGCGCCTCCCGCACCACCGAACTTTACGAACCCCATTGGAACACTCAGTACTGGCTGGAATATGAAGCCCAGGGCAGAATACCCGGACGGATAAGATAAAACCCTTGAACATGGAAACTTACATAAAAGCAGACTCTCAGGAAATTGAATTTCTCACACAACTGCGTCACAGGATTCACAGCCGCCCATGCCTGAGCGGAAACGAAAAAGAAACCGCCGATATCGTATCGGAGGTGCTGCAAGCCTGCTCTCCGGACGCCCTCTTTAGAAATATCGGCGGGCACGGAATCATAGCCCTGTTCAAAGGAAACGAAAGCGCCCCGAGCGTACTTTTCAGGTGCGAGCTTGACGCCCTGCCTATCCAGGAAGCCGTTCAACGCCCATATATGTCTGTTTATGATGGAGTTGCCCATTGCTGCGGACACGACGGACACGCTGCCATAATGTGCGGACTGGCCCGCTGGATAGCATCCAACAGAGCTATGCTGAAACCTCTGGGCAACATCTACATTCTGTTTCAGGGCGAAGAAGAAACCGGAGCCGGAGCCAGAAAAATGGCCGATTGGATGAAGGAAAAAAACATTGTGTTTGACTATGCCCTGGCCCTGCACAACTGGCCGTCTATAAAGAAAGCCACCATAGAAATATATCCGCAAACCTACGCCTGGGCTTCGGTAGGCATAAAGATGGACATTACGGGCCATACCTCCCATGCCAGCGAACCCTGGGAGGCCGCCAACCCCACCGATGCCATAATTGAACTGATTGAAAGAATCAACAGTTTCAACAGCCCGCAATCTTTTTCAACAGTGATAAGCGCAGCCGTGGGAGAACTGGATTTTGGAATCACCCCCGGCAAAGGCTATGTAGCAACTACAACAAGAAGTCGCACAGACCAAGGTCTGGAGGAACTGAAAAACAAGATTCTCAAAGAGGCTGCATCAATAGTTGAAAAACACAGGGGCCTGAGTCTGGAAACCTCTTTTACAGACTATTTCCCGGCCACCATGAATTCCGGATATCCTACATCGCTGATAAAGAAAATTGCGGAGGAAGCAGGATATCAGACAGAAGAGAATTTTGTAGGAACCAAGGGAAGCGACGACTTCTGCCATATAGCAAACATGGCTCGCAGGGGAGCCACATTCTTTGATATCGGAAGCGGAGAAAACCATGCGCCGCTTCACCGTCCGGATTTTGATTTTGACGACGACCTGATTCCGGTAGGTCTGGATGTCATCTGCCGCGCGTGCCTGCAAATTCTGCAAAGCCCTCAAGCATAGACCTTGCCTGTGAGGCGGGCAGGGCCGATATTGCCTGAATGGCCGCATCTGTGTAACTCTGAAGCTTTTGGGTGGCACCTTCCAGCCCCCCGCCATTCAGTACAAAATCTGTAACCTCGGCAATTACAAGCTCTTCTTTTTCCGTTGTCTTTTGCCCCAGCACGCTCTCTATCATGCCAATTTTTGAAATGACTTCCGGAGCCTTCTCCGGATAATTATCCAGGGCGCAAATCAGCGGAAGCGTTATCTTCCTTTCCCTCAGATCGGCACCCGCCGTCTTGCCTGTATCAAGACCGGGGCTGTAGTCCAGAATGTCGTCTCTGATCTGAAAAGCAAGCCCTAAATTTTTGGCATAGGCTTCTACTGCGGCAACCGCTGCTTCCGAAGCTCCGCTTACAATTGCAGCACTGCGGAGCGATGCCACAAACAACGCAGCAGTCTTGCCGTAAATTATCTTCAGATAGTCTTTTTCCGTAGTATCCAGGCTGCCGGCCTTGTCGAGCTGCAAAAGCTCGCTCTCGCTCATGGTCTGAATTGCAAGGTCAAAATTCCTTATGATTTCCCTGCCGCAGTTGGTGTTTATTACATTGAGGCTGCGAGCCAGCCAGAAATCGCCGGTCAGAACAGCCGCCGGAACGGAAAACATGGCTGCAACAGACAATGCTCCGCGCCTGAAGGATGCTCCGTCGGCAACATCGTCGTGCATCAGGGTTGCTGTATGCAGCATTTCGGTAGCAGCAGCAACGCAGTAACCCTCAAAAGAAAGGCTTCCGCAGCAACGGCTTGTCAGAAGACTCAGAACGGGCCTGATTTCTTTGCCCCTGCTTCCAAGGACATAGTTGTTTATGGTTTCAAGAAAAGGTTCATCGGTATGCAATGCAGTATTTAGGGTCTGACGATATTGTTCAAAGTCAGACCCCAAAAACTGTTTTGCGCTTTCTATGCTTAGTCCCAAAGCCATTCAGAAGGTAAATGCCACTGAGAATTCTATACCCCTTGCCTTAGAGGCTCTCCATTCTGAACCATTGAACTTCACGCCCTTTTCGCCATCGCCGACCTTGGAAAAATCCCAGTTGTATCTGGCGTTGAACTGAAGCCTCCACACATCAACACCGGCACCAAGTCCTATTCCGTAGCCAAAACGGTTGATATCATCCCAGTCTCCTACATTTTTATCTTTGCCTATTGCATAGTTGATATAAGGTACAACCTGAACGAACGGCCTTGCCACCACAAGGTTAGGACCGTACTGAATGCCTACGGGTACCTGAAGATACTTGAGTCCGTATCTTCCGTCATAGGTCTTTTCCCCTTTCTTTGCCTTAAGCGTGCTTCTCTTTGCAACATACAGAAACTCTGGCTGAAGGGCAAAGTTAGGAGTTACATGGAGCTTGTAGAGCACACCGGCCTGGAAGCCCAGATTGTCCGTGAGCTTGAAGTCTTTGATGTCAGAAAAATGCGATGTGTAGATACCGGCTTTCACACCGAACTGCGCAGATGCCTTCTTAGGCATAGCTACAAGCATCAGAGCCACCGCTATGGCGGCCAGGGTAAATTTTGCTGATTTTTTCATATCGGTTAATTTCAGGTTAAAGCAAAGCCTTGAGTTTAGCCTCTATGGCCTCTTTGGTGTTGGCACCCACCATTTTGTCCACCAGTTCCCCATTCTTGAAGAACAGAAGCGTAGGTATGTTTCTGATACCATAGTTGACCGGAGCCTCTTCGGCCTCCTCCACATTGCACTTGGCCACAACGGCACGGCCTTCATATTCCTTTGCAAGTTGCTCAACAACAGGAGCCACCATACGGCAAGGCCCGCACCAGGTTGCCCAGAAATCCACCATTACAGGAAGTTTGCTCTCCAGAACCACTTCCTTGAAGTTAGAATCAACTACATTAATTTCCATCGCTCTGAATTTTTTAAATTACAAATATCAAGTGCTAAATTAGCATTTATTTTCCAGAAATAGTACTTTTGTTATAGAAACAACACAAAAACACCAGACGATATGTACAAAGATTTTCAATCTCATCTCAGAACGGAACTATCTTCCATCAAGAAAGCCGGTCTGTATAAAGAAGAAAGGGTGATAACCTCGCCTCAGAGGGCAGACATCACGGTTCAGGGCGGAAAGCAGGTACTGAACTTCTGCGCAAACAACTATCTTGGCCTCAGCGATAACAAAAGGCTCATCAATGCCGCAAAGAAAGCTCTTGACACTCATGGCTATGGAATGAGCTCCGTAAGATTCATCTGTGGAACCGGAGACCTTCAGAAAAAGCTGGAGGAAAAGATTTCAGAGTTCTTTGGAACAGAAGACACCATCCTCTACACTTCCTGCTTTGACGCCAACGGGGGCGTGTTTGAACCTCTGCTTGACGAAAACGACGCCATAATCTCCGATGCCCTCAACCATGCATCTATCATAGATGGCGTAAGGCTCTGCAAGGCCGTTCGTTACAGATACGCCAACGCCAACATGGAAGAACTTGAGGAATGCCTCAAGAAAGCTCAGAAGCAGCGTTACAGGATAATTGTTACAGACGGAGTGTTCTCAATGGACGGCAACGTTGCACCCGTTGACAAGATTTATGCCCTTGCAAAGAAATACAATGCAATGGTGATGGTTGATGAAAGCCACTCTGCCGGAGTTGTAGGCAAGACCGGAAGAGGAACTACCGAACTCTACAAACTCAGAGGCAAGATTGAAATTCTGACCGGAACCCTCGGAAAGAGTTTCGGAGGTGCTGTAGGCGGATTCACTACCGGAAAGAAAGAGATTATCGCCATGCTCAGGCAAAGGTCTCGCCCTTATCTGTTCTCCAATTCCATTCCTCCGATGGTTGCTGCCGCAGGCATAGAGATGTTCAACATGATGAGCCGCACAAACCGTCTGCAGGACAAACTCCACGAGAACACAGCCTACTTTGTGGACAAGATGAAGAAAGCCGGTTTCGACATCAAGCCCACCCAGAGCGCAATCTGTGCCATAATGCTCTACGATGCAAAACTCAGCCAGCAGATGGCAGCCAAGCTTCTGGACGAAGGCATCTATGTTGTAGGTTTCTACTATCCTGTTGTTCCAAAGGATCTTGCCAGAATCCGCGTACAGGTTTCTGCCGGCCATTCCAAGAAACAGCTGGACCGCGCCGTTGCCGCCTTTACCAAGATTGGCAAAGAACTGAAGGTACTCAAGTAAACCGGTTATAAATACCGCAGATGGAGATGATTCGAGGCCACCTAAAAAATCATCTGGAACAACTGAAATATTGAATTGTCACAGATTACGTTAGTTCATTGCTGTAATTACTTGACATTTGTTTAATTACTCTTTTATATTAGCTGCAAATTTGACCGAGCACAAAATAAGACCAAGAATAAGAGTAATTTTGTGTTCGT
>ERZ842401.2954-NODE-2954-length-21800-cov-4.816096_pt1 | contig 21800 bp, 20 predicted proteins | sample MGYA00521270_ERZ842401 | MGnify/ENA primary metagenome ERZ842401 (study PRJEB31892, sample SAMEA3878208) | bioreactor metagenome | biome: Moose rumen | place: Sweden | collected 2011-10 | study: EMG produced TPA metagenomics assembly of the PRJEB12797 data set...
AGAATCCTGCAGGAAAGGGCGACTTCTATCAGTTGAAGGGATATCTTGAACTTCTTCTGCGCCGTTATGGCGCGGATCTTTACCAGATGTGGACAGAGCCCGCGCCGTCGGATATCTTCTCGGAAGGGACTGTTTACAGTCTTCCCGGAGGAAAACAGAAATTGGCAGTGCTTGGTGTGATCAATCCCGTGCTGGCGCGCAAGTTCGGTGTCAAGCAGCAGGTGGTTGCCGCCGAGATCGACTGGAATGCCCTCTTCGCTATAGTCAAACGCGATAAAGTCGCATTCAAGGAAATGCCCAAGTTCCCTGAGGTCCGCCGTGATCTTGCCCTGCTCCTCGATGAAAGCGTCAAATATGCAGACCTGCGCGCTGCGGCTTTCAAGAACGCGAAGAAGCTCCTTAAACAAGTCAGCCTGTTCGATGTTTACCGTGGAGACAAGATTCCTGAGGGAAAGAAGCAGTATGCTCTCAGTTTTACTCTTCAGGATGTCGAAAAGACTCTGACCGACCAGGATGTCGAACGCGTGATGGCACGGCTCCTCGAGGTGTTTACCAAGGAATTCGGCGGAGCGCTCAGATAATGAAAAAAATTGCCGGATATCTGCTTTTGTCAGCTTTGGTCTGCCTGTGCCTGCTCCCTTCGTGCAGGCGGGCTAAGATCATGAGTCAGAAAGACATGGCCGACATATATGCGGAGATGTTTCTGGCAGACCAGTGGCTTAATGATAATTCCTCGCAAAAGAGGGTTGCGGACACAAGCCGTTTTTATGAGGCTATCTTTCAGAAGTTCGGTTATTCTTTCGAGGATTATGATGCCAGCGTGAATTACTATCTGCAGCGTCCGGAAAAGTTCAGGAAGATTTTGGACAGGACGGAGAACAAATTGCGGATGACAGCCAAGAAACTGGACAATTTCGAAAAGCGGGTCGAAGAACAGAATAAGATCCTCTCAGGTTTGGGTTATCTGCATCTGCCGGTGTTCAGCCCGGATTCTATTGCAACAGATACTGCTTTGATCTGGACGTTGATCCGCGATACTCTTGCGTTGCGTGACAGCCTGCTCCGCGACAGCCTGATCCGTGACAGTTTGGATCGAGACCGGCCATGATGCGCGAAGATACAGTATTCGGACCGATTTTCAGCCGCCGGCTGGGAAGTTCTCTCGGAATCAATCTGCTTCCGAAGAATGGTAAACTTTGCAATTTCGATTGCATATATTGCGAGTGCGGATGGAACAGAGATGGTACTTCCGACAGGGTTGTCCCCACTTCTGCGGAAGTACGTTCGGCGCTGGAAGATAAACTTCAGGAATGCCTGCTCGCCGGAACCCCCATTGATTCGATCACTTTTTCCGGAGACGGTGAACCGACTTTGAACCCGGAATTCCCACGCATCATCCGTGATACAATCGCGTTACGCGACACTTTTTATCCATCTGCAAAGGTGTCGGTACTTACAAATGCAACCCGGCTTTTGAAAGAGGAAGTGACAGAGGCCCTCAAAATGGTCGACAACCCGATCTTGAAATTGGATGCTCCCACGTCGGAACTTGCCGCCCGCATCAATAAGCCGGTCGGAAATTATACAATTGAGGATGTGATCGAAGGGATGCTCCGTTTCGACGGGAACTTCGTGTTGCAGACTATGTTTTTGCGCAGCAAGGACTTCGATTCGTCCTCTCCTGAAGTGCTTATACCGTGGATGGACATAGTGCGCAAGGTGAATCCTAGGGAAATAATGGTCTATACGATCGATCGTCCCACTCCTGCCGCCGGCCTTCAAAAAATAAGCGAAGCCGAAATGCGCGATCTTGTGCGACCCTTGATAGACGAAGGTTATAAAATTCAAATAAACGGATAATTATGAATCAGACAGAAATTCTCAAGAAGTGTTTTTCTTTTATGGACCTGACCACTCTTCACACCGAAGATACGCCGTCAGCCGTCAGGAATCTGGTCGAAAAAGTTACCACTCTTCAGAAGGAATATCCTTCATACCCTCTTCCCGCATCAGTTTGCGTGTTCCCCAATCTTGCGAATGTGGTTCGCGAATACCGTCCCTGCGAGGATCTCCACGTGACAGCGGTTTCGAGTTGTTTCCCTACTGCCCAGAGTTTCCTCGAGGTGAAAATCCGCGAGTGCGAACTCGCTGTGGAGAACGGCGCCGACGAAATCGACATAGTGCTGGCTCTCAACAAGTTCCTGTCAGGAGATGAGGCTGGCGCAAGCGAGGAGATAGTAGCCATGAAGAAGGCGATCGATGCTGCAGGCGCACGCCTTGGCCGCAAGATTGTTCTAAAGGTAATACTCGAAACAGGATTGCTCAAAACTCCAGAACTCATCCGTAAGGCTTCGATGCTGGCTATGGAGGCAGGCGCAGACTTTATTAAAACCTCTACCGGAAAGGTGTCGGTAAATGCCACTCCGGAAGCTGCGCGGGTGATGTGCGAAGCTATCCGCGACTATTACAGGAAGACCGGACGTAAAGTCGGTTTCAAGGCTGCCGGAGGAATAGCAACTGCCGAAGATGCCTTGGTGTACTACAACATCGGATTGGAAATCCTTGGCGAAGAGTGGCTGGCAAAGGATACTTTCCGCTTCGGAGTCAGCCGCGTCGGCAATGCTCTCATGAGCGCAATCGAAGGGAAAGAGGTCAAATTCTTCTAGTGCAGTATTCCTTGAAGTCCTCCCATTTGTAATATGGGCCACTGAAAGGAGAGATCGCAGGAACTGCGGTCTCTTTTTCGTTTTCGAGAATCTTAACAAGGACTTCCCCTTTGCGGTTGCGATACAGTACCAGGGCGAAGTTGCAGGCCATTGGCACATGTTTGTAAGCCGGCCAGTAAATGTAACTGTCTGCGAGGGATGCACAGAAATTATACCCTGCGATATTCAGGAAACTGAAAAGGGGCGCAACTCCCGAATCGTGGCCAAAACGCAGATCCGCGCAGATTCCATTGCCTTCGATCGCTTCGTCCGCCCGGCAGATAATCTCGTTCAGCAGATGTGCTCCTGCATTGGTATCACGGTATATTCCGGTCTCCTTACTGTGAATGAACCATGATGCCACACAAGCATTCTGAACGACGGCATAGTTGAACAGTTCCTGAACAGAAAACAGGCTGAAAGGATCGGCTTCGGGATCGATGCACTTGCAGACACTTAATATATGCATGATTTCATACTGCGTATCAACAATGCTTTTGCCAAGCAGGGCGGTCCGCAGATGTTTCTCATCCTTGAAAAAGCGTGTGCAGAATGCAGTTGTGTCAAAATACTCCCTTCGGAGGGAATCCCCGATGTGGGCCGTACAAGCATCAAGTTCAGGATTCGGATCCCATCGGGTGAAGTAATAACGATTTCCTGCTTTTACGTCATATTCCAGACCGGGATTGTTCCGTTGAAGCTCCAAGATGAAACTTGTGCCCGTCATCGCGCTCCTGAGCACCGGAGATGAGCGGCTGACTACCGTCCTGCGCATTCTCTGGCGGAAAACTCTGCGGTATCTCTTGCTGAAACGTGCGCTTATGGCCTGTTCCTCCCGGAAACCTTCTTCGGTCAGCTGCTCCATGTTGCCGGTATGTTTTTCATGAATCCAGTCTATCCAGTTCTTGAGTTTCTCTCCGTCCACGGTCAGTTGCGAGTCGTCGTGCAGTGAGTTGAACAGCTCGGCATAGGACGAAATGAATGATGCCGATCCGGTCAGATGCCGGCTTCCATGCCTTCCGTAATAAGAAAAATAGAAAGGTTTAAAGCCTTTCGGGGACCTGGTGTCAAGTTTTTTGACTTTTTTCTCTTCCGGTGCGAAATATGGGTGCAGATTGCCAGCAGAAACTGATTTGTCACATTCAATGGCCTTAAGTAATTCGCAATCGGGGCTTTGGACTCCGGTCAAAAGTATGAAGAAACAAATAAGGAAATACATTTTGTATACAAATAACTTAAATGCAAAGATAATGAAAGGCATTTGGAATTCAATGGTAGCCGATAATTGCAATTAAACGTTTTCAAACTTTTTAAACGGATAATGCTGCATAGCTTTGCCGTTGAGAAAAACGAAAACGTTATGAGAAACATCAGGAATCTTTTATTGGTGGCCTTGGCATTGCAGGTGCAGGGTGCATGTGACCCTGGAGGTATTTCGGACGGGGCAGGGGGTTATGGACAAGGAGAGATGGTTATGGGACATGGGATGATGATCTTGGGAAAGAAACTGGAGGATCCATATTCCGTAATAAACATTACGAAGGCGCTGGAGTCGCTGTACCCAACAAAGGCAGGGGAGATCGAGGTGAGTGCAACGGATCTGTATGTAAGGTTTCTGCCTGGTTCTCAGGAGGAGTTGGATTACTTGGAATCGTTGGGAGTAGAGATGCTGGATCATCCGGTAGATTATGAGATTCTTGTGGATGGAGATTATTACCATGATCCGGAAATCCCTGAAGAAGAGATCACGTGGCAGTATGCGGTACTGTCTCCGGATTTCGACTTCCCTCCCGGGATTCGGTATGAGATTCTTGACCGTTGCCACATAACGGAACACGATGTGTTTACCCGTGCGGGCGGAGACGGCATTGACTGGGATGCTGTGGAGAAGGAGTCTTTCCGCCTGACGGGGAATGCATCCATGCTCGAGGATGGCGGCATGGCAAAATCAGGGGCCGCGAGCCCCGAAGGACGTATCACACTGGTAGATGACCGGTATCCGGATTCCCCTGCAGGTGTGAAGGGAGTACGTGTCGCATGCAATGTTTTCGTGAAGATAGGTCAGGCATACACCGATTCAGAAGGATGGTATCGGATCGATAAAAGTTTTTCCTCGAAGCCCCGATACTTTTTGGTGTTCAAAAACAGTAAAGGTTTCGGCATCGGCCTGAACCTGATATTGGTGGGAGGATCCATGTCTACGATGGGCAGACAATCGCAGGAGGGATACAGTCTGGAAGTGGGCAAAGACAGCGATAAAAGCCTTTTCGCAAGGTGTGTCGTGAACAATACGACGTGGGATTATATGGAAATGTGCAAGTCTTCTTCGGGTGTGATGATGGCTCCTCCTGCCAATTTGCGGCTTTGGATACTGAATCGTTTTGATGCCAGCAGCACTGTAATGATGCAGCACGGAGCGGGAATCGACAATACCAAGATTAAGGAGTTCCTTGGGGAATGGGCAACTTTGGTCAAATGGTTCCTGCCCGATATAACCCTGGGCCTCAAAGGCGATGAGGATTATGCATCCATATACAGTACCACTATTCACGAATTGGCTCATGCCAGCCATTTCCAGCAGGTCGAAACTGAATGGTGGGATAAACTGATCGAGTATATCATGACCTCTTATATCAGTTCCGGACTGATGGCTTATGGAACAGGAGGGGAGCGATACGCCGGCTATTGTGAAGTCGCCGAAATGTGGGCTTATTATTTTTCTTCAAAAATGTACCGTACACGCTATCCTTCGAGCAACGCCATGTTCGGCACTTCCTGGTGGTTCTATCCGCAGGTGTTGTATTATCTCGACGATCTGGGACTGGACCATTACAAGATATTCAAAGCTCTCGTTGCTACTGTCATTGACAGGGACTCTCTGCAGGAGAAACTGCTCGCTCTCTATCCTGAATTCAAAACGAATATAATGTTGGCATTCAATCGTTATTTATAATATGAAACGCTTTTTCTGTACTTTTTTGTGTTGTGTGATGCAGCTCGCCCTTGCGGGCTGCTTCACCTCGTTAAGCGCAAGCGCGCAGGAACTTGCGCTCTCAACCAATTTTGTCGATTACGCCCGCACAGGCACTGCCAATTTGGAGACATCCTATGCCCTTGCACGGCATTGGAGCGTGAATGTAGGTGTCAAGTATGACAGCGGGGGAGAGATGCGGCAACAATTGTATTCTGTCGGCGGTCGTTACTGGCCCTGGCATATCTATTCCGGTTGGTGGCTTAGCGGCAAGATGCAGTATCAGGAATTCAATGAGGCGGAGCGTATCACTTTGGAAACATCGGAGGGCGACCGCTACGGCGCCGGCATCTCCGGCGGCTATTCAAAGATGCTGGGGCGCCACTTGAACCTTGATCTCGGCATAGGATTGTGGACAGGCTACACGCGCTATGTAACCTACGCCTGCCCCACCTGTGGACGCATCATCGGCTCGGACGACAAACTTTTCGTATTGCCCAACGACCTGATGATTGCGTTAAGTTATATTTTTTGATAAAAAGTTGTATAAGACGCATTTTTGCGCTATATTTGAATCGCGATTCTAGTATGACTTGGAATGAACTGAAACGAGTCGCTGTAAAAAATGGATGGCAATTGTTCCGTCACGGTGCGAGTCACGATGTCTATGTTAAGAGTGGTAAAGTTGGTCAAATATATATTGAAAGGCATTGGAACAAGGAGATTAAGCCTGGTTTGCAAAAGAGACTGTTAAAACAAATAATGGATGAAAGTACTGGTAATAATTGAACGCGACAAGAATGGATTCGGGGCTTATACCGATAATACGAGCACCATTTTGCACGGTGATGGAAAGACAGTAGAAGAGGCAAAGGCAAATATGCTGCTTTGCTATCAGGAACTTCTTGATATGTACGCAGAAGATAAAGAGCAGGTACCAGCCGATTTGGTAGACCTGGAATTCGAGTACAAGTATGACATTTCAGCAATGTTCAATGCATTCGACTTCCTGAACATTTCAAAATTCGCAAAGCGAGTTGGCATTTCTCCTGGCTTGATGCGGCATTATAAAGTTGGCGACACCTATATATCTGCAAAGCAGGCCCATAAGATTCAGGAAGGGCTTCACCAAATAGCGAGAGATTTTCTTTCGGTTTCTCTTTAGCGCTTGTTAGAACTTTAGAAAAAATTACTATCTTTGCAGTCCCTATTACGGGGAATGCGCGGGAGTGGCGAAATGGTAGACGCGCTAGTTTCAGGAGCTAGTGTCTGGTGAAGACGTGTCAGTTCGACTCTGATCTCCCGCACAAAAGAAGCCGGTTGAGCAATCAACCGGCTTCTTTTGAGTCAGAATATACCTTATTACATATTTGCGGCTTTCCGCATCAGTTGCACAAGTTGGACGCGGAGGTCGTAGGGGTCGAAGTCGAGGGAGGGCTCCACGAGTTCCAGAGCGAGGCCTGTATTCGCGCTTCCCTTGTATTTAGAATCTCTGAGCCAGAGGCCGTAGGCGGCAACGCCGGCAGCGAAGTTGAAATTGTCCGATGGATCCGAAATCGCGGAATCGATGTTGAGTGAAAGCGATCTGCTGTCTTCTCCCAGGGCCTTCTTGTAGCGAACATCGAAGAAAGCTACAGGCATTCCCGCCGCAAATCCCTCTGCCGGGATAATCTCATATAGGGCGGTGATGGTCTGCCCGGCGCCTATCTCGCCAGCATCCTTCTTGTCATTCTCAAAATCCTCGTTCGCCATCACGCGGTTCTCGTAACCTATCAGACGGTAACTGTCGACGGCGGTGGAATCGAACTTGACCTGGCATTTTGTGTCGTTAGCCACGACATAGAAATGGCTGCGTTCGTTCACGAAAACCTTCATCATCTCCTCCTCGGAATCTATATAAGTATATGTCCCGTTTCCGTGATTGGACAGGTCTTCCATACGCGCATCCTGGTAATTCCCTGTGCCGAAGCCCATTATGCTCAGGTAGATGCCTTTGTCGAGATAGCTTTCAACCATCTCTACCAGAGCCGATGTGCTGGATACGCCGACATTGAAGTCGCCGTCCGTACACATTATTATGCGGTTGTTGCCACCATCTACGTAATGCTCCACCGCTTCTTTGTAAGCCATTTTCATAGCTTCGCCACCAGCAGTGGCACCACTTGCGTTCAATCCTCTTATTGCCTTCTTGATTGTCGATGCGTCCTTCACCAGAGTGGACTCGAGCAACTTCTTTACGCTGCCAGAATAGGTAATGATGGAGATTCTGTCCTCCGGCCGCATAGAGTCGACCATATTGCACAGTCCGGTCTTGAGCAGCTCGATGCGGTCGCTGCCTTGCATGGAGCCGGAAGTGTCGATAAGCAGTATATAGTTTGCCTCCGGTATCTCATTCTCTTTCAAAGATTTGCCTTTCAAACCCAGGCGCAGAAGTTTGTGTCCTTCCGCCCAGGGGCAGTCCCCGAGTTCGGCGTTGATGCCCAGGCTCTCATCCCCAGAAGGCTCGGCATAATCGAAGGTAAAATAGTTAAGGAACTCTTCAATCCTGACAGAATTTGCATCTGGCAGATATCCCGATTTGATGCAGCGCCTCATATATGAATAAGCCGCTCCGTCGGCATCTACCGAGAAGGTGGAAATCGCCTGTTTGGATGTCTTGATGAAATCGTTCTCTTTGATTGTATTGAAAATATCCCCGGAATCCGAATCTACCGGTTCACTTCCACTTTTGTTGGGTGCAGATTCATAAATAGATGAATATCCTTCTTTCATACAAGATTGTAGTGAAAGTGCGGCGGCAACAGTAATTGAGAATAGGATTGTTTTTTTCATGATTCTTATGTTTTTCTACTTCTTAAACTCATTTTCGGCGAAATCTTGCATCTATATTAAAACGAAAAAAAATATGCAAGAATTCCGGGAGTCCGGATTTACAATACAGAACCAAACCAAAGGATATGAATCGTCGAATCAACACTTTATCAATTGTGTTATCTGTCATTCTGATGGCGGGATGTGCCAAAGATTCCATTCAAGGAACAGAATCAGAGATTGCAGACGGACAATCTTTACCCTATACCGCCATCGTCAGCGTTAAAAAGTCGCCTACAGACACATTGTACTTCCAGGTGGACGACACAACGCGTCTGTTCCCGCGGAATTTTACAGACGAAAAACTGGTAGGGGAGCGCATTGTCTGCGATATCTCAATATATAATAAGGTAATGGGCAACTACGGTTATTTGACGGATGTCCACTACTATGATTTGATAGACCGGGGCAACTTTACAAAAGATGTGTCAATCCCCGGAGATGACGGTCTGGATATTATATTCGATTGGATGACGTGTGCCGAAGACGGATACCTGACTCTGCATTACTCGACCTGGTGGGGAGATGCTGGCATACAGCACCGTTTCTCCCTGATTGCCGGGACAAACCCTGAAGATCTATACGAACTGATTCTCCGCCAGGATGCTGCAGGCGACGGACAAAGGGAGAAAGGGGAGTCGCTGGTTTATTTCGATATCAACACCCTCCCTGATACGGGAGACGACTATAAAACGCTGACCCTTAAATGGCAGAACTGTGCAGGTAAGGCAGAAACTCATAAATTCAGGTTCAAGAGCAGGAAGTGAATTGAGCGAGCTTGATATCCTGAACAAGATCCGCAGTGGGGAAGCGTCCGGAATGCGATTGTTATATGAGCGCTATATCGGGTATCTCACTGCGGTATGCTCCCGTTATGTGATAGACAGGGCGATGGTGAAGGATATCCTGCAGGATGCATTTGTCAAGGTTTTCAGCAAGCTGGATGGTTTCGAATATCGTGGGGAGGGGAGTCTAAAAGCCTGGATGAGCCGCATCGTAGTCAACGATTCACTGAAGAGTCTCCGCAGTGCAGGCAGGCTGAAATACGTAGATGAACTGCCTGATACGGAAGGTGATGGAGATATCGAAGGCATGCCTGAAGTGCCGGTCCGTGAGTTGGCGGAGATGATCAAGAGCCTGCCGGATGGTTACAGGACCGTGTTCAACCTCTTCGTGTTTGAAAAGAAATCGCATAAAGAGATAGCAGGGCTGCTTGGCATCAAGGAAGACTCTTCTGCATCGCAGTTTTTCCGTGCGCGTGCGATGCTCGCGAAAAAAATTAAAGAATATTGGAAGAAGCAAGGATATGAACAGTAACAAGGATTGGACAGACAAACTTCCCGAGTTATTTGAGAGTTACACGGAAGTTGAACCGGAAGGGCTGTGGGACGCAGTCCGCGCCGGGATTGAACCCAAGAAAAAGCGGCCGTTTGCCGCATGGTGGTATGCAGGAGGCATTCTTGCTGCAGCTGCTATCGTGACGCTTGTTCTTCTGCTTCATCCAGCTGCTGTCCCGCCTGCAGCCCCGGTTTCCCTCGTCCCTGGAGAAGGTGTCGTTGCAGATAATTCTCCGTCCTTCAATACGCAAAACCCGCAGGAAAATGTGCAAATCGCCCCCGAAACGCACATTTCGCCCGAAAACCCGCAGGAAAATGTGCAAATCGCTCCCGAAACGCACATTTCACCCGAAAAACCGCAGGAAAATGTGCAAATTGCCCCCGAAACGCACATTTCGCCCGAAAACCCGCAGGAAAATGTGCAAATTGCCCCCGAAACGCACATAGAGGGGGAACAACGGCTACCGGCAATTCCGGCCGGACCTAAGCCGAGGACTGCAATCAGGGTGGAAGCCGGTATAACGACCAGTGGATTGTTGGGCCAGACTGTTTCGACATCCGCTAAAAGTCTTGGAGCCACAGGAACTTTGGCGACAAAATCCTTGAATGGAGGCGGATTATCGGATTTGTCGATGATCAACCGCAATAAGCAGACCATCACCGCCAAGGATTATTCCAAGAGTGTCAGTTTCTCGTTCAGCCTAAAAGCCAACCTGAATGAGTATTTCGGCATTGAGAGTGGTATCATGCTGACCGAACTGCATTCGGTTTCGGCAAGTTCCACCGGAAACAGCATGACGGAGACCAAACAAGATATTACATACTTCGGCGTTCCGCTGAATTTCCATTATAATGCCTTTGAATGGAGGCGTTTTGGATTGTATTTATATGCCGGTCCCATGTACGAATTCAGCAGTTCGGCTCATGTCTCTGAATTGCTCTATCAGAACGGTCGATTGCGTCAATCTTCCGACAACTATGAAAACGAGGACGACAAACTATGGTCGCTGAATGTCGGGGCTGGATTGCAGTTGCGTCTGTCCGACCGCAGCTCTGTCTTTGTGCAACCCGGTTTTTCGTATCATTTTTCCGGAAGCAATTCCCTTGACACTTATTATAAAGCAAAACCGGCGGCAACGAGTATTGCCGTCGGCTACAGACTGTCGATCCTTTAAAGACCCTACACGGGAATCTTGTCGATGCGGCGCTGATGGCGTCCTCCGGCAAATCCGGTGTTGAGCCAGGTGCGCACGATCGACACAGCCATCCTGTAAGAGATGAATCGTGCAGGCAGCACCAGCACATTGGCATTGTTGTGCTCCTTGACAAGTGCTCCTACAGCAGTGTTCCATGCCAGACCGGCGCGTATTCCCTTGTGATGGTTGAGGGTGATGGCCATTCCGTTGCCGGTGCCGCAGATTGCGATGCCCAGGTCGCATTCCCCCTTCTCTACGGCTGTTGCCAGGGGATGTGCGAAATCCGGATAGTCGCAACTGTCGGTACTGTCGGTGCCGAAATTGACTACTTCATATCCTTTGCCAAGAAGGTAAGATATCAACTTTGCCTTGTATTCCACTCCTGCGTGGTCGTTGCATAATCCTATTTTCATTTTCCTAAAGTATTTACTGCTTTTTCTGTTCTGCTGCTGAATTCTTCTTTGCCGATCAGCACAACTATGTCTGCAATTCCAAGGCCGCTGCCGGAGCCGGTAAGGGCAAGGCGTATGCAATTCATCACCTTGCCCATAGGCCATTCGTTGGTGCGGATATAATTCTCAAGAGCCGCTTCGAGCGATTCCTTGTTCCACTGCCCGTCGTATTCGGCTATGAAACCGGCGACCTTAAGCGCCGGCTCTACGTTCTCGGGCTTCCAGAACTTGGCGGCATCTTTCTCTGAATAGGTTTCCGGAGCCTTGAACAGGTACCAGGCAATGTCCCAGAAGTCGGCTACAAAGGTGGCGCGCTCCTTTATAAGATGTACGACTTTCACCAGATGCTTGAACTCATCTTCAATCCCGTGCGAAGCCAGCACCGGCTCAAACAACCGAGCAAGTTCCTCGTCACTCTTCATTCTCAGATATTCCTTGTTGAACCACTTGGCCTTGTCCGGATTGAACTTTGCCCCGGCCTTCTGGACTTTGTCCATGCTGAACGCCTTTACCAGTTCATCCATCGAGAAGAGTTCCTGCTCTGTGCCAGGATTCCATCCGAGAAGCGCGAGCATGTTCACGAAAGCTTCGGGGAAGTAGCCGTCCTCCCGGTATCCGCGGGTGACTTCGCCTTCCTCGTTCACCCATTTCAACGGGAATACGGGGAAGCCGAGTTTATCGCCATCGCGCTTGCTGAGTTTTCCATTGCCAACCGGCTTGAGGAGCAGGGAAAGGTGAGCGAAGCGGGGCTGGCTGTCGGTCCATCCGAATGCCCTGTACAGCAGATAATGCAGAGGCAGAGAAGGCAGCCATTCCTCACCGCGGATGACCTCGGTTATTTCCATCAGGTGATCATCCACGATATTGGCAAGGTGATAGGTCGGGAGTTCGTCGGCCCGCTTCCAGAGCACCTTGTCGTCCAAAGTCCTGGTATTCACCTCGATATGGCCCCGGATAAGGTCGTCCATCTGCACCACTTCGTCTTCCGGCATTTTGAATCGTACGGTCCAGTCCGCAGTCTCGGCAAGCAGTCGCGCTGTCTCAGCTGCACTTAAAGTGAGCGAGTTGCGCAGATGCATACGGTTCTCGTGGTTATAGATAAAGGTCTGCCCAGCTGCTTCGGCCTTGGCACGTTCGGCGGCAAGTTCTTCTGCGGAGTCGAATGCATAGTAGGCATATCCTGCCTCTACCAGCTGCTCGGCGTATTTGCGGTAGATGCCGCGCCTCTGGCTCTGGCGGTAAGGGGCGTGGGGATGCCTTTCGGAGGGAGTCTCCACGACCTTGCCTTCGGCATCGACACCTTCATCGGGAATTATGCCGCACCAGCGCAGCGCTTCGATAATATACTGCTCGGCTCCAGGCACGAAACGGTGGGAGTCGGTATCTTCGATACGGATTATGAAATCTCCTCCGTTCTGCTTGGCATACAGATAGTTATACAAAGCTGTGCGAACACCGCCCATGTGCAGGGGCCCGGTGGGGGAGGGCGCGAATCTTACGCGAGTCTTTTTCATTGTTCTTTCTTTTGCGGTTTGCGGCGGATCGCCGGTTCATTTTCGAGTGCGCTTATATCCTGACCTTCTTTCAGTACCAGCACCGGAGCATTGTCGGGATCGTAGCGGAACGCCCGTTGATTTTCCTGGCTGACATACCCGATGTGCGAACTCGAGTCGGGCTGGAGGACGATTCCGTCCCCCTTGGCCAGTTCTTCTTTGTCGAAGACATAGTCCTTCGTGATAGTGATGTAATTGTCGGCATCGCTGAGCCCGGGGCCGATAACATCGGCGAAGCGGAGACCTACCACGATGGAAGTGATGTGGATTGTGTCGCCGATTTCCGGGTTGTCGTCGTAGATGAGTCCGCGTTTGAAGTTGTTGTCTCCTCCGGTATATTCATCGATCAGGCGGTTTATTTCCTTCATGTCGTCCATCTTGAGGCCTTGCTCGTTGTGGCCCCCGGTTATGTTCACCAGCACATTCTTGGCAGTCTTGAGGTCGAAGTCGTTGAGCAGGGGACTCTCGAATGCCTGCTTTACGGCTTTTTCGATACGGTCGGGGCCGGAACCTGTGCCGCATCCCATTAGAGCCATTCCGCTGTCTTTCATCATCGTTTTCACGTCTTCGAAGTCCACGTTGATGTATCCCTTCTTCTTGATGATCTCAATTATGCCTCGCACCGCGGTCGCAAGAACCTCGTCGGCCTTGGGGAAGGCGTCATGGGTAAGGAGGTCGCCGTAGTAGTCGTAGAGCCGTTCATTGTTGATGATGATCATGCTGTCCACGTTCTTTTCGAGTTCGTGGATGCCGTCGAGCGCTCGTGAAAGGGCCTTTTTGCCTTCGTTCTGGAAGGGGATGGTGACTACGGCCACTGTCAGGATGCCGCGGTCTTTGGCCATCTTGGCAATCACGGGAGTGGCTCCGGTTCCGGTGCCGCCGCCCATGCCTGCAGTTATGAACAGCATTTCGGTGTTGGTGTTGAGCACCTTCGATGTTATTTCATCCTGGCTGTCGATTGCTGCATTGCGGCCCTTTGTAGGGTTTGTGCCGGCGCCAAGTCCCTGGCCAAGTTGGATCTTGTTGGGCACAGGGCATGCCATCAGATGCATGGAATCAGTGTTGCAGACAATGAAACTGCATCCTTCGATTCCCTGATTATACATATAGGATACTGCATTGCAGCCTCCTCCTCCTACACCGAGAACCTTGATGGTCTCGTTGGAAACGGCCCAGTTTGCAGGAGTGATTATCATATTGTCTTCTCCCATAATGCTCGTAGTTTAATTGTCTTCGATTTTATCATATAACCCGCCCACAAAGTCTTCGCCGGATTTAACCACATTCTGTGTCTGCTTCTTGATCCACTTGAACAGCATGTTTTCTTTGTCGTTCCTGGGAGCTTTCTTGGGCTTGTCTTCCTTGCGTACCTCCCATGCGCTCTTGTCAAGGACAGAACCTTTTACTTGCGGAGTCTCGGGCTCGGACTTGGGTGCGTCGTTTTCAACGGGGGCGACGGGAACCTCTTCTATGCAGTTTAGATGCTTGTCTTCGCGGGCATAGAGCAACATTCCCACAGTGGAAACGGCCCCGGCTTCATTGATTCCGGGACATCCGCTGAAACTGAATTTCTTCGCACGCGGATAGCCTGCCCGCACGGTGTAGCCGGACATCTCCTTGATCAGATTCGCACAGCCTGCAAGGTTGGCGCCGCCGCCGGTGAGAACCACGCCGTTGCGAAGACGGTCTGCATATCCGCTTTCCTGTATTTGGAAAAGGATGGCATCCACGATCTCCCTTGTGCGGGCAGTGATGATTTCGGACAGGTACTTGACAGGAAGCTGCTGGTCGGATCCGTTTTCTTCATCGATAATCTGAAGGATCTTGTCGCTCATCGTAAGCAGTTTCTCGGGCTGGCAGGCACCGAAACCGAGCTTGACGTTCTCCGCGAGTTTCTCCGTGAATCCGCATTCCAGCTTGATGTCGTTCGTTATGCTGCGTCCTCCGAAGGGGATTGCATAGTAGTAACGCAGTATCCCTCCTTGATAGATGGTCACTGAAGTGACGCCTGCGCCCATTTCAATGATGGCTACGCCGTTCTCCTTCTCCTCGGAATTGAGAATCGCATCTGCAGTGAGGGGAGGGAGGAAATATTTGCGTGCGAGGGCCACATCTGCCTTGTTGAGCATGATGTCGATATTGCGCGAAGCCTTCTTGACACCGATGAACACTTTGAAATTGCCCTGAAGCTCTGAGCTGGGCATGCCTACAACGTCGGATTCCGTGCAGTTTATGGAATCGTCTGTGCTGAATGATTGTGCGGAAGCTCCGTAAATTTCCTGCTTCTCGGCGTCGTCCAGGGGGTATGAATCCAGGGCCATGCTTTTGATCGCGTCGATTTCTTCCTGGCTGATGCAAGTTTCGGCATCGCTGCGCTCTATGCGTGCGCCGGCCACCTCCTGTTTTACCCCGTAGCGGGGGACACCGATCACCACCTGGGTGATTTTGATGCTGAGTTCCTCTTCCGCCTCCTTGATTGCTTCTTTGAGCGGAATAGAAGCTTTAGTGGGGTTGTAGATGCAGCCGTAGCGCACTCCGTCGGCAGGCCTTTCCTTATAGTACAGGATTTCGGCATTGTCACCGGTAATCCTGGCAACCGAAAGGGCAAGCTTCGACGTCCCCAGATCTACTGTTGCTATGTAACGGTCTTCCATATTTATATGATTTTATTGTCTGCAGACTATCTGTCCTTTATATTTTACGTTTATACTGGTATATCGGTCTTCTTCCACGGCGGGTTTGATGCGTTTGTAATAATCGCCGATCTTTCCGAATTTCTCCTGGAAGTTCTCTGCTTTTCCGAATATGAACTTTTCTTTGCCATCTATGGGAACAATCACCAGGTCGCCGCCGGGATCGACCTCGATAAGTTCTATCTTCGAGAGCCATTTGTTCTTTTCCGCATAGCGAAGTAAAGCCAGGATACTGCCTGCCCACTCCCTGCCTTCCTCCGTGGCGGGCATTCCTTTGTAACCGACAGGTTCGTGCAAGGGAATGCTGCCCTTGAAGAGAGGGAAATCCTTGCCCGTATTCCCCTGTACGGGAAATATGAAGCCACGGTCGTCGATATAGAAAGCATGGTCCGAAGTCTCCATTTTCGCCACGGGCTCCCTTTGTACTATGCTGATGAAAAGAGTGCTGTCGGATGTCCATGCCTGGGCGGAAAGGATCGCGCTGCGGGAATTCAGAGACTGTTCGATCTCGTGCAGGCGGAGGCTGTCGATGCGCTGGCCTATGAAGGTGTGAAAACTTTTTGCAAGATAATCTCTTACGTCGGATTCGCTCACGAAATTGAGGGTGTCGGTGAACTGGATCTCCACCTTGTTGCAGGTTGTGAGATGCCTGCGCTCGCGCGCCTTGTCATGCACCAAAAGGGAGATGCAGACAAAGAGTGCCATACATAGGATGAGCAGCAGGTATTTCACGCCTTTTTTCATATGCGGGCGAGGAGCATTTGTTTAATAGGTTCTATGAATCTGTCGATGTTCCCGGCTCCGAATGTGATGAGAACGTCCAGTTTCTCTTTCTCGAGCGTGGCCATCAGTTCTTCCTTTTTAATCAACATCTTGCGAGGGGCGCTGATGTCTTTGAAAATGATATCGGAAGTAACACCAGGGATGGGCTCTTCCCTTGCGGGATAAATATCAAGGAGAATGACTTCGTCGAGAGCACTCAGGGCCTTGGCGAATTCGGGGGCGAAATCCCGTGTGCGGGTATAGAGGTGCGGCTGGAAAACGCCGGTCAGTTTCCTCCCGGGGAAGATTTCGCGTATGGATGAAATTGCAGTGGCAAGTTCCTGCGGATGGTGGGCGTAATCGTCGATATAAGTGAGCCCGGCCGTGTTGATGTGTTCGTCGAGGCGGCGCTGTGCACCCTGGAAACTGCCAATGGCCTTACGGATGGCCTCCACGCTCACGCCATGGCAGAGGCATACTGCTGCTGCAGCTACGCTGTTCTCTACATTCACCCATCCCAGGGTGCCTACTCTTATTCCTTGTATCACTCCTCCGGGATGATGAAGATCGTAGCTGAAATGTCCAAGCGGATCCACACGCAGATTTGCTGCGTAGAAGTCGGCTGATGGATCATTGTAATGATATGTGAGTATGTCTGCACCGGTGTCGGATGAACTCACTGGCAGCCCGTGTTTCAATATGATGGTGCCGCGGACCTGTGAAGCAAATTGACGGAAAGCTTCATGCACATGGGCGAGATCTCCGTAGATGTCGAGATGATCGGCATCCATGGCTGTTATTACCGCGATGTCGGGATGCAATTGAAGGAAACTCCTGTCGAACTCGTCGGCTTCGGCGACTACCACTTTGTTTTCGCTCATCAGCACATTCGTGCCATAGTTTTTGGAGATGCCCCCGAGGAAGGCGCTGCATCCCTCTCCGGAGTCGGTGAGGATATGGGCAATGAGGGTGGAAGTAGTGGTCTTGCCGTGGGTGCCTGCAACTGCGAGACACTTCTGGCCTTCGGCGATCTCACCCAGCATACGGCTCCGCTTGATTACGCGGTATCCGTTTTCTTTTACATACTGCAATTCCTTCAGACTCTCCGGAACGGCGGGAGTATAGACGACAAGCGTCTCGTCCACGCGTGTCGGGATTCGGGTGATATCGTCGTCGTAATGGACGGCTATGCCTTCCTTTTCCAGTTCGCGGGTAAGGTCGGAAGGGGTGCGGTCATATCCTCCGACGCTGTAGCCCTTGAACTTGTAGTACCGGGCTATGGCGCTCATTCCTATTCCGCCTATTCCTATGAAGTAAATATTGTTCCAGGCCATTTTACACCAGTTTGTATATTTCTTCAGCAATGGTCGTGGCCGCATCCAGCCTTGCGAGCGGAGCTATATTCTTTTCGATTTGCGCTATCCTGTCGGGATCCCCCAGCAGTTCAAGCGCAGTGGCGAGCAGTTTTTCCTCCGCCTCGGCATCCTTGACGATCAATGCGGCGCCTTTGTTCACCAGGGCCATCGCATTGTGGGTTTGATGGTCTTCGGCTACGTTGGGGGAGGGAACGAATACGGCTGCTCTTTGCACAGCGCAGATTTCAGAGATTGACGAAGCCCCGCTGCGGGAGATGATCACATCTGCCGCTGCGTATGCAAGATCCATACGTGCGATGAAGTCGGAGTAATGTATGTCGGGGAGATTCTTCCCGCTCATGAATCCGTCTATGCCCTTCTTGTAATACTTTCCGCATTGCCATATTACTTCTACGCCTTCACCGCCGGGGCAGCCGTCCGATATCCATTTCTTCATGGCCTTGTTGAGTGTTCCGCTGCCGAGGCTGCCACCCACTATCAGTATATGTTTCTTTCCGGGGTCGAGTCCATAGAATTTCAATGCTTCTTCCTTGTCGGCATCGGTATATGGATGGAATTCCTTGCGTATGGGATTGCCGCTGAAGACGATCTTGTCGGCAGGGAAGAAACGTTCCATTCCGTCGTACGCCACGCAGATGCTCTGCACCTTCTTTGCCAGCATCTTGTTGGTTAGCCCTGCAAATCCGTTCTGCTCCTGGATCAGGGCTGGAATCTTTTTCGCCACTGCCTTACGGAGAAGGGGTGCGCTTGCGAATCCTCCTACGCCGATGGCGATATCCGGCTTGAATTCATCGATCAGTCTGCCGGCCATCCTTTCGCTTTTAAGCATCAGGAAGGGGACTTTGATATCGTTTACGAGATTTTTCCAGTTGAGCTGGCGCTGAAGGCCGCGGATCGGCAGGCCTTCGATGCGGTATCCCGCAGCGGGCACCTTCTCCATCTCCATCTTTCCCTCGGCTCCGACGAAAAGGATTTCGGTGTCGGGGTTGAGCTCCTTGAGTTTGTCGGCGATGCTGATTGCAGGGAAAATGTGTCCTCCTGTGCCGCCTCCGCTGATTATGGCGCGTATCTTCTTATATTTCATTGCCTTCATCGTTTAATTCATCGTAGATATTGTTCCCGCTTTCGAAATCGTCGAGATCTGCCAGGTCGTTTTCGATGGAGACGCTTTCCTGTGTGAGGTCGAGCAGGGGGTCGGCGTTCTTTTGCTCCCGTTCAATACGTTTGGACGCGATCTTGCTGATAGAAAGGATCACTCCGAACGCTATGCAGAAACAGAGGAAGGCGGATGCTCCGTGACTCACCAGAGGCAGTGTCTGCCCGGTCATGGGCCCTATATCGACATTGACGCAGATGTGCAGGAAGGCCTGCCCGCTTATGAGCAGCGCGAGACCTGCCACCGCGAGTTTCGCATACAGGTCTTTCCCGCAGTTGCGTACAATGATTGCACTTCGGGCAAGCAGGGAAAGATAGAGTATGATGATGACCAGACCTCCCAGAATACCGTACTCTTCTATGATGAAACTGTACATGTAGTCTTCCGAGATGTCCGGAACCACGTAGCGCTGGGTGCTCTGTCCGGGCCCTTTTCCGAATAAACCGCCTTGATGCACCGCGATCTTGGCGCTGTATGGCTGGCGTATCTCGTCGAGCGCCTGGTAGTAGTCGATGCTTCCCGCACGGGAGTTCATGACTTTCGCCTCATAGTCTTCTTTATCGAAAACACGCGAGATGCCGGTGCCGATGCGGCCCATCATCTTGCCGTCGGATATCTTGTAGATCCCCACGCACAGTGCCAGGGCGGCCGCTCCCGAGAGCAGCAGTATGGTCATGTCCTTGCCGGACCCTCCTCCGAGAAGGATGACCAGGAACATGATCCCCCCTGTGAACAGGGCGGCAGAGTTGCTGCCGGGCAGGAGCAGCAGGGTGGTGATAAGGAAGGGCGCGTAGATATAGAATATCTTCTGATAGTTGTCCTTCCCCTTGAACAGTTTGAGCGCATCCTGTTTATGGGCATCGATCGCCCATGCGAGGTACATTACCATCGCTATCTTCACTACTTCGTTCACATGCAGCTGCAGCGGACCGACCTGAATGATCCTTCGGGCGCCGTTGATTTCGATCGACCGTATGAATCCGAGGTCTATACCGGATATAAGAAGCAACAGCAGGCCTGCCGAGAAGATGAATCCAAGGCTGGAAAGTCTCCGGAAGAAATTAAGGGTGGGGATGAAATAACAGGCAAGAATCAGTCCGAGTCCCAGAATCACTATCTTGAGATGATCCCACACCAGGTCCAGCCGGCTCTGTCCGGGGCCGAGCAGACGTGATGTGGACGAGAAGATACAGAGAATGGAGAACATGATCAGGATCAGCACGATGATCCAGACCACCTTGTCGCCCTCGGTGTTCTCGAAGAAATTCCAGAATGTCTTTTTCTTGTCGCTCATTTCTTTTTACAGCCTTCGTACCGCTTCCTTGAATTTCTCGCCGCGGTCTTCGTAGTTGTCGAAAAGATCGAAACTTGCGCAGCAGGGGCTGAGGAGCACCACATCGCCGCTTTCGGCAAATGCCGCAGAAGCCTTCACCGCATCTTCGGAGCTGGCTGTGTCGCAAATCCTGTCGCTTCCTACGATCTGCTCGAAGGCAGCGTGGATCTTGCTGTTGTCCACCCCCATGCAGACAATGGCCTTCACCTTGTCTTTTACGAGATCGGTGAGCACGCTGTAGTCGTTGCCCTTGTCTTTTCCTCCCACTATCCATACCACAGGTTTGGTCTGACACTCCAGAGCGTACCAGGCGGCATCGACATTGGTAGCCTTGGAGTCATTGATATAAAGGACTCCGCCGACACTCAATACGGGCTCCAGACGGTGTTCCACGGCCTTGAAGGTCTTGAGGGAATTCCTGATGACCTCATTGTCGATACCGGCGGCTTTGGCAGCAAGGGCGGCAGCCATGGAGTTGTAGATGTTATGGCGTCCTCCGAGGGCAAGTTCCTTGAGATAAATCTCGCTTTCGCTCTGTTCATAGCGGACAACTATCTTGTCGTCGCGCAGGAACGCTCCCTGCTTGACTTCTCCCTTCTGGGTGAAGGGGAGACGCTTTGCCTGAAGCACTATCTTGTCGAGATGGTCGATGGTGATGGCGTCGTCGGAATCGAAAATGAAGCAATCTTCCGGACGGAGGTTCCGGGTAATGCGGAACTTGGCGCGGATGTAATTCTCGAAATTATAGTCGTAGCGGTCGAGATGGTCGGGCGTGATATTGGTGATGATCGCAATGTCCGGACGGAATTCATAGCAGTTGTCCAACTGGAAACTGCTGATCTCCAGCACGTAGTAATCGTGTTTTTCCGTGGCCACCTGCATCGCGTAGCTCTTTCCTATATTGCCGCCCAGGCCTACGTTCAGGCCGGCGTTCTGCAGCAGATAATAGATGATGCTGGTGGTCGTGGTCTTGCCGTTGGATCCCGTAATGCACACCTTCTTTGCGCTGTCGTAGCGGGCGGCGAACTCGATCTCCGAAATAATGTGCGTGCCTTGTGCCATGAGTTTCTTGATCATCGGCGCAGTGGAGGGGATGCCGGGGCTTTTTACCACTTCGTCGGCATTGAGGATGAGATCCTCGGTATGCCCTCCCTGCTCGAAGGGGATGTCCCATTCGCGCAAAGTCTTTATATATTCGTCTTTTATGCTGCCGTTGTCGGAAAGGAACACGTCGAATCCCTTTACCTTTGCGAGCACGGCTGCTCCAACTCCGCTCTCGGCACCGCCGAGAATAACCATTCTGTTCATATATAGTATCTTATCTTATCTTCAACAAAGCCAGTGTTCCTACTGCGAGGATTATTCCGATGATCCAGAAGCGCGTCACGATGCGCG
>ERZ842401.2955-NODE-2955-length-21800-cov-4.582893_pt1 | contig 21800 bp, 12 predicted proteins | sample MGYA00521270_ERZ842401 | MGnify/ENA primary metagenome ERZ842401 (study PRJEB31892, sample SAMEA3878208) | bioreactor metagenome | biome: Moose rumen | place: Sweden | collected 2011-10 | study: EMG produced TPA metagenomics assembly of the PRJEB12797 data set...
GAAACACTATGAAGAAACTGGTTGCTCTGTTCATGGCTCTGGTCATGGTGCTGCTGTGCGTGCCCGTATTGGCCGAAGAAGCGCCCACCGTGATCCGCATGGGAACCCACTGGAAGCCCGAACTGGACCCCCACAATATTGACGAAACCACCGGAAACTATACCATCGGCGATGAAGAAGACCGCCTGATCCGCATTGCCGCTGAAGACGCTGTGCGGGAAAAGTACAACGTGGAAATCGAATATGTGCAGTATGCCCAGGATACCCGCAGCGAGCTGGTGCTGAGCGTGCTGGCCGGCAACCCCGTGTGCGATCTGGCCCTGATGTGGAATGGCTCTGAAAACACCGTGCTGGCCCAGAACATCCTGCAGCCCCTGGACAAGTATGTGGACCTGTATGACGGCGCTTCCTGGATGCTGCCCGACAAGGTGTACGGCCATAACTACTTCCTGAACGCCAACCAGAGCTTCACCCAGTATTTCTCCCTGCTGGTGAACCTGACCATGCTGGAGCAGGTGGACGCCCTGAAGGACGCGGACGGCAACACCATCTATCCCACCGATTTGCTGGAGCGGGACGAATGGACCTGGAGCACCTTCAAGGATTACCTGACCAAGATCCAGGCCTTCTACGGCAACACCCCCGCCCCCGATGGCGCGAAGGTGAGCACCGTGCAGGCCTATGAAACCGACCACCGCTATGCCACCCTGTCCGCCATGTACGCCAACGGCGGCGCCATCTACGGCGCCAAGGGCCTGCAGGTGAACAGCAAGGAAAGCATTGAAGCCGTGCAGTATATCAAGTCCCTGCGGGACGCGGGCGTGATGGTGGACTGCGGCACCTATGACGACGGCTACACCCCCCAGTGGTGCGAATCCGGCAACGACTTCGGCCGTGGCGCTACCGTGTTTGCCGAATGCCCCATCTGGATGATCAAGAGCCACATTGACGAATGCACCGCCCGCGGCGAATCCGTGGCCCTGATGCCCTGGCCCCGTCCCGATAACCTGGCCAAGGACAGCGAGGACTACCGTCAGGTCATTTCCGTGGGCGACGTTTGGGGCGTGCTCAAGGGCATCGACGCGGAAAAGACCGAACTGGCCCTGAAGGTGTTCCGCACCTATTGGGAAACCTATTATGAACTCAAGGCCCACGTTGCCGATATGAGCGAATACAAGGAAGCCATGGCCGAAACCGAAGCCATGAAGTACGGCCTGGATATCTTCAATGAGAAGCTGGGCGACGGCATCCTGAACGCCTTCATCTTCAACTCCGAAAAGTGCGTTCCCAACGACTTCGCAAACCTCTTGGGCATGCGCGATCCCTGGGACCGCATCGTGGGCAAGGGCTTCTACGGTGTGGAAGGCATGCCTTCCTACGAAGTGGCCATTGAAGCCAACATGAACCAATTTACCGATACCATGGCTCAGATGGAAGCCATCCTGGGCAGCAACGAGCTGCACGACAACCAGGCCCCCTCCGTGAAGGCTGACGGCAGCTTGGCCGTGGCCCTGGGGGCTGATCTGAGCGCAATCGATTTCACCCAGTACTTCACCGCCGAGGACGGCTTTGACGGCGTGCTGGATCCCGCCGCCGCCACCTACGACGTATCCAAGGTGGATAACACCGCCGTGGGCGCCTATCAGGTGAAGGGCATCTTCGCCGACAAGGCCGGCAATGAAGGCAGCGCCAAGCTGACTGTGGTGGTTTACAATGCGGAAAACAAGGAAGCTCCCACCCTGACTGTGAAGGAAGAACTGCCCGCCGTGGCTATGGACGCTGACGCCGCCACCATCGACTGGGCTGGCCAGTATGTGGATACCGCTGTGGACGCCGACGGTCTGGACATCAAGGCCAACATAGTCGCCGACCTGACCCAGTTGGATACCTCCACCCCCGACGAATATCCCGTGACCCTGACCGTGAAGGACTACGCGGGCAACGAAGCCAGCGTGGAAATCACAGTGAGCGTTGTGGCGGAATAATTGCAAATGCCTGACGCGCCGGATCCTTCCGGCGCGTCCCCGCAGCGGCGGGCGTAAACGGGGGCCATCCCTGCGGCGCCCGCCGCATTTCTTTCCCGATTGGTAGAATAGCTCAATGAAATGAAATTGGAGAGAACAGAGTTCAGAGTACAGATTGAATGGTTTTTCAAAAGGCAGGATTCCTTATAAACACTATATCATCTGAACTCTGTACTCTGAACTCTGTACTCTCGTCCCAAATCCGGCAAAAAAGAGATCTGCATACAAAGAAGGGGTGAAGCCCGTGCGAAGCAAGAAAAAAGTGATCATTGGCGTGTGCGCGGCGGCGGTGGTTTTAGCCGTGGTGCTGTGCGCCGTGCTGCTTCCCGGCAAGGAAGAAAAGCCGTTGTTTGCCATGTCCGCCCAGCAGGGGGGCCAGGCCAGGGAAAAAACCTATCAGGCCTACTTGGCGAAAAATGGGTACGCCGACCAGCTCGCCGCCTCCCGGGCGGAGGTGGATGTGTTTGCCTGGCAGGCGGAGGACACGGCCCAGGCGGAAAACGGGCAGGACGGCGTGCTCACGGGCGATACGGGCATGATCACCTGGCCGTTTACGGTGCAGGAGGCCGGGTTTTACCACCTGAAGGTGGGCTATATCGGCCTGCCCGGCACCACGTCGGATATTCAGCGCCGGGTGCTTTTGGATGGGGAGGCCCCTTACAACGCCCTGAACCAGATCGTGTTCAAGCGACTGTGGCGGGATGAGGACATCCGGCTGAAAAATGAAAACGAGATCCGGCCCAACGCGGAGGAGGTCTACCAGGCCCAGACCGTGTTCCTGGAGGACTACGACCGCCGCAGCGGCGCGCCGCTGCTGTTTTATCTGTCGGCGGGGGACCATACCCTGTCCTTTGAAGCGGTGAAGGAGCCTATGGAGATCACCTCCCTGAGCTTTGAAGCCGCGCCCGCCGCGCCCGCTTACGCGGAGGCTCTTGCCGGATGGCAGGCGGCGGGGATTTTGCCGCTTCCCGAGCCCCTCAGCGGCACGGCGAGCTTCGTTTGCCAGGCCGAGCGCCGGGAGGGGGGCACCAAGGAGATTTTGAAATCCAGCCCCTCCATCAACGTGCAGAAGAATTATTCCGACGCGGCGCTGGTGCCCTACCACGCCTGGCATACCCTGTACCCCACCATCGGGGCGGGCAGCTGGGCCCAGCCGGGGGACCAGATCACCTGGACCGTGGAAGCGCCCAAGGACGCCCTGTATCTGCTCACCTTCAAGGGCCGGCAGACCAACCGGGGCGTCACCAGCTACCGCAGGCTGAAAATCAACGGGGAGCTCCCCTTTGCCGAGGCCGCGGTGGTGGGCTTTGATTATTCCGGCGTGATGCAGAATTATACCCTGACGGACGAAAACGGCGCTCCCTATTGGGTGTATCTGCACGAGGGGGAAAACACCGTCTCCCTGGAAGTGGTGCTGGGGTCCATCGGCGGGGTGCTGAGCCAGGTGGAGGAAAGCCTGCGCACCCTGAACGATTTGTACTTGCGCACCATCCAGATCACCGGCCAAGCCCCCAGCCAGTTCATCGACTATGAAATCGCCAAGAAGGTGCCGGGGTTCGTGACCTCCATGCAGGAGGAAAGCCAAAGGCTGTATGCCCTGGTGGATGAAATGGTGCAGATCACCGGTGAAAAGGGCGAAAACACCGCCCTGCTGGAAAAAATGGCCATCGAGGCCGAGGGCCTTGCCAAGAAGCCGGAGCAGATCGTGAATGAGCTGAACCAGTTCAAAAACAACATTTCCGCTCTGGGTACCTGGATCGTGAATATTTCCAGCATGCCCCTGGAAATGGACAGCCTGATCCTGTCCGCTGATTTGGATTCCCTGCCCGCGCCCCGGGAAACCAGGTGGGAGGGCGTCAAGGCGGATACCGCCCGGTTCTTCGCCACCTTCTTCCATTCGGCCAGCAGCGTGGTTTCGGACAGCGAAACCACCGGCAGCCAGGGCATCAAGGTATGGATGGCCTCCGCCGGGCGCGAGCAGGCACAGATCATCCAGAACATGATCGATGAAACCTTCGCCCCCGAAACGGGCATTCCCGTGAAGCTGCAATTGATCCCCACGGACGTGGTGCTGCGGGCCGCCTTAGCGGGCAACGGCCCGGACGTGGTGATTGGCCTCAATCAGGCCACGGCCCAGGACTTTGCCATGCGCGGCGCGGTGGTGGATTTGAGCAAGCTGGAGGGCTTCCAGGAAGCCACCGCCAAGTACGGGCCCGGCCTCATGCGCACCGCCTCCTATCAGGACGGGGTGTGGGGCATCCCTGAGCAGGTGACCTTCCAGATGCTCTTCTACCGCCAGGACGTGCTGGACGATTTGGGCTTGTCCGTGCCCCACACCTGGACGGAGATTATGGAAATGATCCCGGTGCTCAGCCGGGAAAACTATAAATTCTATATGCCCTCCACCCGCGTGGCCACGGGCCTGAACGTGTTCCAGGCCATGGTGTACCAAAACGGCGGCGAAATCTATCAGGGCACGGGCGGCGATTACGGCATCGCCTCCGCCCTGTACAGCGACGAGGCCATGGAGGCCTTCAAGTGGTTCACTGATCTGTTCACCGTCCACGGCCTGGAGGTGCAGGCGGATTTCAACAACCGCTTCCGCACCGGCGAAATGCCGGTTGGCATTACGGATTACACCGCCTACTGCACCCTGGAAATCTTCGCCCCGGAAATCAAGGGCCTGTGGAGCTTTGCTCCCTTCCCCGGCACGGAGCTGCCGGATGGAACGCTGGATAACACCTATGTGTGCGATACCGTGCAGACGGTGATCATGAAGGGCGCGAGAAACAAGGACGCGGCCTGGGAGTTCGTGAAGTGGTGGAATTCCACCCAGAGCCAGCTCAGCTACGCCAACACCCTGGAATCCATCATGGGCGCCGCGGCCCGCTATCCCGCCGCCGACCCGGACGTGATCCGGCAATTGCCCTGGAGCAACAAGGAATTAAGCGAATTGCTTTCCCAGTATCAGCATTTGACCGGCATGCCCGCCGTGCCCGGCTACTACATGAACACCCGCATGATCTCCTATGCCTTTGAGGACGTGGTGGCGGACCTGAGCAGTCCCCGGGAGACGCTGTACCTGAACATTCGGGACATTGACAAGGAACTGACCAAGAAACGCACCGAATTTGGATTGACAACCATGGAAGGAGGGATGACGAAATGATGGTTTCCTCCCAAAAGCTGTCCTTTGGGGCGGCGCTGAAGCGGTACCGGAACCAATACCTGCTGGTGGCCCCCTTCGCCATCGTGTTTTTCCTGTTCACGGTGCTGCCGGTGGCCGCCGCCATCGCGCTCAGCTTCACATCCTTCAACATGACCAGCATGCCCAGCTTCGTGGGCCTGACCAATTATGTGACGCTGATCGTGGAGGACGACGTGTTTTTGACGGCCCTCAAAAACACCCTGGTGTTCGCTCTTTTAACGGGCCCCCTTTCCTACATCATGTGCTTCCTGTTTGCCTGGCTGATCAATGAGCTGCCCCGTATCCCGAGGGCGCTCATGACCCTGGTATTCTACGCCCCCTCCATTTCGGGCAACGTGTATCTGGTCTGGAAGCTCATTTTCTCCTCGGACACCTACGGCTGGGCCAACGCCTGGCTGATGAAGCTGGGCATCACAAGAGAAGCCATTTTGTGGCTCACCACGGAAGCGTACATCATGCCCATCCTGATCGTGGTGCAGCTGTGGATGAGCCTGGGCGTATCCTTCCTTTCCTTCATCGCAGGTTTGCAGACTGTGGACAAGGCCATGTACGAGGCCGGGGCCGTGGAGGGCATCAAGAACCGCTGGCAGGAATTGTGGTTCATCACCCTGCCCGCCATGAAGCCCCAGCTCATGTTCGGCGCGGTCATGCAGATCACATCCTCCTTCGCCGTCAGCCAGATTTCCCTGGACCTGGTGGGGTTCCCCTCGGTCAACTACGCGGGCCACACCATCATGACCCATCTGCACGATTACGGCAATCTGCGCTATGAAATGGGCTACGCCTGCACCATCGCCGTGGTGCTGTTCCTGATCATGCTGTTCTGCAACATTCTGGTGCAGAAGCTGCTGCGCAAGTTAGGTTAAGGGGGGGAAGAAGAAGATGGCAAAGAAAAAGAAGCTTCCCAAGGCCCCCCGGCAGCACGGCCTGATCGCCGCGCTGCGCAGGCGCAAGCTCAAGCGCCGCAGGAGTTTAGCGGTAGATATCCTGCTGTTTATCCTGCTGGCGGGGTTTGGCATTTTCTCCCTGTTCCCGCTGATCTTCACCGTGGTGAACGCTTTTAAGCCCATGAGCGAGATTTTCATTTTCCCGCCCAAGCTGACGGTGGATAATCCCACGCTGAACAATTTCTACGATCTTTCCTTCATTCTGGAATCCTTCGACGTGCCCATGAGCCGCTACATCTTCAATACGGCGATCATCACGGGCCTGGGCACCCTGGGCACCGTGCTGCTGGGCTCCATGGCGGCCTTTGCCCTGGCGAAGTACCAGTTCCCCGGCAGCAAATTGATGAGCAGCCTGATCGTGTACGCGCTGATGTTTTCCGCTTCCGTGACCGCCATTCCCAATTACCTGATCATGACCTACCTGGGCCTGGTGGACACCTATTGGGCGGTGATCCTGACGGCAGTTGGCGGCACATTGGGCTTGTACCTGATGAAAAACTTCATCGTGCAGATCCCCGATTCCCTGATCGAGGCCGCCACCATCGACGGGGCCAATGAATTCACCATTTATTGGCGCATCATCATGCCCCTGTGCAAGCCGGCCTGGATCACGCTGATCATCCTGTCCTTCCAGCAAATGTGGGGCACCACCGGCGGCGTGTTCATCTATTCCGAGGAACTCAAGCCCGTCAGCTACGTGCTGTCTCAGCTGGTCAGCGGCGGTATCGCCCGCACCGGCGTATCCTCCGCCGTGTCCCTGATCATGATGACCGTGCCGGTGGCCGTGTTCGTGATTTCCCAAAGCAACGTGCTGGAAACCATGTCCACCTCCGGCATGAAGGATTAAGGAGGGAAAAGAAGATGAAAAAAATTCTGTCCTTCCTGCTGGCCCTGCTTCTGCTGCTTCCTTCCGCGGCGCTGGCCGCCGACGGCTCCAGCAACGTGTACGAGGGCTACACCTACGATTTTTACGGCAACGTAAAATCCACCCCGTCCCCCTTCCTGCTGGAAAAGACCATCACCTCTGAAAACCTGAAGGGCATTTCTTTGGACAGCGTGGACGACGTGTGCACCAGTGCCGACGGCCGCATTTTCCTGGTGGACGGCAAGCAAAGCCGGGTCCACGTGCTGGACGGGGACGGGAAAATGCTCAAGACCCTTAAAACCATCCGGGATACGGACAACAAGATCGTGATCCTGGAGGATGGGTCTCAGCTCATGTTCAACGGTTGCTCCGGCGCGTTCTACCATGAAAAGCAGAACGAGCTGTACATCGCCGATACCGCCGCCCAGCGGGTGGTGGTGCTGGACGGGGAAACCTATACCTTTAAGCGCCTGATCACCAAGCCCGCCAATATGACGGGGGTCACCGAATTCAAGCCCGCCAAGGTGACGGTGGACAACGCCGACCGCATTTACATCGTGGTGCAATCCAGCTACGAGGGCATCATCGAGCTCAACGAGGACGGTACCTTCTCCCGCTACTTCGGCGTGAACGAGCCCCAGGTGAACCTGGTGGACTTCCTGTGGAAATCCATCGCCACCGACACCCAGAAAGAAAAAATGGGCAAAACCTACGCCCCCGCCTTCAACAACGTGGCCCTGGACGGCGAAGGCTTTGTGATGGCCGTCACCAGCGATTTGAGCGCCAACAAGCCTGTGTTCCGATTGAATTTCCAGGGCAAAAACGTGATCCGGGAAATGGGTAGTTTCGCCGTGCGGGGCGATCTAAACACGGTGGACGGCAACGCCTCCGTGTTCGTGGACATCGCCGTGAAGCCCTACGGCACCTATGCCGTGCTGGATAAATCCTATGGCCGCGTGTTTCTGTACAACTTTGACGGCGAGCTGCTTTCTGTGTTCGGCAGCAAGGGCAATTTAAGCGGCGAATTCAAAATCCCCAGCGCCATCGCCTGGCTGGGGGATCGGCTGATCATCGGCGACAGCGCGCTGCGCTGCGCCTACATCATGGAGCCCTCCCAGTTTGGTCAGGCCCTGCTGGACGCCAACGAAGCCTACTACTATGGCCGCTGGGACGAGGCCACCGCGCATTTTGAGCAGGTGCTTCGCCTGTGCTCCAACATGGAAACGGCCTATGTGGGCATCGGCAAAAATTTGCTCATGCAGGAACAGTACAAGCAGGCCATGGATTACTTTAAGCTGGGCAACAACCGGGAGTTTTTCTCCAAGGCCTACAAGGGCTACCGCAGCGAGGTGCTGCGGGATCATTTCGGCATCATCGCCGTCATCGGCGTGGCGCTGATCGCTCTGGTGATCGGCTCTGAAATCTCCTACAACCGCAAGCAAAGGAGGGGAAGCAAATGAAAAAGCCCATCACCAAGGAAAAGCTTCGCTGGTGGGGCTACGCGCTGGTGCACCCCTTCGACGGCTTTTACGAGATCCGCTTCCGCAATCAGGGCAGCCTGCTGCTGGCGTTCATCCTGCTGATCCTGTTTGGCGTCATGCGGTGCCTGTCCGCCCAGTATACGGGCTTTGTGATGAATTTCACCAACCAGGACGAATTGGATACCCTGTCCCTGTTCATTTCCAACGTGTCCGTGGTGCTGCTCTTCTCCCTTTCCAACTGGACGGTGACCACCCTGTTTAACGGCAAAGGAAAGCTGAGCGATATTTTCATCGTGCTGTGCTATGCCCTGACGGTGCTGATCATCGGGGACGCGCTGGTGTGCTTCGTGAGCAACTTCGTCACCACCGAAGAAGTGATGATTTTGCAGGCCGTGCAGATGCTGTGCATCGCCTGGTTCGCGTTCCTGATCGTGGCGGGCCTGGGCACCATTCATGAATACGGCCTGGGCGGCAATCTGGCCTCCATCCTGCTCAGCGTGGCGGCGGCGGCCATCATCCTGTTTATCGGGGTCCTTCTGTTTACCATGCTGGAGCGCATGGTCAGCTTCCTGACCAGCGTGGGCCAGGAACTGATGCGGCGGCTGTAAGGAGGGGCGTGCGATATGAAAAGAAAGCTGAAGGACTTCTATGGCGCGCACCCCATCCGGCGCACGCTGCTCACCATCGTGATCCTGGTATTGGCCATTGGCCTCATTTACTTCTACCCCGCCTTCTCCCTGAAGGGGGCCCCCGTCCCGAAGACGGATATTTCCCACGCCGCCAAAGGCGCGGAAATCCCGGTAGGGGACAAAGTCACCGTGGCCCAGGAGGGCGGGCGCACCCTGCAATTGGATACCAAGGAGCTGATCTTTACCCTCACCGACGACGCAACCGGCAAAACCTGGACCTCCGCCCTGCCGGGTTCCAAGGAGAATAAGGACAAGGCCCTGATGCAAATCACGTTCCTGGGGGACGACAACGTGATCACCCAATGGAACACCTACGAAAACTGCGTGGCCTTCGGCACCTATAAGCTGTTTGAAATCGAAAACGGCGTGCGCATCGAATTGGACGTGAACGAGGGCGAATCCTCCGAATTCTTTGAATACCTGCCCCAGCGCATCCCCACGGCCCGGTACGAAGAATTCCTGATGCCCACGCTGCAGGCAAAACTGGACGACGGCACCATAGACGAGAGCGACTACAAGAAGTACGAGCGCGCCCTTCGGATGGTGTACAAAAAGAACACCGCGGAAAACTGCTATGTGCTCACCACCTCCGGCACCCCCTCCATCTCCGCGTCTAACCAATTGATCGCCATGACCAAAATCGTGGGCTACGACCGGGATATGCTCATCGAGGACTGCGCGGCGTATGGCACCGTGCCGGATTTCCATGAGCCCGCCCAGTTCGATATCGTGCTGGAGGCCTTCCTGGAAAACGGCGACCTGGTGGTGCGCCTGCCCGGGGACGAAATGAAAACCGGCAACGATTTCTATGAGCTGTACCGGGTGGCGGTGCTGCCCTCCCTGGGCGCTGAAAGCTACGACAAGGAACGGGACGGCTACTTCCTCATTCCCGACGGCGCGGGGGCCCTGATGCGCTTCAACACCTACGCCGCCACCGTGCCGGAGTACGTGCGGCCCTTCCTGGACAACGACTATTACAGCGATTACTACTACATGCCGGATTACAGCCAGGAGCTTTTGACCCCTGTGTTCGGCATCCTGAACGGCGGCGAGAGCCCCGAAAAGGGCCTCATGGCCATTATCGAGGGCGGCGTCGAGACGGCCAATCTGCACTGCGCCCTGGCATCCCCCAGCGGCAGCGGCACCAACCGGCTGTACGCATCCTTCGACGTGATGGATTACAGCCGGGTGAAGATTTACGGGGCCTATGCTGATAACGGGGCCACGTACCTGTCCTCCTCCGGCCACATCGACGCCAACTACAGCCTGCGCTACCGGCCTTACGGCACGGGCGTGACCTACTTTGACCTGGCCATGGATTACCGGGATTATCTGGCGAAGGCCTCCGGCAAGGAAATCATGAAGCCGGAAGGACCCCGGACTTACCTGGAATTCATCGGCGGGGTCACCCTGGCCGACCGCATTTTAGGCGTGCCCTATGACAAAACCACTTCCATGACCACCACGGACGACCTGCTGCACATCCTGAACGCTCTGCCCGACGGCAGCGTGGCCGTCCAGTATGACGGCGGCTTCAACGGCGGCATCCTGTCCGGCCTCAACGACGGGGCCAAGTGGGTGAAGCAGAACGGCAGCCAGCCGGGAAGTCGGGTGGTGGTGGACGCCTTATCCGGTAAAACCGATCTGCCCTTGTTCTGGCAGGTGAACCTGAGCCGGGTATATGACAACGGCAGAAGCTACGTGCCCTATTTCCACGCCCTGCGGGATTTCTCCAACCAGGCGGCGGAAATATACTCCTATTCTCCGGCCACCACCATGCTCAACGGCCGCTGGGACCCCATCCGATCCTACACCCGGGTGTCGCCCAAGTATCTGCCTTACCTGGCGGAAAAACTGAACGCGGAAGCATCCCCCATGACCAGCTTCGCCATCGGCGATCTGGCCCACGATTTCTTCCTGGATTACCGGTATCAGGCCATCATTGATCCGGTGCAGGCAAGGGCCTTGGTAAAGGACGCGCTGTCGAAGCTTTCCGGCCCCCTGTCGCTGCATGATCCGGCGGCGGACCTGGCCCCCTTGGGCCAATGGGCGGTGGACGTGAGCCGGGACAGCAGCGAATACGCTTCCTTCTACGCCACCGTTCCCTTCAAGCAATTGGCCCTTTCGGGCCTTACCCAAATCGCCGGGGAGGACGTGAACCTGACCTCCCGCAGCCTGGAGGACGCCCTTCTGACCGCGGCGGAGCTGGGCACATCCGTAAAATATACTGTTACCGCTCAGAACCCCTACGCCTTCAAGAGCAGCCACTTTGAATACCTGTACGCCGTCAATTGGGCGGACTGGCAGGCGGAAATCAACGACGCCATTGCTCAAACGACCGCTCTCCGGGAGCAGCTTGGGGGCAAGGCCATCGAAAACCACCGGATGCTATCTCCCCAGGTGTTTGAAACCACCTACGAGGGCGGCATCAAGGTGACCGTCAATTACTCCGGCGACGTATACGAAACGGAGGCCGGGGCCGCCGTACCGGGCCGCGGCTATATCATTGAAAAGGAAGGAGGAGAAAATCTGTGAAACGCGTCCGCATCGCTTATTCCACCCAGCGCAAGCTGCTGGGCTTCACCTTCCTGATCCCGTTTCTGCTGGGCTTCCTCATGTTCTTCGCCCTGCCGCTGATCAACACGGTCATCTATTCCTTCCACTTCATCACCGTGGATGATTTCGGCGCCATGAAGCTGGACCCCGTGGGCGTGCAGAACTACATTGACCTGTTCACTGTGGAGGTGTCCACCAAGTCCCAGCAGATTTTGCGGGTGCTGGTGGATGAAAACACCAACGTCCTTGTGAACATGCCCTTGATCACCCTGTTTTCTCTGTTCCTGGCATTGCTTGCCAACCGGAAATTCAAGGGCCGCGCCGTGGTGCGCATGATCTTCTTCCTGCCCATCATCCTGGGCCTGGACGTGGTCACCGATATGCTCACCGTCACCACCGGCAGCGATTGGGTGGCGGCGGGGGGCGGCCTGTTCTCCCAAAGCCTGGTGGCCCGGATGCTCATCCGCTACACCTCCATTCCCGCCATGTACTTGAATCCCCTGATCGAATTTGTGGAGAATATTTTCTCCATCATCTCCCGGTCCGGCGTGCAGACCCTGGTGTTCCTGGCGGCGCTGCAATCCATCAGCCCAAGCATGTACGAGGTGGCGAAAATCGAAGGGGCCACGGCCTACGAAACCTTCTGGAAGGTCACCATCCCCTCCATCCTGCACATCCTTTTGTTCGTGGTCATCTACACCATCGTGGACCTGTTCCTGACCTCTCAAATCGCCCAGGAGGCCTACTCCTTCGCCTTTGAAAAGAACAAGATCGGCATCGGCTCCGCCCTGTCCGTGGTATACATCCTGAACGTGCTGCTGGTGCTGGGTCTGGTGCTGCTGCTGACGAGAAAGGCGGTGAACAAGAATGGCAAGTAAGACGGTCAATCCCGCAATGTCTCCCGCCGCGCTGGCAAAAAAGCGCCGGGAGCTGCAAGCCCGCCTGTCGCCGGACCAGAAGGTGTACCTGGCCAAGCGCAAAACGGCCTCCTTCGGCATGAATCTGGTCACCTTCCTGCTCATCCTGGGCCTGTGCTTCGTGATCCTGTATCCCTTCATCCGGCTGGTGCCCTCGGTGCTGTCCGCCATTGAGGATCTGGGCAATCCCAACGTGATCTGGATCCCCGAAAAGTTCTCCACCGTATCCTTCCAGGCGGCGGCCCGCATGACCATGCCCGAGGGGATCATGACCATGGTGAAATCCATCGGCTTCGCTCTGGCCATCATGGCCATTCAGGTGTTCATTTCCGCCATGACGGGCTACACCATGGCAAGGGTCAAGTACAAGTTCAGCGGCCTTCTGTTCGTCATTGTGGCCCTGTGCTTCCTGGTGCCCCGGCAATCGCTGCTGCTGGCCCAGTACATTTACTTCAACCACTTTGACGCCCTGGGCATCCTGCGCATCTTCGGGGTGGAATGGAACCTGATCAATCAGCCCGCCACGCTGTACATGATGGCCCTGCTGGGCTTTGGGGTGAACCAGAGCCTGTTCGTGCTCATCTTCAGCCAGTTCTTCAAGAACATCCCCAAGGAGCTGGAGGAAGCGGCGCTGATCGACGGCTGCGGCTTCTACCGCACCTATTTCCGCATCATGGTGCCCAACGCCGTGCCCGCCATCGTCACCGTGGCCATCCTGGCCTTCGTGTGGAACTATGGCGACACCTACTACACCCGGTACTTTGATCCCTCCGGCCCCTACATGGCCTCCAAGCTGGCCACCACCTTCATTGACGCCAACAAGGTGACGCTGCTGGAGCGGGTCAGGGTATGGTACAATGTGCCCGTCACCACCGATATGACCTTCGACGCCCTCAAGCAGGCCGGTATTCTCATCTTCCTGGCCCCCCTGCTGGTGCTGTATCTGTTCGCCCAGCGCTGGCTGGTGGAGAATTTGGAATCCTCCGGCTTGGTGGGATAATACTATTCTTCTTCTAGAACGTGAACAGTATAAGCTTCAAAATCCCTCTCCATTGCCGGAACAAAAACTGGGAGTGTGCAGCCTCCAGCCGGTATTCCGAAAGCCCAAGGATCACTCTGGTATAAAAATTGTAACAATTTTGGCTCTTTTCACGGAAAAGAGCCATTTCTTTTTTCAAAATCATTGACATTTCGTAATATTTTTGATATAAATAAGAAGGAGATTTGTAATTCTTCTTGAAATAAACCATGGAAGGAATCTGGGCGCTCCGGCGCCCCATGGAAGGTGAAAATCAATGGCAAGGAAGCGCAGCTCGGATGCTTATGGAAAGCTTGTACGCATTCTGATCGTGCTGTTTGTGCTGGCCCTGATCTGCGGCGCCGGTTATATGCTGCTGGATCAGTCCATTAAGGCTCAGGAGGCGGAAAGCATCGCCCAGGCACAGCGGGAAAATGCCGCGTTAGAGGAAAGCTACCGCCAGGCCAAGGCGGAGGAAGCCACCCAGGCTGCCCAGCAGATTGAAGAAATTGAGTGGCCCACCCCCAAGGCGGAGGGCTGGGACGTGGTGGATCTGAGCAATTATCCCCTCACCAACACCCGCACCTATTCCGCCACGCGTCAGGAGCTGATCACCAGCGGCATGCTGCTGGTGAACCGCTGGCACGCCGTGCCGGACGATTTGGCCGCCTGCGAATTCCTGGGTGTGCACGCCACGGATAAATCCATCGCTACCGCCAACAGCGGCGTGGTGATGCTTTCTCCCGCCATCGACGCGCTGGGCCAGATGCTGGCCGGGGCCAAGGCGGACGGGCTGGAGCATTACAACGTGCTGGAGGGCTACCGCACCAGGGAATCCCAGCAGAAGATGTTTGACAAAGAAGCGGCCCGGTATTCCGACAGCCTGACCGGCGACGCCCTGACGGCCAAGGTGGTTTCCGCCGGCGTCAGCGCCCCCGGCACCAGCGAATATGAATCCGGCCTGGCCTTCAACATGAGCCGGTACCTCAAGGGCGACGACATCATGAACAAAAAGTTCCATGAGCTGCCCCAGTCCGATTGGATGGTGGAGCACAGCTGGGAATACGGCATCATCCTGCGTTTCCCCGTGCAGGGCTATCCCAACAGCACCGTCACGGATAAATCCTACAAAACCGGCCAAAGCATCAAGCTGGATATTTACCGGTATGTGGGCAAGGCCAACGCCGCCGTGATGCACATCATGAACTTCTGCATGGAAGAATACATCGAGTACCTGATCGCCCATCCCCATATCGCGGTGTATCTGGACGGCCAGCTGAAATATGAAATCATCCGCACCGAGGATTACGCCGGCGGCGACGCCACCGTGAACGTGACCCGCACCGCGCAGAATGTGGCTGTGTCCGTGGATAATATGAACGGCAGCGGCCTGGGCGGCTTGATCATCGCCATGAGCTATTGATCAAAGTATGATATGCTTTTTAAGCGGACTTCCTTTCCGGAGGTCCGCTTTTTGCAACCTTATACACTTTTCATGGCAATCGTCCACGAGTTTTCTGTATTCTATCCTTATGTATCCGCATAGAGAACCATATCATGTGTTTATAACAAGCGCAGAATAGACTGTTGAAATCTACATTATAGTGCCTCTATATATGTTGCTTACACATTAATCTTTTGCAAATATAACTTCATAAGCCATGATACGCACATTTCTTCATCTGTTTCTTTTATTGGCATACCATAAGCTTGCATTACAACACGGTCATTTAATTGATGGGCCTTTGCAAGGTCTGAGATAACTCCCAATTTAGGACTATACATATCAGAGATAGTTAACTCTGGATGTGCACTTCTCGTATTCAAAATTCCTTTTGCTGTTTGAATAATCCTTTCTCTTTGCTCATCAGACGGCTTTGGAAATGGGAAATTATTATAAATATCCGTTGAATACTGAAAACTGTGCCCCCAAGTTTCAGCTATTGCTCTGAGCCAAGCGTTATGAACATTTGAGGATAGAATGCCAAATAAGTACAAATCATCTGTCGGTATTATCAACGAACTACCATTAATAATATATTCTTTACTATCAATAAACAGCAAAGGTATGTAGGTTCTATGTTTTGATGAAACTTTGGGAATAACTATCATGTTTCCTTCAGGTTGTCTAATTTCTCCAAATAATTCAGGTGTTTCTGCTAACTTTTTTGTTGCATCACGATTGCTTTTTTCTCTAAAGTTCTTACATTCTGTTACTCGATTACGTAGAAATGGAGATGCTATTATATCTTTTCTTGAAGCACCCTTAAGCCATATACAATATCGAACTTTTCCCTTTAGCAATTCTTCTGCTCCTGCATATGGAAGAATGAACCGCATTATCGCAGGCTCTTTTTTCTTTAATTCTGCATATTCTTCTTCACTAACAATTAAAGCTCCGTTGTCGATAGGCATACTACCATAGTATACTTTGGCTTCGTCTGAAATCTGAGCTGCACGAGAGTGCAACCAAACGTCAGGTGCGTCAATGAGATAGGGACTTATATGAGATACTGTCTTCTGCTTTTCTCCTTCATAAATTGTATATTTCGTTGGAGAATAGTTCTCTGATGCAAATCCTACAATAACACAATACACTTCTGCTTTATCAGCAGCTTCACTATCCCACTTAAATGTCCTATGTGCAAACACTATTTTTATCTGGCATTTTTCTATTAACAACTCCCAAAGATTAGGGACATGTTCACCTTGGCAAATTGAGTCCGTAGATACAAAAGCTGCCTTAATCTTATGATTGCTTTGAATCAAGCGGCTTGCCTTATAAAACCAGCCACTTACATAATCAAGACTTCCAATTCTCTTTTTGTCAGAGGGAAATGCCTCAGATAAATCGCTCTTTTGATCTTTTGTTTGCTCTTTTTTTCCAACAAACGGTGGATTCCCCATAATATAGCTAAGCTTTTCTTGTGGCACAACATCATTCCAGTTTATACGTAATGCGTTTCCTTCAACGATATGTGCGGCTGTTTTGAGTGGTAGGAAGTCTAATGTCATGTGGACAATATCCTCAGTTGCCTTTAGCATTTGGTTCTCGGCTATCCAAAGAGCTGTTCTGGCAACAGTTACGGCAAAATCATTTATCTCGATTCCATAAAATTGACTGATGTTGACTTTAATAGGGTTTTCAACTGCTCCAAGCACTACCTGTCCATGAAGCAAAAGAGAGATTATTTCATTTTCCAGTTTGCGAATGCATAAATAACTCTCTGTAAGAAAATTGCCACTACCTGCAGCTGGGTCTAACCAAGTAAGGGAAGCGAGTTTGTTTTGCAAATCTCGTAGTTTTCGTTCTTGTGTTTTTATTACTGCTATTCTTTTAATATCTTCAAACTCTGCATTCAAATCATTCAGGAAAAGAGGATCAATAACTTTATGGATATTTTCAATACTGGTATAGTGCATTCCACCACTTCGCCGTGTCTCTGGATTCAGTGTGCTTTCAAATACAGCTCCGAAGATGGTCGGACTGATACCACTCCAATCAAAATCATTACTCGCTTTGCGCAGAATTAAATCCATGATTTCATTTGTGAACGGAGGTATTTCAATATCCTCATCGGAAAATAGACCACCATTTACGTATGGGAAAGCAGCAAGTTGAGGATCATCGTCAGCTAAATATGGATCACGATCCTCCTGCCTTTGATTGAGAACACGGAATAAATCTCGTAGAGCTTTTCTGGCACCTTTTGCATCAAATTGTGCCATATAATCATGGAACATTCCTTTTCGCCCAAACACGGCAGCATCTTCAGCATATAAGCAGAACACGATGCGTACACAAAGGATGTTTAATGATTTGAGTGTCGCAGAATCTTCTGGATTCTTATATTGTTTAAGAAATGCGTCATACATCTTTCCAACGAGTTCACCCGCTTGTAGAGAAAGCTGCATTTCTTTTGTGAGTTCTTTAGTTCCTTGGTTCACCAAAAAATCCAGCATATGATACTTTGTTTGCATTTCAGTGAGAGCTAGCTTCACAGGAATGGGCTTTCTCTGATTCATATCATAAATCCATATTTCAGCAAAATTAGATATAATAATCCAGCGAGCTTTTTCATCAAAAGGAAGTCCGTTATCATACATTTTGGCCTGCTCGTATGGTGTCATTCCACCATGGCCAGTTTGCGGTTTATCTAAAGAAATTCCGAAGCTTTTTTGCTCAATAAGAACGTGAGTTTCAGGAATGTATACGTCAATGCGCTTAGTATTTCCATCCGGCCCGATGACTTTCTTTTCAAAATCAATATGATCCGTTACTCGTTCAACGGAAAGAATATCTTGAAGAATATCTATCCAATAAGACCGCGCATCCTCATCTTCACGACCTTTGCCGCTCCACTTATAAATGAATTGTCGGGCTGCTTCTCTTTGCTGCGCATCTGTCATTTTATGCCACCATCCCTTTTATGAATATACGTACATCATTTTTCCGGGAAACACTTTTTTCCTACAATGTATTATAACTGAAATAATTCGTTTCCACAAGGCAGGAAAAGCAATTTAGAGAAGGTTTCACTAACCGTTTGTGGCCGAGAGTTTGAGAATAAAACAGGGAAAGAAATCAAGGAAAACAAAACAGAACCTTATTTTCTATCAAGAATAAAATATAATGCAAACACAGGGGAACGTCTCATGGGTATCTGAAAAACACCCCTTGACATTCCCAAGCCCCCGGGCGTATAATAGCGCCATCCCCGGAATGACGGAGAACACGTTTCCTTTTCCCGGCCTTTCAGAGAGCGCGCGGATGGTGCGAGCGCGCAAGGACGCAAAGGAAATACCGCCTCCCGACCGAGGCGGACAGCGCCCGATATCGCGCCCTCATCAAGCGGCCTGTTAATTGGGGGCCCGGCGTTTTGCCGGGAGCCTGAAAGACAGACAACAAGGGTGGAACCGCGGGCGATGAAAGCAAATTCACGCTCGTCCCTTCATTTTCACATGACGGGACGGGCGTTTTTGTATGCCCCCCCGACAGCCGGAGCGCAGTGCATCAGGGGGATGATAAAGAGTTGAGAGTTGAGAGTTAAGAGTTGAGATATGTTTTGTTCCTATGCGCCATTCTCTGTATGTGCGGGAAGAAAGAGACTATATAAATCTCAACGCTCAACTCTTAACTCTCAACTCCTGATCTTATCTCTGTGCCCTGCTCTCAATTGATCAATCTGTAAGGAGGCGCTATCATGAAGATCATCTACAACGACGGCCACGTGGCCGAATGCCCCGAGGAACTGGAACTGGAAGTGCTGCGCCACAGCGCGGCCCACATCATGGCTCAGGCCGTGAAGCGGCTGTACCCCAACGCTCACTTCGCCTACGGCCCCGCCACCGAAAAGGGCTTCCATTACGACATCGACCTGGGCGATGTGAAGCTCAGCGATGAGGACCTGCCCGCCATCGAAAAGGAAATGCAGAAGATCGTGAAGGAAAACCTGCCCTTCAAGGTCTATCCCCTGCCCCGGGACGAGGCCATCAAGCTGATGCAGGAGCGCGGCGAAATCTACAAGGTGGAGCATATCGCCGATTTGCCCGAGGACGCCCAAATCACCTTCTATCAGCAGGGCGAATACATTGATATGTGCGTGGGTCCCCATCTGTGCTACACCAAGGCCCTGAAAGCCTTCAAGCTCATGAGCCTGTCCGGCGCGTACTGGAAGAACGACCAGAAAAACAAGATGCTCACCCGCCTGAACGGCACGGCCTTCCGCAACCAGGACGAGCTGGCCGCTTACCTGAAGGAAGTGGAGGAAGCCAAGGCCCGGGACCATCGCCGCATCGGCAAGGATATGCAGCTGTTCATGACCGACGATCTCATCGGCAAGGGCCTGCCCATGTTCCTACCCAAGGGCTACACCCTGTGGCAGGAGCTGGAAAACTACATCCGGGAAAAGGAACGCATGCTGGGCTATCAGCACGTGCTCACCCCCTGCGTTGGCACCGTGGATCTGTACAAGACCAGCGGCCACTGGGAGCACTACAAGGATAACATGTTCCCCGCCATGGAGGTGGAGGGCGAAGCCTTCGTGCTGCGGCCCATGAACTGCCCCCATCATATGCGCATTTACGCCAACCGGCCCCACTCTTATCGTGACCTGCCCATCCGCATCGGCGAAATCGCCCACGATTTCCGCTTTGAGGCCAGCGGCACCCTGAAGGGCATCGAGCGCGGCCGTCACTTCTGCCAGAACGACGCCCACCTGTTCGTCACCCCCGAGCAGATCAAGGACGAGGTGGCCAGCGTGGTGGACCTGATCTTCTCCACCTACAAGGATTTTGGCATCACCGATTACCGCTGCGTGCTGTCCCTGCGCGATCCCGAGGACAAGGTGAAGTATCATCAGGACGACGAGATGTGGGAGAAGGCCGAAAGCGCCCTGCGCGAGGTGCTGACTGAATTGGGCATCCAGTTTACCGAGGAGATCGGCGAAGCCGCCTTCTACGGCCCCAAGCTGGATGTGAACGTGAAGCCCGCCGTGGGCGCTGAATATACGCTGAGCACCTGCCAGCTGGACTTCTGCCTGCCCGCCAAGTTTGACCTGAAGTACATCGACAAGGACGGCGTCGAGAAGACCCCCGTGGTGCTGCACCGCGCCATTCTGGGCAGCCTGGATCGCTTCATGGCCTACCTGATCGAGGAGACCAAGGGCGTGTTCCCCACCTGGCTGGCCCCCGTGCAGGTCAAGGTGCTGCCCGTCAGCGACAAGAGCATGGAATACGCCGACAAGGTGTACCAGTACTTCCGCAATAAGGGCTTCCGGGTGGAACTGGACGACCGGAACGAAAAGATCGGCTACAAGATCCGCTATGCCCGCCAGGAGGACAAGGTGCCCTACATGATGATCATTGGCGAAAAGGAAATCGCCGAGGGCAATATCTCCGTCCGCGACCGTGCCACCGACCAGACCACCGTGTATACTGTGGAGGAGTTCGCCGCCAAGCTGGCCCGGGAGATCGCCGAGGGCGACGGCCCGGACGAGGACCGCATCACGCTGCTCGGAGCGATCTGCAAGGATCCGATCCTGCGCGTCACGCCCATGGGGCGGGAGATCTGCGACCTGATGCTGGCGGTGAACCGCCGCTACGGGCGCAGCGACTACCTGCCCTGCATTGCCTGGGGCAGCACGGCCCGGGCGGCGGCGCTCTGGGACGTGGGGACGCAGGTCCACCTCACCGGCCGCATCCAGAGCCGGGCCTATACAAAGACCGTGGACGGCGTCAGCACGGAGAAGACCGCTTACGAGGTCTCGGTCATCGAGATCGAGGAAGTATGAAGCAAGGAGGCGCGGATGCGCCTCCTTATTTCGTCTGATCTTTTTGCTCCCGGTGCTGCTCCAGCGTGATGTTCAGGGCGTTGCCGATGAGAAGCAGCAGCCCCCAGAGATAGAGCCAGAGCATCATCAATATCACGCTGGCCAGGGAGCCGTAGACCAGCGGATAGCGGCTGCTGACGCCGATGAACCAGGAGAACAGGATGCTGACCCCCACCTGCAGCGTGGAGGCCGCCTCCGCGCCGGGCAGGATGCGCGCGTTGGCCTCCCGGGGCGCGGTGAAGCGGTAGATGCCCCCCAGAAGCACGCACTGCAGCAGCCACAGCAGCACGAACCGCGCCCAGCTCCAGCTGGCGGAGATGTTCCAGTAGCGGAAGTGGCGGTCCACGAAATCCAGAAACCAGCGCCCGGTGACCACCAGGAGCACGGCGAGATAGAGGGCGAGCAGAAACACCACGGAAAACAGGAGGCTCAGCAGCAGCTCCCAGAGGCCGTTTCTGCGCCGCCCGCCCCGCATGTCGTAAGCGGCGTTCCCCACGGCGCGGAAAGCGGCGGAGGCGCTGGTGACCAGCACCACCAGCGCCGCGACGAACATGGTGGTGCTCAGGTTGTCCGAAACATAGCGGAGGAAGTCGATGATGGCGGTCACGGTCTCCACCGGCAGCAGCAGCGACAGGAAGTCCCGCAGCTCCCCGGTGGCCGGGAACAGGCTGCCCAGCATGGTATAGAGGCAGATGAGCAGGGGGAAAAAGGTCATGGTCAGGAAGTAGGAGAGCCCCGCCGCGCGGGTCGGCAGCTTCTCCTTC
>ERZ842401.2956-NODE-2956-length-21795-cov-46.724149_pt1 | contig 21795 bp, 21 predicted proteins | sample MGYA00521270_ERZ842401 | MGnify/ENA primary metagenome ERZ842401 (study PRJEB31892, sample SAMEA3878208) | bioreactor metagenome | biome: Moose rumen | place: Sweden | collected 2011-10 | study: EMG produced TPA metagenomics assembly of the PRJEB12797 data set...
CCAGCGAGGCAATGGTCGGATTGCGGCTGAAGCCCCGCGCATAGGGTATGGTACAATAGGTACAGAAGTAGTCACAGCCGTCCTGCACCTTCAGGAAGTAGCGCGTACGGTTGCCACGCGAGCAGCTGGGGGCAAAGGTCTTGATGTCTTTCGTCTTCTGTGTCAGGTACGGGGCCACCGCATCGTGCTGCACAAAGGCATCGCTCAGGAACTGCACCAGGTTGGCCTTCTCGTTGGAACCCAGCACCAGGTCCACCCCGTCGATATGAGCCACCCGCTCAGGCTCCAGCTGGGCATAGCACCCCGTCACCACGACAAAGGCCCCAGGGTTCTCGCGCACCAGCCGGTGAATGGCCTGGCGACACTTGTGGTCGGCCACCTCGGTCACTGAGCAGGTGTTGATGAGGCAGATGTCAGCCTGCTCACCCTTCTGGGCCGTCTGAACACCCAGCTCATGAAGCATCTTTCCGAAGGTCGAAGTCTCCGAAAAGTTCAGCTTGCAACCCAGTGTGAAGTACGCAGCACGCTTACCTTGAAAAACAGATGTGTCTATCATGGATGCAAAGGTACACAAAAAAACGCATTTCTCGCGCTTTTTTAGCAAATATTCAGATTAGTGTAATTTTTGCACGAATTTTAACATTTCGTAATTGCCTGGTTGATAGCGACTTGCAAAAAAGTTACAAAAAAGGGCAAAAAAAAGTTGCCAAAAAAAGAACAACGTATCAAAAAAATGCCTAACTTTGCAGCGTTTTAATAAACAAATGATTGTTTTACAGATTTAAAAGCATTAGAAAAAATGAAGAAATTAGTATTTATGTTCGTAGCTGTTGCAGCTATTTCGTTCGCTTCTTGTGGTAACAAGACCGCTCAGGCCGAGGCTGTTGATTCAGATTCAATCGCTGAGGTTGCAGCTGACACCGTAGTTGCTGACACCGTTGCTGCTGACACCGTTGCTGCTGACAGCGTAAAGTAATTAGCGCGAACTAATTATTTGAGAGAATGGCCGTCGGACTAAAGTCCGGCGGTTCTTTTTTTGTAGTCCCACGCTAAGCTCGCATCGGGGATGTCCGCATCTGGTGTACCCCCGCTTAACGGCTACAGACATGAAAAATCCCGATTGCTTCAGGGCAACCGGGATTCAACAGTTATAATACTTTTATGATTTGCTTTACAGCGGTATTATTCCTCTGTAGCGGCCTCTGCCTCCTGAGCGGGAGCCTCCTCAGCTACGGGAGCCTCCTCTACTACGGGAGCGGGAGCAGCCTCTTCCTTCACTTCCTCCTCAGCGGGAGCATTCTCAGCAACGACCTTCACGGGAACCTCAACAGTCACCTCCTTGTGGAAGTGAACCAGAGCTACGAAGTCGCCAATGGTCTTGGCATCCTTCATGGTGATGATCTTGCGATCAATCTCGTGACCCAGCTTCTTCAGCTCATCAGCCACCTGGTTGGCACCTACCGAACCGTAGAGCTGACCCGTGACGCTCACCTTGGCAGCAATCGTCAGCGCAACATCCTTGATAGCCTCAGCCTTCTTCTCAGCCTCAGCCTTCAGGGCTGCCAGCTTGTGAGCCTGCTGCTTCAGGTTCTCGGCCAGAATCTTCTTAGCCATCGGAGAAGCAATAACACCCTTGCCCTGAGGAATCAGGTAGTTACGGCCATAACCCGACTTAACGTTTACAATATCGTTCTTGAAACCCAGACCGATAATATCTTCTTTCAGTATAATTTCCATATCTTCAAGTCCTCCTTATGTTTTACTTCATCATGTCAGTTACGTAAGGCAGCAGAGCGATCTGGCGGGCACGCTTCACGGCCTGAGCCACACGGCGCTGATACTTCAGAGAGGTACCCGTGATACGACGGGGCAGAATCTTGCCCTGCTCGTTCAGGAACTTCTTCAGGAACTCGGGATCCTTGTAGTCAATGTACTTGATGCCACTCTTCTTGAAGCGGCAGTACTTCTTCTTCTTCGTGTCGATAGAAGGAGCATTCAAATAGCGGATTTCTGATTCTTGTGCCATACTTTAAGCCTCCTCTTTATTACCAAGTTTGTTACGACGCTTCTCAGCATACTCAATAGCATACTTGTCAAGCTTTACGGTCTGGAAACGGATCACCTTCTCGTCACGACGATAGGCAGTCTCCAGCGTCTTAATCACTGACGGCTCAGCCTTGAACTCTACGAGGCAGTAGAAACCTGTAGATTTCTTCTGAATAGCATAAGCCATCTTCTTCAGTCCCCAGGTCTCTTCACTCAGAATCTCTGCACCCTTGTCGGTGAGAACCTTCTTGAATTTAGCGACCGTTTCCTTCATCTGTTCATCAGACAAAACGGGAGTCAAAATGAAAACGGTTTCGTATTGATTCATACTACTTAAAAATGAGTTAAAAATGTTATTTTGCAAAATGCGGGTGCAAAGGTACGAATAATTGGGCAAAAAACCAAATTATATTTGGATTTTTTTAGAAATAGTCACGGCTATTGGGGTTGAAGAACTCGTGGATGATGGTTGGCCGCCCGTCCACCTCGCCAAAGATGATGTACAGCTCGCGGTCATACCAGATGCGACTGTAGATGAAATTGCTCTCGAAGCACTCCCGGTTCAGCGAGTAGATGGCCCACTTGCCGTCAGAGCGCTGCACATAGGCATGATAATGGTAAATCTCAATGTCCCGGTAGACGGGCTTCAGCAAGTGATGGCGCCGGTAGGCATAGATTCCCTTGCACCCCCGGTGGCACGTAATCTCAAACTCCTGGTAGTAGTCTTCCGCCTTCAGGTATTCCTCCCTCAGCACCTTCGGCAGCTGTTCCGTGCGGAAGCGGCACAGCACCCCCATGGGGTCGAAGAGCAGCCAGACCTTCAGCCTGCGCATGCGTGAGTAGAGCGGTATGCGCCGCAGCATGGCATTGTTGAACAGGCGGTTCCTGACAGTGTGGCGGTTGGTGATGAGCGTACAGGCAAAGCGCACCTGCGGGAAGCGCATCGTCAGGTAGCGGGCTATGCCGTAAGTGACCAGCAAGTTGTAGAACTTACAGCCGCCGTTGCCACACAGATAGCTGTTCTGAGCCAGCAGGCGAAGGTAATGCGAGGGATGGACGGCCCTCAGGCGCATATTCGGCGAGATGTAGTACAGGAATCCTCCGAAAAGCTCACCGGGCCTGCGCCGGGGAATAGGACAGCGGCTTCTGATGAGCGTGCTGACCAGCTGCTGGTAGTTCTGACCGTCATAGCGCATGACCGGCACCAGCTGCATGTCCTTGCGACGCAACAGGGTGAACCGGTTGCAGCGCCAGATGCTGAAGTGGAGTGCCATGTCCAGCGACCGGCGCTTGTTCTCGACAAACTTGTGAGACCACCAGCGCGACTTCGCATAGTCTATGGGTACAGTGCTGTCCACCCGGTTCTGGAGCAGGCGCTGGTCACCAGACCCTTGCTTCCCAGTCTTCCGGGGGTGCCCGTCAGGCGACACTGCCAGCGGCAGCCCAGCCCTCACCGGAAGCTTGCTGACATCCGGCAGCAGCGAACAGGCCAGACTGAACAGCTCGACGGCTATGAGCTGCAACCTGATGCCGTCCCACTGCTGAACGGGGCGCCCTGACGGCAGGTGATGGGAGATGGGCGCATAGTGGAAGCTCATCTGTACCCCCATGACGCGAAAGTAAGTGACGTGGTTCTGCCTGTCATGATAGATCTGCACCCCCTTGACAGGACTGAGCGACAGGTATTCAAAAAGCAGCCCTGCCCCACCCTTGATGTAGTTGTAGGCAAGCAGCGACCTGCCCCATACGGTCTTGATAGCGGCATTCAGCAGGTTCAGTGCTGCCAAAAGGGCAAATGTCTCTGTGGCGTCAACGGGCGGATAGAGCCTGCCTATCGTCTCCAAAGCCTTCTTTACATGTGCCTTGTTTAGTGTACAGCGGGGTTCCTCCGAATAGTAGATTTGCTTGACGAGGGATACATAGTCTGTCGACGTAAGCCATCTGTTAGCGGTTCTTGTTGTGGACAAACCAGGCGTGGGTAAAGAGATGATACATGAGCAATGCGACAGCTACGAGCGTCAGGCTCGTGTAGAGCAGGACGTCGTACTGGCCATACATCAGACCGTAGCCCAGGGCCAGTCCCAAGGCGATGCCCGTCTCCCAGCCAAGGAAGAAGGTGCTCTGCGACGTGCCGCGCTTGCAGTGGCGGCTCAGCTTGATGAAGAACAGCAGAAAGCGCGCACTGGTAATGCCCATTCCCAGACCGACCAGCACCGGTGCCACAGGGCTTGCAGGATAGCCCAGCAGAATGAGCAGGGCAGCTATCAGCAATATCAGTCCGCTCACCACCTCACTCTTCAACTCGGCATCACGGAACACGAAGCGCTGTGCCAGCAGTGCCAGCAGGAATCCGGCCATCATCAGCCCATAGAACAACATGGTCAGAGGAAGCGTCAGCAGCAGTCCCATGACCGTGCTGACCAGCAGCAGGTTGGCAAACAGCACATGTCCCTCAGGCAGCAGGAAACGGTCGAGCGATGCCACATGGACATTCTCTTCGGGCGAACGGAAGGGGAAGTTGACCAGCTTGATGAACACCACGGACAGCAGGGCACACCCTATGGCCCCCCACAGCACTTCGCCGAAGCCTGCCAGCCGGTAGGTCATGAGGCCGGCCAATGGACCTAACGACAGGGCAAAGCGTGCAAACCACGACGCACTGTAGTTAGCCTCCGTGCGCTGGTACGACTCGCAGGTGTCGATGATGAGCGTCGACGAGAGTACCATCTGTGCCAGTCCGAACGTTGCTCCAAGCACCAGCCGGTGCAGCAGGATAACCCAGAACTCGACAAACACCGAGCGTAGCCCGTCCATATAGCCCAGCAGTGCCACGTCCAGCGCCAGCACAATGACAGCCCACATGCACACCACATTGCGGCGGTAGCGCTGCACCAGCCACGAGCACTGTGAGCCCAGCAGGTAGAGCCCCAGTCCGAAGGCTCCCATCGTCAGACCCGTCTCCTCCGGCGTCAGGTTCTCAGTCTGCATCAGCCACTGTGGCAGCACAGGCAGCAAGATGTAGACCGACATCGTCAGCAGCAGGTTGGCCACCACCAGTAGCCAGAAGTCACGATGCCACAGCTTGATGTGTACGGGTGTATTCTGTGTATTCAATGCTAAACGGATGATAAACGCACATTAATAAGACTCACTCTCGTTGGGGAAGTCACCATTCTTGACGTCCTCCACATAGTGGCCTACGGCATCAGTAATGACGCTGTTCAGGTCGGCATAGCGACGCAGGAAGCGGGGTGAGAAGCCTTGCGTCATGCCCAACATGTCGGCCACCACCAGCACCTGTCCGTCAGTGCCATTGCCGGCACCGATGCCTATCGTAGGACACTTCACCGTCCGCGTCACCTCAGCGGCCAGCTGGGCAGGCACCTTCTCCAGCGTGATGCCAAAGCAGCCTGCCTCGCTCAGCAGCTGTGCGTCGCGCAGCAGCTTGTCGGCCTCAGCCTGTTCCTTGGCACGCACGGCATAGGTACCGAACTTGTTAATGCTTTGCGGCGTCAGTCCCAGATGTGCCATCACGGGGATGCCGGCATCCAGGATGCGCTTCACCGTGTCCAGTATCTCCTCGCCGCCCTCCATCTTCAGGGCGTCACAACCGCTCTCCTTCATGATGCGGATGGCGTTGGTCACACCCTCAGTGGCACTGACCTGATAAGAGCCGAAAGGCATGTCGCACACCACCAGTGCACGGTTGACGGCACGCACCACGCTGCGGGCATGGTATATCATGTGGTCCACGGTCATGGGCAGCGTCGTCTGGTTGCCCGCCATGACGTTAGAGGCTGAGTCGCCCACCAGAATGGCATCAATGCCGGCCTTGTCCACAATGCCGGCCATCGTATAGTCATAGGAGGTCAGCATCGAGATCTTCTCTCCCTTCTGCTTCATCTCCATGAAGCGGTGAGTGGTCACCTTTCTGTTATCACTTACTAAATATCCCATAATAGTCTATGTAATTGTTGATTACTTCATCACAGAGCGGACGGATGGCCTCCGCCGCATTGGTTGTAGCCAGCCCTACCACATACATGCCGGCAGCACGCCCAGAGCGCAACCCGTTGAACGAGTCTTCGAACACCACACATGCTGACGGGGCAACCTGCAGTCGGGCAGCAGCCTTCAAGTAGCAGTCAGGATCAGGCTTCGACGCACTGAAGTCCTCGGAGGTCAGTATGGCATCGAACAAACCCTGGAACTCAGGGTGCTTACGGTAGACCACTGACATCTTCTCGCGGTTTGAACTGGTCACCACTGCCGTGGCAATGCCACTACGCCGCAAACCGGCGACAAACGACTCGAAGCCTGCCACGTAGTCGTACTGCATCTGCCGTTCGTACTCGTCCAGCCGACGGGTAATGAGCGGTTGCTTCTCCAGAAGCGGGCCAGCGAACCACGCGTCGTATATCTGCGTCAGCGTCTGTCCCTTGATCTCTTGCTCCAGTCCCGGATGCTCAGGGTGGAACTCCCGGCACTGTGTTCCCCAGAACACGGTGTACTGCGGCTCAGTGTCAAACACGACGCCGTCTAAGTCGAATAAAGCTGCTTTCTTTTCCATTTCGGCTGCAAAGGTACGAATAAAAAAAGAGTTGACCAAAATTTTGGCAAACATGTGAGGGAAATACGGAAAAAAAGGCTATCTTTGCAGCATGAAACGAATCATTGTATGCATAGTGGCTGCCGTGCTGACAGGATGCGACTGGGGGACAGAAGGCAGCGAGGGTGCACAGCGGGCAGCGTTGGCATGGGCTGACGCCTACTTCAGCTGCGACTACCATGCGGCGGAGCAGCACGTGACCCCAGAGTCCGCAAAGTGGCTGCGCTTTGCAGCTTCCAATACGACAGAGGGCGACCTGCAGCTACTGCACGAGCACGACATCCGCATAGACGTCGAGGACAGCTATGCAGCAGGTGCAGACACGCTGTGCATGGTGACACTACAGGTGAGCCGCTATCTGGCAGCGACACCCCTGGGCAGCGACGCCACCATTGGCGAGGACGGACGGTTCCAGGTTTTCACGGTACTGCGCGACGGCAGGTGGCTGGTTAGAATGGAAGGCCTACCGCGAAGTGAAAAGCAAAGTCGCGACTGAGCTTGGGATACGCTATGGGGAAGTGCTCGCGACGCGTCTGATAGACGGGGTTGACAGCCTTCATACCCATATCGAAACGGAGGATGAAATAATCGAAATTGAAACGAAAGCCAATGCCGTAGCTGACGGCCAGCTGGCGCCAGAACTCAGACAGACGGAACTGTCCGCCCGGCTGGTTGTCGTAGTCGCGGATGTTCCAGATGTTGCCGGCATCTACAAACAGTGCCCCGCCCAGCTTCCAAAACAGGTGGGCACGATACTCCAGGTTCAGGTCGAGCTTCAGGTCACCGGTGTGCATCAGGAAGTTGTACTGTCCGTTCTCGTTGGCAAAGCTGCCCGGGCCGATGCTTCGCACGCTCCATCCGCGCAGACTGTTGGCACCGCCTGAGAAGTAGGTCTTCTCGAAGGGCAGCATGTTGCTGTTGCCGTAGGGATAGGCCACACCCAGCCCGACGTGGAACACCAGCTGGTTGTCATAGTCCAGCTGGAAGTTGCGGGTGAAGTCTATGTCGCCCTTGACATACTGCGCAAAGGCTACGTCAAGGAAGGTATAGTTGCCGTCGGCATTCTTGTGGAACCCTAACGTGTGGGCCATCAGGCTGAGCAGGTTGCCGCTGGACTCGAGGTTGGTCTTGATGGCATACCTGCCGTTGTTGTAGGAGTAGCGGAAGCCTGTGCGCATGATGAACAAGTCCTGATAGTTGTACAGCAGCAGGGCATTGCGCTGGGAGGTGTCTTCCAGATAGTCGTGTCTGAACTTATCGCTGATCCAGGGCATGGTGATGAAGTTCAGGTCCAGCAGGTCTATCTGGTAGCGGTCGTGGTGGCGCGGGTCGTTCCAGTTGTAGCGCCAACCCACAGAGAACACACGCCGCAGGAACTCGGGACGGTTCTGCAGGTCGTAGAGCATGGACACCTCAGAGGTAGCATTGATGCGACGGCGGAACGACCGGGAGAGGAATGGTGCGAGGAAGCGCGGAAACGACAACTTGGCCTGCAGGCTGTACTCGAGGAAGTTGGAGTTGGAGTATCCCTCCAGTTCGCTGATGGCCTCGTAGGCACCGCGCAGCTCGACGCTGAACGTCTCTGAGCCTCGGAACAGGTTTCTGTTCAGATAGGTCAGCGAGGCAGCGGCACCCAGGTCGCCGGCCGTATTGGTGCCTTCGGGCTGGAACGAGATAGTGCTGGGCTTGTTGGTGCTGATGCTGATGTCGCAGTCAAGCAACGTGGTGTCTGGGACTTCACGGAAGGCGATATTGGTATAGCGCACAGCCCCCAACCGGCCAAAGTGGTTGTACGTGGACTGAAGGTCAGCGAACGAGTAGAGACCGCCCTGACGGATATAGGTATTGCTGCTCAACACCTTGGGGCGCAGGTGGAGGGTTGTGTCGTCGGCATTGCCGCTGTGGTAGCTCACCTGCCGGATGGTGTACGGCTGGTGGGGCTGGTCGGTCACCTGACTGTTGCGGAAGCGGTGGAGCACCAGCGTCAGGTCCACTTCTGTTGTGCCGGCCACGGAGTCGGCACGATAGGTGATATACTCCTTGTTGAAGCGAAAGTAGCCCCGGTTGGTCAGCAGCGTGGTGATGCGCTTGCGCTCGGCATCCAGATTGTCAACGTTGAACGTCATGCCCTTGGCCAGACCGTGGTTACGCGGATTGTCCATCTGCAGGATGGCGGCGATGGCCGAGTCCTGGATGTCGTAGCTGACATTGCGGATGGTGTAGGCATGCCCCGGGTGCACCATATAGAGGGTGTTCAGCTTGCGCCCCTTGGTCTTTTGGTAGACGTCGACCTGTGCTTGCAGGAAACCCTTGTTGCGCACCTGCAGCAGAATGTTCTGCATGGACTGGCGTGTCAGCGTGGAGTCGTAGATGACGGGGGCCTCACCTATAGCCCTCAGTGTGCGGTTAAGCCATCGCGTGGTGTCACGGCCGGAGAGCGAGTAGGTGTAGAGCGGTATCTTGACCGCCGAGAACCACCGTGCATTGCCATGCTGCCGTACAAACTGCTTGAGCTCAGCGGTGTTAATGTCGCGCGACTTGACATCACTGCGAACCAGCACCTTATTCAGCAAATACTCGTCCTCGGCGACGTATTTCGTCTCCGAACAGGCGGTCAGCAACAGGGCCGTCGCAGTCAATATGATGAACTTGATGCGCATTTTGTGCAAAAGTACGAAAAAAATTTGTAACTTTGCCAGCAAATAGGAAAAAAATATGATTAGCAAGAACCAGATAAAGCTTATTCGTTCGCTGGAACTGAAGAAGAACCGCAAGCGCGAGAACCTGTTCGTGGCCGAAGGGCCAAAGGTGGTGGGCGATCTGCTGCGTGCAGGCTACCTGCCCCACTCCATCTATGCCACCACACCATGGGAGGGTGCCCTGTCGGTGAGCGACGAGGAGCTGCGCCGCATCAGCTTTCTGCAGCATCCACAAGAAGTGCTGGCCTTGTTCCGCATACCCCAGACCCCCGCCTCGCCCCTGCCGTCACCCACGGCACTCTCGCTGGCACTGGACGGCGTGCAAGACCCGGGCAACCTGGGAACCATTATTCGCGTGGCGGACTGGTTTGGCATAGACACCATCTACTGTTCACCTGACACGGCCGACGTCTACAACCCGAAGGTGGTACAGGCCACGATGGGCAGTCTTGCGCACGTACATATTATATATACTGACCTGGTGGAACTGATTAGCAAGGCCCACTGTCCCGTCTACGGCACGCTGCTGGACGGCCAGGACTTGTACCGGCAGGAACTGACGGCCAATGGCATCATTGTCATGGGCAACGAGGGAAACGGCATCTCACAGGAGGTACGACCGCTCATAACCCGCCGGCTGCTCATTCCCAACTACCACCAGGGCTCGGAAACGGCCGAAAGCCTGAATGTGGCCATTGCGACAGCCATTACGTGTGCCGAGTTCCGCCGTCGGCAATAAGTTTACAGGTTTCACAGATAGAGAGACTGCCGTCACATCCTGCCTATCCTGCGCTCGAAGGCAGGCGAGATGCTGTCAATGGTGAAGTCGTAATAGAGATTCTCTTCGTCGAAGGTCTTGAAGTGTTTTTTGCCCTGTACGCTGTCGTTGGGCGTCTCCCAGATGATGTCGGCAAAGCGTTCAGGGTCGTCCACGCTGTCGGTGCGCAGTATGCAATCCTTGAAGAAGTATTCGCAGCTGACAGGGCTGTCCGTATGACCCTCGCCCATCACCACGTCGTCCTCATAGCCCGTCACAAGCGTACTGTTGCAAGTCAGTGTCAGCGGCAGCACAGCCGTCCCAAAGCGCAGGGCAGCCCCTCGGTTGGCCGAGAACGGATAGAACTGGGCCAGCGTACAGTTAGCCACGTCGGCGTCACACCCCTCCAGCAGCAGGCAGTCACCCATGGTGTTCGACAGCTGGCAGTAGCTCAGTCGCAGCGTGCTGTGGCGGGCCTGCACACCAGCACCGCTGCTGTTGTGGACGATGGTGTTGACCATGTGCAAGCTCGTACTGTCGCAGACCAGGGCATCTACGGCGTTGCGTATCTCGCTGTCTACGAGGCTGTTCACGTTCTCAGGCTGGTGACAAGCCAGACGGATGCCTCGCCACTGGCCTGCCACGCGGTCGTAGGGCAGGTAGTCGAACATACGGTCCAGACGGTCGCCACGGAACAGACACCCCGAGGCCTCCATCCACCCGTAGACGTCGATGCCCGCACCGTCGTGGAAGTAGAGGTCTGTATTGCGCAACGTCAGCTTGGCACCTTCCTCCACACGAATGCCGTCACCATAGACAATGAGGGGAACAGCAGACTCGATGACGGTATCGCGGCTGACCACCAGACTGGTCACCTTTTGTGCATCCCAGCTCCAGGTTCGCAGGTTGACGCGCTGCTCGGCTCCGCTCTCAAGCGTAAACAACAGGTTGTCCTCAACCAGCTGCGGCTGTTCGGTGTGGGTCTCGCGGGTGGTCACCTCGACAAACACCAGCAGACTGTCTCCCTTCCGCACCTCAAAGTCGGTACCCACAGGATTCAGATAGGTGCCGTCCACATTGACACGGTAGCCCGACTGTGTGCCACGCTCCAGACGAACGGTCTGTATGCGGACTCCGTCGGCAGAGTTGTTGTGCACCCAGAATGCCTGGGTCACCGAGGGCACCGTGCTGAACAACGTGTCAAAACTGATGGTGTCCTCCGAGAACGTCAGCCTGTTGCCCACGGCAGTGGAAAACGAGTCGTTGTCCGTACATGCCGTCAGCAGGGCTGCTATCATGAGCGTCAAAAAGAAAAGTCGTCTTATCATACGTAAGATAAAACGACTTTTTCTTCGATTTATTGTGTAGAAGGAGCCTGTCCGCCTAAAAAGTGCAGACAAGCTTGCCTGCCTTGAAGTGTGCAGACAGGTTCACCCTGCCTGACAGACCTTACTTGCCGAAGTAGCGCTTCAGCAGACCGGCAAAGCCTGCACCGTGACGAGCCTCGTCCTTGGCGGCCTCGTGCACCATGTCGTGAATGGCGTCGAAACCTAAGGCCTTGGCTTGCTTAGCCAGCTCGAACTTATCGTGGCATGCACCCTCTTCGGCAGCAGCACGCTTCTCGAGGTTGGTCTTCGTGTCAAACACGACCTCTCCTAACAGCTCTGCAAACTGTGCTGCATGAACGGCCTCCTCCAAACCATAGCGCTTAAAGGCTTCGGCAACTTCAGGGAATCCCTCGCGATCGGCCTGACGGGCCATGGCCAGATACATACCGACCTCGCCGCACTCGCCAAGATAGTTATTACGCAGCTCTTGTATCATTTCTTCCGGAACACCTTCCAGCTTGCCGTCACCCAGCTTATGGACTGTAGCGTAGGTAACATCGCCAGTCTCATTCAGCTCGGAGAACTTTGAGGCGGGAGCCTTGCAGATGGGGCACTTCTCGGGAGCGGCATCGCCTTCGTAGATATAACCACAAACGGCGCAGATAAACTTCTTCTTCATAATCGTAAAGTATTTGTTTAGTTTAATAGAATTAATCTGTCGCAAAGTTACGCATAAAAAATAAATCCCGCAAGTATTTTGCGAGATTTATTTCTTATTTATTCTTTGTCCATTTTACTTCATGTCAGCCTCAGCCTGCTTGGTCTTGGGATCGTCAGCACCGTAGCGGCCATAGTAAGCCTGATAGCGGTTGTAGCCCCAGTTAGCCAGCTCGCGAGTGGGGTCAAGCTCCTTAGCCTTGTCAAAGGCAGCAATAGCCTCGTCGTACTGCTTCTGGGCAGTAGCATTGTCGGCAGCATTGGCAGCCAGCACGCTCAGACAAGCACCCAGATAGGTCCATACCACTGCATTGTCGGGCTTAGCCTCAGAAGCCTTGCGGAGCCACTTGGCACCTTCCTCGGCATTGTTGTCGTTGACAGCCATCAGACCCTTGTTGGCCAGTGCGGTGAACGAGTTGGGGAACTTGGCCAGATGGTTGTCCAGCAGTGCTGTCTGGGCAGCCTTGTCCTTCATGCCCTCATACATCTGATTCAGACCGTCGAGCACAACGTCGTTCTCGGGCTCCTGCTCGTACATGGCCTTCAGCTGGTTGACATAGGCCAGCGAGTCCTCGCGGGTCTTCAGGTTGCTGCGCATGGCGTAGAGCTGGAAGTTCACGGCGTCAGCCTTCTGCTGCGGGTCGCGCTTGGCCACCTCGAAATACTTGTTGGCGCGGTCAATATCGTTGGCCTGATAGGCATAGCGTCCGGCAAAGAAAGCCACCTGACCTACATAGTCCTTCTCGGCATTGTGGTCCTGAGCAGCAAAGAAGGGAGCCTCGCCAGCGTCAACAAAGGTGCCCCAGTACTTCAGCACGCCGGCATCGTTGCCCTTCTGAGCCTCGCTCTGTCCGATATTCACCAGATTGGGACGGACGGCCCACACGCGGGCAGCATTCTTCTCGGCAAACTTAGGCTTTACCTTACCCTTAGCATCGGGCAGCTGGTCGTACTTGTCGCACTCAATGGCATTCTCAATAGCGTTGCAGATGCCGTCGGCCAGTCCCAGCGTGTCGTAAGCCTTCACCTTGTCAGAACCCATCTGGGCTGCCAGCTGGTTCTCTGCCATAGTACCTGTCTCGTTGGTCACCTTGTCCATGGCCAGGTCGACCAAGTGGTTATAAGCCTTGGCCTTCTCTGCATTGTCAGCGAGCTGGGCCAGGTTCTGCTTCAGCAGCTGAGCTGCCTCGGCATAGTCTTTCGATTTCATGATAGCCTTGAGGGCGTCACTGTCACCGGCAAAGGTCATGGTGCTTACCATGAGTGCGATTGCCATCATCACCATTTTTTTCATACGATTTTCATTTATTGGTTAAACATTCTGTTTTTTTATTCTTCTGTAGGGGTCTCGATCTGCGGGGTATCGATAGCTTCTTCCGACAGCTCCTCATCGACAATCTGTGCCTCCTCTACGTCTTCTTCCTGCGAGTGCATCACCTTGCAGACCGAGGCAATGGTGTCGTTCTTCTTCGTCAGGTTGATGAGTCGCACGCCCTGTGTGGCGCGGCCCATGACGCGGACGTCAGCCACCTTCAGGCGGATGAGGATGCCCGACTTGTTGATGATCATCAGGTCGTTCTCGTCGGTCACCACCTTGATGGCTACCAAACGGCCGGTCTTCTCGGTGACGGCCAGCGTCTTGACACCCTTGGCACCACGGGCGGTCTTGCGGTAGTCCTCCACCTCGGTGCGCTTGCCGTAGCCGTTCTCAGAGACAACCATGATGGTCTCCGTCTGCGGGTCGTTGACACATACCATGCCGACCACCTCGTCGTCGCCACCGTCCAGTCGCATGCCGATGACACCAGTAGAGACGCGGCCCATGGTGCGCACCTGGTCTTCGTTGAAGCGGACGGCACGTCCGTTGCGGTTGGCCAGCAGCAGCTCGTTGTGGCCGTTGGTCAGACGTACGCCTACCACCTCGTCGCCCTCGTTGATGTTGATGGCGCGGACACCGGCGGCACGCACGTTCTTATAGGCGTCGAGGCGCGTCTTCTTGATGATGCCCTGCTTGGTGGCGAACACCACGTAGTGCGACTGCAGGAACTCCTCGTCCTGGAAGTTCTTGATGCGCAGCACAGCATTGACGGCATCGTCGGGCTCTATGTTCAGCATGTTCTGGATGGCACGGCCCTTCGAGTTCTTGTCGCCCTCGGGAATCTCGTAGCACTTCTGCCAGTAGCAGCGGCCCTTCTGAGTGAAGAAGAGCAGCGTGTTGTGCATCGTGGCGGGATAGATATACTCTGTGAAGTCGTTGTCACGGTGACGGGCAGCCTTGGCACCCACGCCGCCACGGCCCTGCTCGTGGAACTCGTCAAGCTTGGTGCGCTTGATGTAACCCATGTGCGAGATGGTGATGACCACTGGATCGTCGGGATAGAAGTCCTCGGCATTGAACTCGTGGTCGAAGGGGATAATCTCCGTGCGGCGGTCGTCGCCGTACTTCTCCTTCACCTCCTGCAGTTCCTGCTTCATGACCTCCTTGCAGCGCTCGGGGTTGTTCAGGATTTCCTCCAGGTCGGCAATCAGCTTCATCAAGTCGTCGTACTCCTGGTGCAGCTGGTCGACACGCAGACCCGTCAACTGCGACAGACGCATGTCGACGATGGCCTTCGACTGCAGCTCGTCCAGATTGAAGCGGGCCTCCAGGTTACGCTGGGCATCGCTGGGCGTCTTTGAGTTGCGGATGATGTGTACCACCTCGTCGATATTGTTGACGGCAATAATCAAGCCTTCCAGTATGTGGGCACGCTCCTGAGCCTTGCGCAGGTCGTACTGTGTGCGGCGGATGGTCACGTCGTGGCGGTGCTCAACGAAGTATTTCACGCATTCCTTCAGCGACAGCAGACGGGGACGACCCTTCACCAGGGCAATGTTGTTCACTGAGAACGAGCTCTGCAGGGCTGTCATCTTGAACAGCTTGTTCAGCAGCACGTTGGCGTTGGCGTCGCGCTTGCAGTCGACGACGATGCGCATACCCTGACGGCCCGACTCGTCGTTGACGTTGGCCACGCCCTCAATCTTGTGCTCGTTGGCCAGGTCGGCAATATATTTCACCAGGTCGGCCTTGTTGACACCGTAGGGAATCTCCGTGACCACAATCTTGTCGTGGGTCTCGGTCGACTCAATCTCGGCCTTGGCACGCATCACGATGCGGCCGCGACCAGTCTCGTAGGCGTCACGAACGCCAGCCAGTCCGTAGATGTAGGCTCCCGTGGGGAAGTCCGGTCCGGGGATGTACTTCATCAGCCCTTCGGTATCGATGTCGGGATTGTCAATATAGGCACAGCAGCCGTCGATGACCTCGCCCAGGTTGTGGGTAGGCATATTGGTGGCCATACCTACGGCAATACCGTTACCGCCGTTCACCAGCAGGTTGGGAATCTTGGTAGGCATGACGGTAGGCTCCTGCAGCGTATCGTCAAAGTTGTTGGCCATGTCGACGGTCTCCTTCTCCAGGTCGTCCATGATGTGCTCACCCATCTTCGACAGGCGGCACTCCGTGTAACGCATGGCTGCCGGTGAGTCGCCGTCTACAGAGCCGAAGTTACCCTGTCCGTCGACCAGCGTATAGCGCATGTTCCACTCCTGGGCCATGCGCACCAGTGCACCGTAGACCGAGCTGTCGCCGTGGGGATGGTACTTACCCAGCACCTCACCGACCACGCGGGCACACTTCTTATAGGGTTGCGTTGAGACGTTGTTGATGCCCATCATACCGTACAGGATACGGCGATGGACGGGTTTGAAGCCGTCGCGCACATCAGGCAGCGCGCGGGCCACGATGACTGACATTGAGTAGTCGATGTAGCTCGACTTCATCTCCTCCTCAATGTTGATTTTCACAATTCTGTCGTTGTCAAATGTTTGATCCATTATTTTTCGTTATTTTGCGTTTAAGGCACTTTTTAAGCCCGCTGACGCGTTTTTACCTATTTCAAATTAGCGTACAAAGGTAAACAAAAATACCGAAACAGCGAAAGTTTTTAAGCAATATTAAAGAATAATACGGAAATTATCACCATCCTCGAGCACGCGGAACTTCCCGCGGCGCCGCTCAAGCTCGGCCATGTCCAGGTCGACGGTCAACGCCTGTTCCTCGTTCCGGCGGCACTGTCCGAGGCATTTTCCGTAGCAGTCGACCACGCACGAGGCTCCTGCATAGTGCGAATAGCGGTCGTCGCCCACGCGGTTGACACCCACCAGAAAGCACTGGTTCTCCACGGCACGGGCGCGGGTCAGCACCTGCCATGCAGCCTGTCGCGTGTCGGGCCAGTTGGCCACCACCACAATGGCGTCGTAGGCGTGTCCCTCGGCATAGCGGCTCCAGACCGGGAAACGCAGGTCGTAGCACGTGAGCAGCAGCAGGCGGAAACCGTCGTAGCTGACGATACAGGGCTCTGTGCCTGGGGTGTAGTATCGGTCCTCGTGACCGTGAGTGAACAGGTGGTGCTTGTCGTAATAGCTGACGCTGTCCGTGCGCCCGTCCACGAAATAGTGGCGGTTGCGATAGGTGCCGTCGGCCAGTCTGACTGCCAGGCTGCCGCACACGGCACAACGGCGCTCACGGGCCTCGGCCTGCATCCACTCCAGAGCCGCATTGTCGGACTCGTCGGCAGCAATGCCTGCCGGTTCCGTGGCAAACCCCGTGCTCCACATCTCGGGCAACACGTAGAGGTCACTGCCGGGATGGTCGGCCAGCAGCTGGCGCGCCCGGCGGATGTTGTCGTCCGGCTGTGCCCAGCAGATGTCGGTCTGTAACAGCGTTGTCTTCAATATTCCAGTAGTTGAGTGGTCAGCCTGCCGTCGTAGGAGATGGTGTGGCCCACCATGTAGCACGAGGCGTCGTCCGGTATGCAGACGGAGGCGCGCAAGTGGAAGCCTTCGGCGTCGGTCTTGTCGTACTCCATGTTGTTCAGTATGGACTGCTTCAATATCGGGTCGGGCACCTTCTTCTCGTAGAGCGTCTTGCGGAAGTCGCGCGAGAAGAGCTGCGAGGCTCCTTTGTAGATGCTGACATTGATGATGTTGTCGTAATACACGTTCTCCACATCCAGCCCGTCGTCGTTCACCGTATGGCGCGACACCTTGTAGCGCGTGGGGTTGATGGCTATGTAGACATGGTAGCGATCGCCGTTGTAGTAGACCACCGTGTCGCGCTTCAGCACACCCGTCAGCGTCAGTATCTGCGGCTTGGTCTGTTCGAACACCTTGCCCAGCTCCTCGTCGTCGCTCTTGGTGAATTTCGAGGTCTCGCCGTCGGTGCTCCTGAACCACAGCAGGTGCTCCGTATGGCGCTCTATGTGGTAGGCGGTGCTGCCCAGATAGAGCGTGTCGTCAACGACCTTGAAATATGCCGGCATGGAGGTGGAGTCAGCATAGTAGACGGTGTCGCCCTTCATCTGGAAGACAACGGTCTCCGACTCGGCATCCATCCATACACCCTGCATCTGCTGCTTGGCCTCACGGTTCTCCTGGCGTTCAGGCTGACTTCCGCCCGCACAGCCGAAGGTCAGCATCAGGGTTGCTATTATAATAATGTATGATACCTTATTCATATATAGTGTTAGCGTGTTCTTACTCGAAAACCTCGGCGTCACGGAACAGCGGCTGGCGGAGGTCCTTGTCGCTGGTCAGCACCTGGGCAGGGTCTATGGGCCACTGGATGCCCAGCTGCGGGTCGTTCCAGCGAATGCCGGCTTCGGCCTGCGGTGCATAGACATTGTCCACCTTGTAGGTGAAGACGGCCTCGTCGCTCAGCACCAGGAAACCGTGGGCAAAGCCGCGGGGAATGAAGAACTGGCGCTTGTTCTCGTCGCTCAGCTCAACCATGACGTGCTGGCCGAAGGTGGCGCTGGAACGGCGGATGTCGACAGCGACGTCGAGCACGCGACCCTTGATGACGCGCACCAGCTTGGCCTGCGAGAACTCGCCTTTCTGATAATGCAGCCCGCGCAGCACGCCGTAGCTTGACTTCGACTCGTTATCCTGAACAAAGTCCACAGGACCTATATTGGCCTCGAACTCCTGCTTCTTCCATGCCTCAAAGAAATAACCGCGGGCATCGTTAAACACACGAGGCTCAATAATATACACGCCTTCGATATTTGTTTTCTTGAATTCCATCCTCTGTCTTTCGAATGTTTTATGGATGCAAAGTTACGAAAAAACGAGCGAAATGCCAAAGAAAAAAATTTGTTTTCTTGCCAGTTTCCAAAAAAAATCGTAACTTTGCACTCGTGATTCAACTTGGCAGACATATTGAAATCTTGTTGCTGGACAATGACTGCGTTATTGTGCCGGACTTTGGAGGCTTTGTAGCTCACGCCATCAGCGCCCGCTACGACGAGGCCGACCGCATGTGGCTTCCCCCCTTCAGAACCCTCGGCTTCAATCCCCAGCTGCGCATCAACGACTCGCTGCTGGTCCAGTCGTACGTCACGGCATACGACATCAGCTATCCCGAGGCCCTGCGCCGCATAGAAGACGAGGTGGCGGAGCTGAAGAGCACGCTCGACAACGAGGGTGCCTACACCATTGACGACATCGGCACGCTGACCGTCAACGCTGAGGGCAGCTACCAGTTCGAGCCCTGCGAAGCCGGCATTCTGTCGCCGGCATGCTACGGACTGGGCGGTTTCGAGTTCCCGACGCTGAAGGAGGGCTTGGCCCAGACGACGGCAGTCCCCGCCCCGTCCGACACGCCCAGTCCCACGGCTGACGCCGCACTGCTGGAGTTTACCGACGACGAGGACGACAGCGACGGGCGCGCCATCAGCATCAAGATGTCATGGGTGCGCAGTGCGGTAGCCATAGCGGCTGCTGTGGTGGCCTTCTTCATCATGGCAACGCCGATAGCCAACAGCGACCTGGGCACACGCACCATGAGCCAGCTGCAGAGCAACCTGCTGTACAAGCTCATTCCGCAGGACACCAACATCGTGCCGGCCACTCCCGTGGCAGTCGCCACCACCCCTGCGGTTGCCGCTTCCCCCGCCGACACCACAGTCCACACCACTGCTGCTGTCGCCAGTTCACCCGCCGTCACCACCGCTCCCGCAGCACCTGCCGCCACTTACTGCATCGTGCTGGCCAGCCAGGTGAAGAAGAGCAATGCCGAGTACTACGTAGAACAGCTGAAGAAGCAGGGCTACGCCGAGGCACAGGTATATATCCACCACGAGACCGTCCGCGTCATCTACGGCTCCTACGAGACGGAGGCCGAAGCCTACCGCCAGCTGAACCGGATGAACGACCGCGAGGAGTTTGCCGACGCGTGGGTATATAAGATTAAAACCGAAGCATAGTAAAGACTGAGAGAACGCATGAAACGTGTCAGATGCCCTAAGTGCGACAACTACATCGTGTTCGACGAGACCCGTTACGAGGCTGGTCAGTCGCTGGTATTCAAGTGCGACCAGTGCGGCAAGGAGTTTGGCATCCGCATCGGCGTCTCTAAGCTCCGCAACACGCAGAAGGAGGACAACCCTGACGAGCAGGAGAATGTCGAGGGCTGTGGCAGCCTGGTGGTCATCGAGAACGTCTTCCACTACAAGCAGGTCGTTCCGCTGCACATGGGCGACAACGTGATAGGCCGCTACCAGAAAGGCAATCCTGCCAACTGCACCTTCGAGACCGTAGACCCCAGCGTAGACCTGAACCACTGCACGCTGAACGTCAGCCACGACAAGCGGGGCGGACTGCGCTACACGCTCTCTGACAACAACAGCAACACCGGCACCTTTGTCGGCGACATTGAGCTGCAGCCGCGCGAGCGCCGCATCATCAGCGACGGCACCCTGTTCACGCTCGGCGCCACCAGCATCATCCTACGCGGAGCCGATAGCGAGGAAAATCATTCCCAACAAGACTAACGCCAGGTCCAGTGCCTTGGCCTTGAGGTTCTTCTCGTGGAAGAAGGCCGCACCGAAGAGGAAGCTCACCAGGACGCTGCCCCGTCGAATCATGGACACGATGGAGATCATGGCGTCGGGCAGTGACAGCGAATAGAAATACATGAAGTCGGCCGTCGACAGGAACAGGCTGACGCCGATGATGGACCAGTCCCAGTGGAAGGGCGTGGTCTCATGGTGCTTCGGCCACCACAGCAGCAGGAGCATGGCCAGCATGATGAAGCACTGGTAGATGTTGTACCACGACTGCACCATCATGCGGTCCAGCCCTACTCCACCCTGCGCCACAGGAGCCATCAGGTACTTGTCGTACAGGCCGCTGACGGCGCCCAGGGCTGCGGCACCGATAATCATCCATATCCAGTGGTCGGTCTTGAAATTGATGCCCTCCTTCTTGCCGCTACGGCTCAGCATCAGAAACGACACCACGGCCAGCAGCACACCCATCCACTGCCAGCCGTTCAGCCGCTCGCCAAAGACCAGCAGCGCGCCTACCAGCACCATGACAGGCCGCGTGGCATTGATGGGGCCTACGATGGTCAGCGGCAGGTGCTTGATGCCGAAGTAGCCCAGCACCCAGCTGCTGAGCACGATGAACGACTTCAGCAGGATGTACCGGTGCATCTCCCACCCGCCCGAGGCTACGTGGAACACGGAGCCGTCCAGCCTGTCGGTCGTGGCACTAAGCACGATGAACGGTACGAACAGCAGCGACGAGAAGAGCGTATTCAGAAACAGCACGGGCAGCACGGCATTGGCGCGCAGGGCCTGCTTCTTGAACGAATCGTAGCAGCCAAGCAGGGCTGCCGACAGAAAAGCTAACAGTAACCACATAAAAACACTAATATTCTACTTGCTCGAGAAACAGCGCCTTGGCAGGCATCGACTCGCCGGCCTGCGTTCGCTGACGGCCCTCTATGACCTGGCGGAAGTCGTCCAGCGACATGCGGCCGCGCCCCACCTCTATCAGCGTCCCCACCACGGCACGCACCATGTTGCGCAGAAAGCGGTTGGCCGTAATCTCGAAATACCACGTCGTGGGCGACGTCTGGTGCCACTGGGCGTGCGTCACGTGGCAGAGCGTCGTCTTCACGTCGCTGCCTGCCTTGCAGAAGGCCCCGAAGTCCTCGTACTCCATCAGGATGCGCCCCGCCCGGTTCATCAGCTCATAGTCCAGCTGGTAGTGCAGCTCCAGCGAGTAGTGACGCAGAAACGGGTCCTTGCGCGTGTGCACGTAGTAGTGATAGGTACGCGCGACGGCCGAGAAGCGCGCATGCAGCCCGTCGCCCACCAGCTGAATGCCCTCGACACCGATGTCCTGATGCAGCAGCCCGTTCAGCTTGTGCGTCAGCAGTTTGGCGTCCAGCACCTGGTCCGTGTCAAAGTGTGCCGCCATGCGGCGGGCGTGCACCCCCGTGTCCGTCCGTCCGGCACCCGTCACCGTGACCTCCTCGCGCAGCAACAGCGACAGGCAACGCTGCAGCTCGCTCTGCACCGTCACCCCGTTGGGCTGTATCTGCCATCCGTGATACTGCGTCCCGTCGTAGCTAAACCAGATAAAGTATCTCATTTCGGCCGGCGAAGTTACACAAAAAAAGTGAGCTGACCAAACAATCAGCCCACTTTTTCTTCCGCGAGTGGCTTGACACTTACGAAACCAATCCCGCTGTTCGCTTTGAAACTTTTCCCCGCAATTCCTTGGTGAGTTGCGGGGAATTTCGTACCT
>ERZ842401.2957-NODE-2957-length-21795-cov-3.537672_pt1 | contig 21795 bp, 14 predicted proteins | sample MGYA00521270_ERZ842401 | MGnify/ENA primary metagenome ERZ842401 (study PRJEB31892, sample SAMEA3878208) | bioreactor metagenome | biome: Moose rumen | place: Sweden | collected 2011-10 | study: EMG produced TPA metagenomics assembly of the PRJEB12797 data set...
ATAAAAATAGCGGCTAGCCTTTCAATCTAGGCTAGCCGCTATACTATTTCAAACTAGGATTTCTATCGATTAAAAAACTCCACAAATTCTTCGTAGCCTTCAGCTGAAAGCTGCTCTTTTTGGAATTTTTTATTTTTATTCATTCTGACCACTAAAACGGTTTGTCCTGTTGCCCTGGCAGCCTTAGCCTGGGCCATTACGTCAGACAGTTTATCTGCTGGGTATCCTTTTTCTACTAAATATGCCACCTTTTTATTGGCTCCTGGTACCTTGAAGCCTTGCTCCATTAGAAGAAGGATAATGCGTTCAAAGCCAATTGAAAATCCGCAAGCAGGTGTATTTTGGCCTGTAAAATTGCCAATCATGTTGTCGTATCTGCCGCCGCCACCGCAGCTGCCTCCGAATTCAGGGATGGCTATTTCAAAAATGGTGCCAGTATAATAGCTCATACCTCTAACCAAAGTAGGATCAAATACTAGTTCAAATTCTGCTTCCTTTGTGGCGTTTACAGCTGTTGCTATTTCACGCATCCAATCTGCAACGCTGGCATCTAGATGCTCTCCAAGTTTTTCAAGTAGTAAATCCATTCCAGCAGCTACATCCTTTATTCCCTCTAAAGCAGAGAAAAGGTCCACATATTTATCAATGGATTCCTTTGAATAGCCCTCGTCTAATAATTCCTTTGAAACGCCCTCGAGTCCAATTTTATCCATCTTATCAAGTGTGATAAAAATGGAGTCGTAATCCTTTTCCTCGAAGCCTGCATATGCTGCCATAGCTTTTAGGATTCTGCGCTCATTAATACGAATCTCAAAGTTTTTAAAGCCAATGCGTCCAAGGGTGGTAGTGGTAGCCAAAATAAGCTCAATTTCTGCAAGATTGCTTGGCTCACCTAGAATATCAATATCGCACTGGGTGAATTGACGATAACGCCCGCGCTGAGGTCTGTCTGCTCTCCATACTGAGCCTATCTGAAGTGCCTTGAAAGGTGATGTGAGTTCATTAGCATGGTTTGAATAAAATCTGCAAAGAGGCACTGTCAAATCGTAGCGCATTCCAAAATCCACGACCTCCTCTTCAGTCGTGGCCTCAGGAATATTGAGCTTTTCGCCTCTTTTCATAACTTTAAAAATAAGCTTTTCGTTTTCACCGCCCTGTTTATTTGAAAGATTGCCTATAGATTCCATAGCTGGAGTTTCGATAGGAGTAAATCCAAAGGAGCGGTATGTATCCTTAATAATAGAAGTTACGTAATCTCTTACTTCCATTTCGTATGGAAGTATGTCCTTCATTCCATTGACTGGTTTCTTGTTTAAAGCCATTTCAAATCCTCTCTAAGTCTTGTTCTTTTTCTATCTATCATTTCATCAATTCTGTCAATATAAAGTCTGACGTCCTTGACATTTTCACAACGAGTAACACTGGCACCCCCATCCGCTACAAATTTGCAGGAACAGCCAGCACCAAGAGCCATTATAGTTTGTTTTTCTTCCATTATCAAGATATTATAAAGGCCTTCCTTGCCAGGTACAGCATAGCCGATGTTCTCAAGATTAGCCGCCATATTCTTCTGCCTGTATAGATAATATGGTGCCATTTTCAAATCATTAGCTGCCTGTTCGCATGCATCCATGTGCTTTTGGGAATTTTCTATTAAATAGTCGTCGTATGCATCCCTATCAATGTTGAGTCTGGCTGAATGCTTTAACGCCAAGGAATGAACTGTAAGATTATCTGGAGCAAGCTTTACTATTTCCGATAATGTGTATTTAACATCCTCTATTGTTTCAGATGGAAGTCCCATTATCAAATCCATATTGATATTTGAAAAACCGATTTCCTTTGCCCATCCATAAACCTTGTAGACATCGTCAACCTTGTGAAAACGCCCTATTAAATCAAGAGTCTTTTGATTCATCGTCTGTGGATTTATTGATATACGACTAACAGGATGGTTATGCATAATCCTAAGCTTTTCATAGGTGATGGAATCTGGTCTGCCAGCCTCAACAGTATATTCATACAAGTGTGAAGTATCAAAATATTTGTCAACTAAAGAAAGCAGTCTTTCTAAATGGACCTCGTCCAAAGATGTGGGTGTACCTCCACCTATATAAATGGTAGTAAGGGTCTTGCCCACGCAGGCTGAGGCAGTAAAAGCCATCTCCTTTTCTAAAGCATCCAAATATTCGTCCAGATTGTTTTTCCATAAACCTATTGGATAAGATGTAAATGAGCAATATAGACAAGTGCTTGGACAAAATGGAATGCCTATATATACTGAATATCCATTTGTATAATCGATTTTTTTGAGTAGGTCATGTTCCTTATGAGAAACTACTAGGCTTAAATCTATTTTCTCTGATGATGTCAGATAAGTATCCTTCATGTACTTAGCTATTTCATCATCACTTGCCCCCTTTTCTATCATACCAAGGCTTATTTTTGTAGGTCGAATTCCTGTCAGTGTACCCCATGGCAAGTCTTTGCCCGTGCTCATTTTAAGGCTTTCGTATATGGCAAGCTTGAGTCTGTTTTTAGTATCAGGTCTATTAGAATAGTCGATTTCTATTTGTTTGCCGTCTAATGAAAGTACATGGTCAGAGTAATCAACCTTCATGCAAAATAAAAGCCCCTCATCATCTGGTGCAGGTGAAGTTCCTATTTTCACCTCTTCCTTGGGATAAAAGGCCTTTACTAGTGAGTAAATATCGTATTCAAAATTATCTTCGTTCAGTTGTATGTATATCATAAAAACGGATTAAAATTCCTCTCCTCACCTATGGTCGTGGCTGAGTTGTGTCCTGGGTAGCAAATAGTGTCATCAGGGAGAACCATAAGCTTTTCTTTGATACCGGAAACCAACTGTGCCATAGACCCCTCTGGAAAATCTGTCCTGCCTACTGAGCCACAAAACAAAGTGTCCCCTGTAAACAAAATGCCGTCATTTGCGAAATAATAGCAACAACCACCGGGTGTATGTCCTGGAGTAAATAGACATTTAAAATGCAGGCCTGCCAAATCCATCTCCTGACCATCCTTTAGATAAACATCCGCATTATAAGTTTCGGAATCTCCAAACATATCCGCGGAAAGATTAAGCGAAGGATTTTTAAGGACTCGCTCCTCGCCCTCATATGCATAAATTTTTATTCCATATTCAGTGGCTATTTCTTTAGCTGCACCTGCGTGATCAAAATGTCCATGGGTCAACAGGATTGCGACCGGCTTAATACCAGCTTGTTCTATAGCTGATTTGATTCTATCAGGGGCTGAGCCTGGATCAATAATGATGCATTCATAAGTGTCGCTATTGATTGCAAAATAACAATTCATTGCTGCTACTGGCAGCAATACATGTCCAACTTTCATACTATCCTCTAGGTCTTTCTACATCGATGATAGATTCAACCTGTTTGATTTTTTCAACCAAAGACCTGAGCTGCTCCCTACTTTGGGTGCCGAATTTGATGGTAATGGTAGCAACGCCCTGCTTACTGGTCTTGGAATGAATTGAATCTATATCTATTTCTCTTTCTGTAAATATACGAGTAATATCCACCAAAAGGCCTGTACGATTGTTACCATATATGTTGATTTCTGTAAGGTAAACTCCGCCCTTTTTGCCTTCTTCCTCGGTGTTCTGTGCCCATTCGGCCTCGATTAACCTTTCCCGCTCAAATTCAGGCAGATTAATCATATTGATACAATCAGTTCGGTGGATAGATACGCCTCTTCCTCTGGTGACAAATCCAACAATTTCGTCTCCTGGCACAGGATTGCAGCACTTTGAAAATCTAACTGAAACATCATACAAGCCACTAACTGTAATGCCATTTTTAGATTTAGGCTTGATTTCTTTGCTAGAGCCTGAGTGCTCGGCCAAAATATCCTCATCACTGACTCTGACTGGGTGATCCTTTTGCCATTCAGTGTGCATTCTGTTAATGACTGCACCTTCTTTTATGGCGCCCTGACCTACTGCAGCCAGGCAATCCTCCCAACTATGGAAGCCATATTTGTTTTTGATAAGCTCCTGATATTTAGGCTTGTTAATCTCTCCTAAATCAATGCCCTTTTGCTTGGCTGAATTAATAATAAGTTCTTTGCCTTTAGCAACATTTTCGTCCTTGGACTGACTTCTAAACCATTGATTAATTTTGTTTTTAGCCTGAGAGCTTTTTACTATGTTGAGCCAATCACGACTAGGGCCATTGGTGTTTTGTGATGTAACTACTTCGATTCTGTCACCGTTTTGAATGACGTAATCGATAGGAACAAGTTTGCCATTGACCTTAGCCCCAATCATTCTGTTGCCCACAGCAGAATGGATTGCATATGCAAAATCTATTGGAGTAGAGCCATTGGGCAAATTCTTCACATCTCCAGATGGGGTGAAGCAAAATACTGTGTCTGAAAAAAGATTTAAATCGGATTTGAGCAAAGACGAAAACTCTTTATTGTCCGATATCTCCTGCTGCCATTCTAGGATTTCACGCAGCCAAGAGAGCTTTTCTTCCTCGCCAACAACAGTGGAGCCCTCTCCGCTTTCTTTGTATTTCCAGTGAGCTGCGATACCATATTCGCTGGTGCGGTGCATCTCATAGGTACGAATCTGTATTTCAAAAGGTGTACCATTAGGTCCTATAACTGTGGTATGCAAAGACTGGTACATGTTAGGCTTTGGCATGGCTATATAGTCCTTGAACCTGCCTGGAATTGGTGTATACATTTCGTGGATGACACCAAGTGCCGCATAGCAATCTTTAATTGAATCTACGATTATACGGACTGCAAAAAGGTCATATATCTGATCGATGGTCTTGTGCTGATTGACCATTTTCTTGTAAATGCTGAAGAAATGCTTGGCTCTGCCATATACTTCAGCCTTTATATCTGCTGCCTTTATATGCTTTGAAACATCATCTACTAATGAATTAATGTATTCTGTACGCTGGTCTTTTCTAAGGGCTATCTTTTCAACCAAATCATAATATGCATCTGGCTCAAGATACTTTAAAGAAAGGTCATCAAGCTCTGTTTTGACCTTGCTGATACCAAGACGCTGTGCCAAAGGAGCATAAATCTCCATTGTCTCCTTGGCTTTCTCCTTTTGTTTTTCAGGAGTCATGTATTTAAGCGTGCGCATATTGTGTAGTCTATCAGCCAGCTTTATCAAAATAACTCTGATGTCCTTTGCCATGGCAAGAAACATCTTACGCAAGTTTTCCGCCTGAATCTCTACCTTGTCAGCATCATAATTCAACTGGCCTAATTTGGTGACCCCATCTACTAGCTCTGCAACTTCGTCTGAGAATTCCTTTGCTATTTCCTCTTTGGTGTATATGGTATCCTCAACTACATCGTGAAGCAGACCTGCGATTATGGTCTCTTTATCAAGCTCCAAATCAGCTAAAATAATGGCTACGCACAATGGATGAATAATATAGGGCTCGCCAGATTTACGCACCTGTCCCTCATGGGCTGTTCTGGCAAGATTATATGCCTTTTCAACCATGGTTATGTCGGTATTTGGATGATATTTGCGAATCCTGAGTATAAGCTCGTTGTAAAGCTTATCAGGATCCACAAAATCAGCAGTGGCGACAATACCATGATTATTCATGCCAGCTTTGTCCTCAAGCTGGGCTAATTCTGTTTGATTATGAACAGCCATGATATCACCGCCTTCCTAAATTTTATGATTAATATTGTAACTATTCAGCAAACATTCGCAAAATAAATTTCGCTCTAAATAGTTACAATATTATATAATTTAACGCTAGAAAAAGCAATAATTACAGTGCCCAAAAATCGGCAATTTTATAGACATTTTTGCATTTTTTTGATATCATATCTCAGGTTTAATTATGTTTAGATTTGAAAGGATTTATAAATGATTCAAGCAAATAACGTCACACTTCGTTTTGGCAAGAAAGCCCTTTTCGAAGAAGTTAATATCAAATTTACAGAAGGAAACTGCTATGGCATTATTGGTGCCAACGGAGCTGGTAAATCTACCTTCCTCAAGATTCTGTCTGGTCAGCTAGAGCCTACTAGCGGTGAAATCACCATGAGCCCTGGCAATCGCCTTTCTTTCTTAGAGCAGGATCATTTCAAATACGACGAATTCACTGCTCTTGACACAGTAATCATGGGTAACAAGCGTCTTTATGACATCATGAAGGAAAAGGAAGCTATCTACATGAAAGAAGATTTTTCCGACGAAGATGGTATCAGAGCTGCAGAACTTGAAACAGAATTTGCAGAAATGGACGGTTGGAACGCCGAAGCAGATGCTGCTACTTTGTTAAATGGTCTTGGAGTAGATACAGATTTACACTACACCCAGATGTCCGAGCTTCCAGGTGCCCTAAAGGTCAAAATTCTTCTTGCAAGAGCTCTTTTTGGTTCGCCTGATGTTCTTTTATTAGATGAGCCTACCAACCACTTGGATTTGGATGCCATCGCTTGGTTAGAAGAATTCCTTATAAATTTTGAAAACACAGTTATCGTCGTTTCCCACGACAGATATTTCCTTAACAAAGTTTGTACACACACTGCTGATATTGATTACGGCAAGATTCAGCTCTATGCTGGAAACTATGATTTCTGGTATCAGTCATCACAGCTTATCATCCAGCAGCGCAAGGAAGCCAACAAGAAGAAGGAAGAGCAGATTAAGGAATTACAGGAATTCATCCAGCGATTCTCTGCTAATGCTTCCAAATCAAAACAGGCAACATCACGTAAACGTGCCCTTGAAAAAATTCAGCTTGATGATATCAGACCATCTAGCCGTAAATACCCTTATATCGATTTCAGACCAGCCAGAGAAATCGGAAATGAAGTTTTATCTGTAGAAAATTTAACCAAGACAATCGACGGCGAATTAATCCTAGACCATTTATCATTCAACGTTGGTCGCGAGGACAAAATCGCTCTTGTTGGTTCAAACGAAAGAGCCAAAACAGTACTGTTCAAGATTCTTGCTGGCGAGATGGAGCCAGACGAGGGAAGCTATAAATGGGGCGTTACCACAAGCCAGTCTTACTTCCCAAAGGATAACACAGAAATCTTTAACACTGACCTGCTAATAGTTGATTGGCTTACCCAGTTCTCCGAGATAAAGGATGCAACATATGTGCGTGGTTTCCTTGGCCGTATGCTCTTTGCTGGAGATGACGGTGCAAAAAAAATGAAGGTTTTATCCGGTGGTGAAAAGGTACGTGTGCTTCTTTCACGTATGATGATTGAAAACTCTAACGTACTCATGCTTGATGAGCCTACTGATCACTTGGACATGGAATCCATCACAGCACTTAATACTGGTTTACAGAAGTTTTCAGGTGTTATCATCTTCTCTTCTCGTGACCACGAAATCGTGCAGACAACAGCCAATCGTATCATCGAAATCCTTCCAAACGGACAGATGATTGATAAGATGACCACTTATGATGAATATCTTGATTCCGATGAAATGGCTCGTAAACGTACAATACTTGAAATGTCTGATGATGAGCTATCTGATGACTAATTCAATAGTATTTTAATCAAAAGAGGTCTTTCGATTTTAACATCGAAAGACCTTATTTTATGAACTGATTTCACCTAGTAGCTTGGCATAGATATTGTCGGCGGTTACACCTTTTTCAGTTATAAGCTTAGTGACTGCTTTAATTTTTAATGTGACGCTATTTCCGTCCAAATCATTAATTGTATCTATTGCCATGTGAACTTTTTCAGCGATTTCATTAAGTTCTTCTTTTGTATCCACATAAACAATTATGGCAAACACTGACCGTTTCACTCTTGCAACTGCTGCAGTTTGACCAGTGACCTCCACAATCTTTTCTCCGATTTTTTTAATAATTCCTATGCCGAAATCATTGCCATAGGTTTCTTCGATTCTGTTATGGTTCAAATTATCAAGCAAAATTACGCCAAAAATCCTGCCCTTATCCTCAAACTGAATAGCATAATCCATCATGGTGTCAACGAATGCTCTCGGATTCATTAGACCTGTAATATCATCAATCTTGCTCGGTCCCTTTAAGCTGCCAATGCGATTCTTCTCTTCATCATTGTCAGCAAAATAACCCATTAGCCCTACTATTTTACCATTGTCATAGATAGGCATTTTGGAACAATTAATATTGTGAACCACTCCATTGACTATGCATTGCCCCGATACACTAACTATATGCCTTCCATTTTCGATAACTTCCCATTCATCACTTTGATATGGGTCATTATCCAAATGCCATTGCATCTCCTCGTCTGTCTTTCCAATCACCTCTTCTTTATTTTTTATTCCATAAAAATTCAAAAATGATTGGCTAACTCCAACAAACCTACGCTCTCTATCCTTCCAAAAGAATTTAAGGTCAGCATTCCAAACTGCATTTTCGAATAGGTTTGCATATTGATTAGCTTCGAAAGGTGTTTCATTGATAATATTTCTGCCAAGTTCAGAGGCAAAGCTATTTAGCATATCCCCTACTTCATCTGGAATTTTTTTGATAAGCATAAATACTTCATTGCTGTCTTCGATGGAAAGCAACAACAATGAAATAACTCTCCAACAATAAGTACCATCTTCTTGTTTGACCCTAAAGATTTTATCAGACTGTTTGCTTGCAGTATGATTCAACCTTTCAACCATGGTTTTGCTGTCCATAAATTCTAGGAATAGGGTCCTCTCTGTCGGCATGATTTGATAATTACAGAAGTCCTTTAAAGCCTCTGAATATTTGACGCCCTTTGGATTCCTGTCAGAACTGTATTTAAACACACCAAGCAAAGGGGCCACCGAATCATTTTTTGTATTTATAATCAGTATATCCTCAAATAGTTGAGTCAGCTCTCTAATCCTAGTGTCGATTTTTTCTCTCTCAAGAGTTCGCTGGTCAATGGATATATTTATAATTGATGTAGAGTAAAGTTTTTTCCCATAAGCCTCACAAATAAGTTTGGCCTTCAGTCTATAATAGCTTCCCCTATTTGTATAATAAAAAGTTTCTTCCTGGCGAGACGAATCAAGAATTTTGGCAAATTCATTAAACTTATCTACAGTAGGACTATTTTTTCTAAAGATAAGCTTGTCTGACCGCTCATAGTCCTCAACACGCATAAAGATTTGCTGTCTATATGTGTCATTCATGAACAGGGTTTTATAATTTTTGCCCTCTCGCTCGATCAAGCCTAAAGAGCTTTTAGTGCTTCTAATATAATTGCTGGCTACATTATAATAATGGCGCAATTTACGTTCTTCAAATGTGTATCCCTTTTCATCTAAAAAGGCAAAGACTTCATCCACAGGCTTGGGTTTGCTGAAATAATAGCCCTGCAATCTGGCACACCCAATTGACCTCAAGAACTGCACCTGTTCCTCAGTTTCCACCCCTTCTGCAAGAGTTCCCACGTCTATATCTTTTGCCATAGAAATTGTGGATTTTACTATAGCCTTTGATTTATCAGTAAAAGTGGATAAAAATCTCATGTCTAGCTTTAACACGTCAAAGTTGAAATCCTTTAACATATTGAGGGATGAATATTCACTTCCAAAATCGTCCATCCAAATTTCATAGCCACGATTTCTAAAGCTATCAATGACATCCTTCATCAACTCGCTGTCTTCAGCTATCATGCTCTCGGTGATTTCTATATGAATCAAATCCCTTGGAATGTCATATTTTTTCACTGCATTTTCAACTACTTCAAGCATATCGCAAACTGCAAAATCCTGGCGCGAAAAATTGACCGATGCAGGAACTACTGGAAGATTATTTTGGAGACGGTCTCCAATATCATGGCAAACCTTGTCTACTATATAACAGTCCAGCTTTGTAATGAGCTCAGAGTTCTCTAAAGGCCCAATAAACTGATAAGGCACAATGAGTCCCATATCAGGATCTATCCATCTAGCCAGTGATTCAAACCCACAAACCTGTCCTGTAACAGATCTGATAATAGGTTGATAATAAACTGTAATCCAGTTATTTTCACAAGCCTTATTTATATTGTCTTCTACATATTTTGCAATATTATTAGATTCCATAAATATGTCCCCGCAGAATTCTCTAGAACCTGAACGATTGTCTGACTATCACTTATAAATTATACTAAAAGAATTTTGATAATATGTGAAAAAACCTTTAAAGAGTAGTTTGTTTTACTTTCTTGTAAATGAATGCACCTATAACACTAATAACAAGTAGGGCTATAATAGCCATGATCATGACCTTTAAATTTCCTTCATATATGGCATCACCTGCAATAGCAGAAAAAATAATACCTGGTACTCTACCAATAGAACAAATCAAAAACCACTGCCAAATGGGAATAGTAGTAAGTCCGGCTATATAAGAAATGGCATCCTTGGGAGTGCCTGGTATTATAAAGCATATAGCAAGTATCAGGTTACTCCTTTTAGAATCCAAAATAAATTTTGTTTTTTCTAAATCCTTTTCTGATATAAAAAGCTCTATGATTCCTCTGCCAAACTTTCTAACTAGTACAAATACAATCATGCTACCAAGTGTACATCCTACTGTGGCAAGTATGGTGCCAAGTGTAGTCCCGAAGGCATAGCCTCCAGCCATCTGAAATGGTCCGCCAGGAATAAAAGCCAAAATTACTTGTAAGGTTACAAGCAATACATACACAACATATCCCCATGCACCATAGCTTTCTATTGTTTCTTTGAAACCATCCACATCATTTACTATGGAGGTCAGCTTCGTGCCGACAAAATATGTTATGGCAAATACGATTAACAGACCAATAATAAAAATTACCCGCTTTTTTAACTTCTTATTCTCCATTTTTCTATTCCTAAAATCCGATTACATCTAAACCAAAGGTGCAAACAATCTCATAATCACATAGCCTATCCTTGTAGGCAAATTTTTATAATGTAAATATTTATCCGTAACCTCAGTTGAGACCGAGCACATATTTAGCAAGTCCTCTTTAATTTTGATGATTTCAGAACATCCCACCAAAAGACATCCATTTTCAAAATGCAAATAAAGACTTCGATAATCCATATTGATTGTGCCAACTGTTGCTATATCATCATCTGAAACCATAAGCTTGGCATGATTGAAGCCAGGGGTATATTCGTATATACGAACTCCCTTCCTAGCTAATGGCTCATAATATGACCTAGTCATTCTATAAACCATTTTCTTGTCAGGTATACCTGGGGTGATTATCCTGACATCCACACCCTTCCTTGCTGCAAGGGTAAGTGCCCTAACCATCTCGTCAGTCAGTATCAGATATGGTGTCGAAATATATACATATTTGTCAGCATGATTGATTATGTCCAAATAAACATTTTCGCCTGTATGCTCATCATCTAATGGCGAGTCTCCATAAGGCTGAACAAATCCATCAGCATTGAAATCTGGATTATCCACTGTTAGAAAATCTTCAAAATCAAAATCCTCTGAGACCTTATTATTGGCCGCATTCCACATTTCCAAAAACAATGCCGTCAACACCTTGCAAGCATTCCCCTGAAGCATAAGGCCAGCATCCTTCCAAAAACCATAGGCCTCCTTCCTGTGGAAATATTTATCAGCAAGATTATAGCCTCCCGTAAAGCCTTCCTTGCCATCCACAACCAGAATCTTCCTGTGGTCTCTATTGTTCATGAATATATTTAAAAATGGAGCAACAGGGTTAAATATCCTACATTTTACTCCATGTGCTTCCATCTCTTTTTCAAATGATGAATTTAAAAATCCCATGCTGCCAACTTCGTCATAGAAAACCCTAACGTCTAATCCTGCAGCAGCTTTTTCAAATAAAATTTCCTTTAGCTCGCCAAAAGCAGTGCTATCTTCTATGGCATGATACTCCATAAAAATAAACTTACTCGCCTTAGACATGCTTTCCTTCATAGCCTCTAGCGCCTCTGGCGTATCACTAAAATAGGTGACCGATGTGTCATCAAACGCTGGGAAGCCGCAGTAGTCCCAAAGATATTGACTAACACCTGCAATAGATGGATGCTTGAAAGCCACCTGTTCTTTTACCAGCTTGTCATTATTTAAATATGAAAAAAGGTAATCATCAACTTTGGTAAACCTCTCACGCATGCCCCTGGTATGATTTGGTGTACCAAATATAAGATATAGAACAAGGCCCAGGATTGGAAATCCCATAATTAAAATAATCCAAGGCATCTTAATTCCAGAATTCATGCGTCTGCCAAACACGCTTAGACCTATAAATATTGAAAGCAAGCTCATGAATTCTGCAAGCCATGTATACCTAGCATTAAGTCTATATATTGTAACTATAATCCATGTCAATTGAAGTAAAATTAATATGCCTACAATAATCACATGGGTCACATTATTTTTTGTATTTTCCTTTTGTTCTACATCCCTCTTCATTAGATTTTATTCACCCTTTTTTCTTTCAAAGAAATCTGCAATCTGCCTAAGCAATTCAACCTTGCCTACTGTCTTTAATATGTATCCATCAGGTTTTAATTCTAAAACGCTTGTTACACTTTCCCTGTCACTTTTGCCAGTCAGAAAAATCACAGGAATTGTTGCAGATGCGGATTCACTTCTAATCATTTCTAGCACCTGCGGTCCGTTTGTAACAGGCATTTCATAATCTAGTAAAATCAAATCTGGCGTATTCCTGGCTATGTAAGTGATAGCTTGCATGCCAGAGCTAACAATAGTAACCCTATATTTTTCAGACAACCAGCTTTTCGTCAGCTTTAAAAAGGTAGGATCATCATCCACTAGTAAAATACTCTTTAAATTATTGTGAGTATCCAAATCCTCCGAGGTTTCCATAAGAGTAGCTGTAAGCTTTTTTATATCAAGCGGTCTTGGGAAAACTTTATCAAACAAGTTGCTTGGAATATACTGATTCAGACTTTCAACCTCTCCAGCATCACCTATTACGTTAATTAGGATTTCGTCCTCGATACAATAATCCTTTAAAAAGACAAAGAATTCCTTGCATTCATCGATATAATCCCCTAGATATAAAAGGACTATCTGGATACCATCTGGCAAGTTCTTTGCTTCTTTTATATCAGGAGCACACACATATACATCAAAACCTGCCTCTTTCAAGTTTTTGCTGATTGCATCCACCATAAAGGTTGCACCCTTTGTCACAATAACAAGCTTTTTTTCCATACTCTATCCTTTCATCAATTGAATTATTGTATCCCAATCTGCTTTGTTACATGCATCCTTAAGCTTGCCAAATCTTTCTTTTTCCTCAGGCATAATTTCGTAGTCATCAAGAGATGCCATTATCATTTCCAAACTGTCATAATCAAAACTTTCGGCCACTTCTTTGATTGCATTATATGCTTCCTGCAATTTATCCGCAGAAATCATTTCCTTTTTTTCTTCTCTTTGATTACTGGTCTGTCCAAACCCATTTTTTAGCATAAAGCCTAGCGTCTTATGGTATGATAACAATTCCTCAGTAAAGCTTCCTATGACATCTAAATCGTTATCGTTGCCGGCCATTTCTAGTTTTTCTGCTAAATCGCCTATGTCTAAGGCCCCTATAATTCTAGAAGAGCTCTTTAAGGCGTGGACTTTTGTAGTGTAATCCTTTAATCTATCTTCCTTTAAAGCTGCTATAATATCCCTTTGAACATCATCCACTGAATCAAGATAAACCTTGATGGCATCCATAAATTCTGAAACTCCACCGCAATTATTAACTCCTGCAGTAGAATCTATAAAAGCCACCTTATCAATCCATTCTGGCAATTTTAAAGAGTCATCATTTCCATTTGCTTCAGTAATAGTAACTAAATCATCTGGTAAATATTTGATTATCATCTGTTCAAGCAGGCCGCCTACAATTGGTTTTGTAAGATAGTCTGTAAAACCTGCGTCCAAATACATCTCTCTTGAACCAGATACCGCATTTGCGGTAAGGGCCACAATAGGAGTTGTAAAATTAAGGCCAGTCTTGTCAGCCTTTATCCTATTCAGACATTCCATGCCGTCCATTTTAGGCATGCGGTGATCTAGAAAGATGATATCATATTTAGTATCTTTGATTAAATCTAAACATTCAAACCCAGAGGTAGCTTTATCAATCTGAACCTTGGTCTGCTTTAGCAAATTCGCAAATACGGTAAGATTTATTTCAGTATCATCTACCACAAGAAGCCGTGCACTTGGAGCAACAAAGCTTTCTTTATACTCCATTTTACTTTGCTCCATGGACCTCTTAAGTGCTCTTTCAAGATTTCCAATCGGTGCTGGATCCACCACCTTTTGTACTAACTCAAATGAAAATATTGAACCGGTGCCATAATGGCTTTGAACCTTGAGCTCACTTCCCATCAGCTTAAGCAAATTTTGAGTGATAGACATTCCAAGACCTGTGCCCTCGACAGTCCTATTTCTTTCCAAATCTATTCTTTCAAAAGAATTAAAAAGCTTTGGAAGGTCTTCCTCCTTTATGCCAATTCCTGTGTCTTCTATTGCAAATTCCAAGGTGATGGCTTTATCATCAGGACAACGTTTGTAAGACCCAATGGCATCAATTTTACCATCCGTCGTGATGCAACAATCCTTCCATTTTACAGAAAGTACCACTCCACCTTTTTTGGTATATTTAACAGCATTGGTAAGTATATTTGTTATTACCTGTTTTAATCTGATTTCGTCACCGTAAAGCAAATGAGGAATGGTAGTGTCTACGTTTATATTTAATCGTAATCCCTTATCCTCCGCCCTCTTTCTAATCATGTTGACTAAATCATTTAACACGGAAGAAATCTCATATTCTACGGGGACTATTTCCATTTTTCCAGCTTCAATTTTGGAAAAATCTAAAATGTCATTTACTATTCCAAGCAACGAATTGCTGGCATTTTTTATATCAAGAGCATACTGGGTAATATTTTCATCTGAGCATTCTCTTAAAATCATCTCATCCATTCCCGTGATGGCATTAATTGGCGTACGAATCTCATGGGACATATTTGATAAGAAAGCTGATTTATAGTTATTAGCTTTTTCTGCAGCTATTAAGGCTTCACCAAGTTCCTCTGTTGTTGTTTCAATAAAGGTAAGCAGACGCTCTGATAAGGGTTTGCTACCTTTCTTTTTTATAGGAGGAGCAATTATGGTCTCTCCAGTAAACTTTGTACTTTCTCCCTCTCTTAATCCCAAAACTACAATGGCGCTATTTAACACTCCACCGCAATTGTTGCCTTTTAGTATCTCATAGCCTCCGAACATAAAAACACAATCTGGACTATGTTCGACAAAATGATCTATTTCCTTATCTTGCTCGCTTTTAAGAAAATGGAATCGATTAAAACACATAGCCATCAATGTTGCTTCTGGCTTAAATTCACAAAAATGCTCTGCCGCTTTTTGAGTCATATCCAAAAGCTCACTGGGCTTGGCGTAGGAAAACCTGAGTTTCTCCCCATTCCTAATATCTCCAGAAAAATAGAGCTCCTTTTCCTCACCTACTAAGGATGGCACTCTTGCAATAATGGAGCCATTTCTATCTAATACAAGTGGAAACTCGCATACATTGTCCAAAAAGTATTCATCCGCATCAACATCCAAATATTTCTTGTATATATCGGCAGCGGGCATTCCATCTAATTCAGTTATACATGCATTTCCTGCATCATCGGGCTTAAGTCTGCCTGTGATTTCTATCTCACGCCCAATTGGATGCCACCCTAATAAATATCTGGCCGTCTCTCGCAATTCCTCTCCAGATAACAGCATAAACACAACACCAGAATGAATAATTTCATGCCCAATTGCAAAGGAATTTGTTATTCCAGCTTGATTCCAATTTAAAATATCAAATGTATCGACAGCATCACTCGGTCTGTCTACTGCATTCAGCATAGGATTCCAATACTCGCCGTCTTTACCCATAGTGGACCTGTCTATTGCAGATGCTCCCCAAAATACCACTTCTTCCCTATCTTTTGATACCTCTTCGAGTATTTTTGTAAAATCTGTCTTATTACCAACAGGAAAAGATAAAGCCACCTTGCAAAACGGAGTTGTATCAATTCTGTGAGACAAATCTTTTATGATTGCATCCTCATCCCAATCAATACATTTATAGGTTAATAAATCAGCTTTCGAAGTATTAAATATGAAAAAAGAAATGGACAGACCGATGTCGTTCCATTTCTTTACGCTCTTTATTACAGAGATTCCAGAAACCTTAATATCAGGCATAGAATCTCTAATAACGTCTATATATTCTGCTATTTTATCGTTACCTATTCCATTGGCAAAAACCAATGCCATAACATCACTATAATGCTTGTACTCAGGAACAGCTATTACCTGATTTATAGCATTTTCCAAGTCTGCTATGTTTCTAACAAAAAAAGTTTTTTGTACCATGCGATCACCTATAACAAACAACAAATCTACAGATTAATTATAGCTGAAAGCATGGCGCATTATGTGATAAATCTCTAAAAAAACTATTAACCAATAGATGCAGAGGATGTCTTTTCCCGCTTTGCATCTGACGAAATATTCTTTTGAATATCAGCTTCGGTCTCGAATGCAGCCAAATCAGGATGCTCGCGATGGAAGTGAGAATAGTTCTCGTATTTTGGTCTCTTGTGAGTCTGATTAGCCCAGATTTCATCTGCTGCCTCACCCCACTCCTTAGCATAGTCATCACATTTAGAGCAAAGGTGTTCAACCGATTCAGGTGACTCAAGGTTAGTCTGATGTGCACCAGTCTTTTCAACCATCTCTCTAAGTAGATGTGGGTTTTCAAGCATAGGGCATGGACGTAAGTGGTTGCGGTTAAATGGCTGTCCATCATGATATGCCATGAAAAGTGGACTCTGCAAAATTTCGAGAATTGATTTCTCACGAATGTTTGAATCAGAGTAATGAATAAATACACATGGTTCTGCATCACCATTCGAATTGATATGGAAGTAATTACGACCACCAGCGATACATCCACCAACATATTCTCCATCATTTTGGAAATCCATTGGATAGAATTCAATGTCGCTTTCATTTGAACGTACCTGACGGATTCTGTTAATCATGTTGCGGCGCTGTTCTACTGTAGGCATAAGCTCTGGTACAGCATTGTTTCCAACTGGCATATAGTGGAAGTAGAAACCAAATTTAGCACCCTTGCTTGAGATGAATCTGAAGAAATCATCATTTGTGACTGCTTCGATATTGTCTCTTGTATAGCAGATAGATGTACCGTAAATAATACCATGCTTTTTAAGTAAATCCATAGCTCTCATAACAGCATCATAGTGACCATCACCACGACGTTTGTCATTTGTCTCTGGTGTACCCTCGATAGAAAGCATAAATGTAAGGTTGCCAAGCTCTACTACCTTTTCGCAAAGCTCTTCATCAATGAAGGTTGAGTTAGAATATGCAGCAAAGAAGCAATCATTGTGCTTTTCGCAAAGCTTAAGGATATCTTTCTTAGCACACATAGGCTCGCCACCTGTCATCATATACAGATAAACGCCCAATTCCTTACCCTCTGTAACGATTTTATCCATTTCCTCAAAGCTAAGTTTCACCTTGTGACCATATGTACCTGACCAACAGCCAACACAGTGCATGTTGCAAGCCATAGTAGGATCAAAAAGAATAAGCCATGGGATATTGCATCCGTATTTTTCACGGTTTGCTCTAATCATTTTAGTGCCACGGAAGAATGCTTCGTAGCCTAAGTTAAGAGCCATCTTGTGTAGATACTTTGGATTGGCTTCATCGATTGTCTTGTTGATGAATTTAACCCAACGATTGTTAGGATCCTTGATAGCCTTTCTAACCGCCTCAAGGCTTTCTTTGCTAGCTCCGTCCTTGCCCCAGAATTTTTCAGCAGCATCAACTAGCTTAAGATATGTTTCAGTTCTGTTTGTCTTATCATCATTCAAATGCTTAATAAATTTATCAATTGCAACAGAAAATGCCTGTCGCTGCAAGCTGTGAGACATGTTCATTATCGTATTTGCCATAACAGTTCCTCCTCAAACTCAAATACACTATTTCTTAATTCTATTTTAAAATTGATTAATTTTATCAACAATAAACAAAAAAAGTTTTCTGTAGTATTAAAAAATACAAATCTTTCAATATGTAATCCTACCACTTACATAAGAGCTCCGTGTAAATAAGTATAAGGATTTTGGTTAATTAAAAGTAAATAGTATCCTCAATATAAATATAAGCAAAATAAAAAGGCGACTGTTGTCGCCTAAGATAATTAAAGTTTTGAGCCCTTTGCTCCGCCAAAGCTAGCTGTATTTAGGATATTAGTATCGAATGTAAATGTAATATTGCTTTCTGTACGAACTCGTTTTAGAGCAAGCTGTATCATCCTATCAAGAAGCTGTTTGTAAGGCATTCCAATTGGTTCCCACAAATAAAAAGCTAATGAGCCTGGGATTGTATTTATTTCATTGAAATATAGCTTGCCATTGTCCTCATCAATCATGAAATCAATTCTAGAGACTCCGTTGCAGCCTAATGCTTTAAAGGATTTGACAGCCATCTGTCTAACTTGTTCACGCTTTTGTGGCTCAAGGTCCGCTGGAATTTTTCTAGAAACGCTGGCCATGCCCTTAGAACCTGAACCTTTGGCGTTGCTAACGTATTTATCCTCGTAGCTTAGGATGTCCTTTGTATGAAGTGGTTCTTCGCATTCAGAAGCCTCTGCTTCATTTTCATCTCCTAATACAGAACAATTAATCTCACGTAAATTTGTGATGGCATGCTCTACCAAAACCTTAGTCGCATAACGGAACGCGTCGTCCACTGAATTAGTAAGCTCTACTCTGTTTTTAGCAACACTAATACCTACACTAGAGCCTAAGTTGACTGGTTTTACTATAACAGGATAACCAATAGATACTTCTACTGTATCCATTAAAGCATCAATGTTTGCGTAGTCTGATAATGTGAATACCTTTGCATCCAAAACAGGAACACCTGCTTCTTTTAAAATCATTTTCATGATAAATTTATCCATGCCTACAGCTGAGGCTGTAACATCACATCCTACAAATGGAACGCCTAAGGTCTTTAAGTATCCCTGAAGTGCTCCGTCTTCCACATTTGTGCCGTGTACTACTGGAAAAACCACATCTACATCTATTGTCAAGCTCTTACCAAATTTCTTGAGTGGATACTGTACCAGCTGTACCTTTTCACCCTCATTGATAAGTATTACACGCGTAGATTTTGCAAGCAGGCCCTCTATATCTTTGTAAGATTCTATTTGACCAATGTCGTCTCCTACATACATTTCATTTTTCTTTGTCATGTATACGGGTACAACATCATATTTATCTGTATCCATATTCATAAGTGCCTGGATTCCAGAGATAACTGAGACCTCATGCTCTACACTCTTTCCTCCGAATAACATTGCTACTTTTGTTTTCATGGATTTATTCTCCTTTGAATTAAAATAAAGCCTTAATAATTATCAGGTAAATCATTTTCAAGCAAGATATATTTATGTCCTGAATCCTTTATGCTGTATGCATATGACAAAGCTTCCTCAAGCTTATCAAAGCTAAGGCATTTGTCCTCAGGAAATCCCTTTGATAATACACCTTTTTTGATTGGTTCGCTATGCCTTTTATTTACAAGTAATATGTAATCGCATGTGTCGGCTGCATATGTACCAAATTTAAAGTTATAATCTTCTTCTGCCTCACCTAGCTCCACCATTCCTGGAGTGATGAGAATTCTAACTCCGTCAAACATGGCAAGGGTCTCGACTGCGGCCTTGGAGCCAACCGGGTTGGAATTGTAGGCGTCATCTATGATTGTGACAGCGCCATGTTCTTTTAGCTGCATCCTATGTTCAACAGGCTGTAGCCTCCTAACTGGAACCTTGAGCTCCTCAAGTGTCATGCCTAGGCTATTTGCCACTGCTATAGCACCGACTACGTTTATGACATTATGTCCACCTATCAATCGCATTGTAAATGTCTCTGACTGCCCCTTTGGAGTGGTAACTGTAAATTCTGTACCAAACTGAGAAACCTTTATGTTGCTGGCCTTGAAGCCTACTCCATCATTCGCAGAATAATAAAATACTTTATTGTCGTATAAAGCTGCCTGTTCTTTTATATAATCATTGTCTCCATTAAGGAAAATCTGTCCGTCTGCAGGGATTGCATCAGCAAGCTCGAATTTGGTCTTTTTGATGTTGTCCATGCTAAAAAATGTCTCCAAATGTTGTGGACCAACAGATGTAATGATTCCCATGTCAGGATGTGCTATATCGCACACTTCTTTTATCTCGCCTACGCGCCTTGCACCCATCTCACAAAGAAAGATTTCGTGAGTAGGTTTAAGATAATTTCTAATTGTAATAGTAATACCAAGTGGTGTATTAAAATTGCCAGGAGTGACTAGCACATTGTATTTGCTCTGAAGCAGTGTCTGAAGATAAAACTTCATGCTGGTCTTACCGTAGCTACCTGTAATGCCGATTACCTTTAGATGGTCTCTTTCAGCTGCAAGTTTTTTTGCTGCATCACTTATATAGTAGTTGCTGATTCCCTTTTCAATAGGATGATTAATCACATTTGCAATGATATTCATAAACCATTGGATAGAGACTAAAATAATGCACAATCCTGTCAATGGCCCCATACCAGCAAAAATGATTGTAAGTACAACTGCTGCAATTGAAAGCACCAATATATTGCCAATCATTCTTTTAACTCTGGCAGTATACACAAGTTTCTTTTTGTTATTGAGACGTCGCATTGCACGATATACTAAAATATCCAGCCAAAGGGTGATATAAATCAATATATCAATTCCTATCACAGGAAATGCAATCCTAAGCAGACCTAATATGATACCAAAGTATAAAAGCCACTGCTGACGCAGATTTTTCTTTATCCAGTTAATATGCTCGTCATTCTTGTAACCATTCAACTGAAACATATGCATATTATGTCTCATGGTAAGGAAGAAGGCATAAGCAGACATAAGTACTGCAATGGTTGTTCTGATTATCATCTGCTCTCTCCAATCTGAAAATATGTCCTAATAATATTTCTAAAAATTGCAGGCTGCTCTAAATAGGCATAATGCCCTGCCCCTTCAATAACAGCCAGACCCGAATTTGGAATAAGTGAGTCCATAAGCCTTGCATCAGAAATAGGAGTGGCAGTATCAGCATCTCCCCAAATCAAAAGAGTGTCCTGCTTTATCTTTGGAAGCAAATGCCTCAAATCCTCATTTACAGCCATAACCATGCATTTTCTCATCATAGGGGATGCGTTTCTATAATCTGCAGACCCCTGACGAGAGCGCCAATCCTCTATAAGCTCTGGGAATAGATATTCAATAGCCTTTATGTTAAATATCTTTTTAAGGATTTTATATTGTTTAACTTTAATCTTTTGTTTTAATGATTTCTCTGGGACTATGCCTGCGCTATCAAGAAGCACAATGTGGTCTATTTCAAATGGAATATTGTCCCTGCTGGCAAGCTTTATAATAACTCTGCCTCCATAAGAATGACCAATAAGAGATGCTTTTTTAATGTCTAATGCCTTCATAAATTTACAGAAGAAATCCGCGTAAGCATCCACATTCCAAGGCTCTCTAGGTTCGTCACTATCCCCAAATCCCGGAAAATCAACCTGTATAAATCTATATGCATCATTAACAGAAGCTGCGACAGAATCGTACATACCCATATGTGTGCCCCAGCCTTGGAGCATAACAATTTGCTTTTCGCCTGTACCAGATTCTTTGTAGCTAA
>ERZ842401.2958-NODE-2958-length-21794-cov-4.292838_pt1 | contig 21794 bp, 21 predicted proteins | sample MGYA00521270_ERZ842401 | MGnify/ENA primary metagenome ERZ842401 (study PRJEB31892, sample SAMEA3878208) | bioreactor metagenome | biome: Moose rumen | place: Sweden | collected 2011-10 | study: EMG produced TPA metagenomics assembly of the PRJEB12797 data set...
GGGCCTCCGTGACCTCCAGGCCCTTGTTCATCATGGTGGCCGAGTCGATGGTGACCTTGGCGCCCATGTTCCAGTTGGGGTGCTTCAATGCCTGGGCCGGGGTCACGTCTCGCAGCTCCTCTCGGGTCCTGCCGAAGAAGGGCCCGCCGGAAGCTGTCAAAATCAGCCTTTTCACGGCTTCCTTCCCGGGGCTGCCCTGCAGGCACTGGAAGATCGCCGAATGCTCGCTGTCCACCGGCAGCAGGGAGACGCCTCGTTCCCGGGCGGCTTTCGTGACCAGGGCGCCGCCCGCCACTAAGGTCTCCTTGTTGGCCAGGGCCACGTCCTTCCCCGCGGCGATGGCTTCCAGGGTGGGCCGCAGCCCTACCATCCCAACCACGGAGTTCAGGGTGACCTGGGCCGTGGGCCAGGCGGCAGCCTCGCAGAGGCCCTCCATACCCTCCAGCACGACCAGATCCAGGTCCCGGGTGCGGTCCCGGAGCTCCTTGGCCGCGGAAGTATCGAACACCGCCGCCGCCTTGGGCCGGAACTCCCGGACCTGCTCCTCCAGCAGCTTCACGTTGGAGTGAGCCGCCAGCACGTCGATAGAAAGAGGCTCCTCAGACCCCACAAGACCCCGGACCACGTCCAGGGTCTGTGTGCCGATGGAGCCTGTAGAACCCAACAGGGACAAATGCTTCATGTCCATCCGCTCCTTGTCAGCCGACGATCAGCGGCATCCACAGCGCCACCAGATAGACGAAGGGCGCCGTGAAGATCACGCTGTCAAACCGGTCGAGAATGCCCCCGTGCCCGGGGATCACCTCGCCGAAATCCTTGATGTGGCAGCTGCGCTTGATCAGGGAGAAGCTCAGGTCCCCCAGGATGGAGATGGGCGAGCCAAACAGCCCCACGATGAACAGCGCCAGATAGCCCGGCTGGGGCGTCCACCCGTAGAAGGCGGCCAGCACCACCCCGCTGAGCACAATAAAGATCACGTTGATGATGCACCCGCCGACAGCGCCCTCCCAGGTCTTCTTGGGGCTGATCTCCGGGCACATCCTGTGCTTGCCGAAGAAGGTCCCGGCGAAGTAAGCCCCGGCGTCCGCCACCCAGGCGGCAAACACCGCCACCATGGGGTAGTAGATGCCGTGCTCCGGGCTCAGGTCCCGCAGAGAGACCAGGCACCGCAGGGCCGAGGGGATCATGATGGCCATGGAGTAGAGCACAGCCACTTCCCGGAAGGTGGTCTCCCGATGGTAGAACACCATGGCCCCAAAGAGCACCAGCGTAAAGAGAGCATACACCAGCAGCTGGTAGTTCCCCGAGACGAAGGGCACCACCCCCGCCGTGATGACGGAGGGAATGGACAAGAACCACTTCTTCCCCACTCCCAGGGCGTTGATCAGCTCCTGGACGGAGGCCACGGAGATCAGCGCCACCACGATGTTCAGCGCCAGGGGAAAGACGTTGTTGAGCAGGACGATGGCCACGCAGAAAGCCACCAGCATCAGCCCGGAAAGGATCCGTTGTTTCATGAGACAACCCTTCTTTTGCGATTAAGCGAGCTCACACCCCGCCGAAACGGCGCTGACGGGACGCGTAGATCCGAAGGGCCTCGATAAGGTCTTCCTTGCGGAAGTCCGGCCACAGGATATCGAAGTAGACAAACTCGGAGTAGGCGGCCTGCCACAGCAGGAAATTGGACAGCCGCTGCTCTCCGCTGGGCCGGATGATCAGGTCCGGGTCCGGCTCGTCATGGGTGTACAGGCGCCGGGAGAACAGCTCCTCGTCGATGGCGGCGGGGTCCAGCTTCCCATCCTTGGCCTCCTGCGCCAGCTCTCGGGTCGCCCGGAGGATCTCCGCCCGGCCGCCGTAATTCATGGCCAGGTTCAGGATCATCCCGGTCTTGTGGGCGCCCACTTCCTCTACTTCCCGGATGAGCTCCCGCAGCTCCTGATTGAAAGCGGAGGTATCCCCCAGAAAGCGCACCTTGATATTCTCGTTGAGGAAGGTGGTCAGCGCCTGGCGCAGGTACTCCTTGAAAAGCACCATCAGGGCCCCCACCTCTTCGTCCGGCCGGGACCAGTTCTCCGTGGAGAAGGCGTACACCGTCAGCACCGGCAGGCCGATCGAGGAGGCGTACAAAGTGATCTCCTTGAACTTCTCCGCGCCGGCCCGGTGCCCCGCGGAACGGGGCAGGTGCCGCTGCTTGGCCCAGCGGCCATTGCCGTCCATGATGATGCCGATATGATCCGGCATAGCCACCCCTTCCAGGGAGGGTGCGGAAGGCGTGGCCTTCTTTTTGCGAAAGACAGCCATAGGATCAGATCTCCATGATCTCTTTCTCTTTTTTCTCAAAAGCAGTATCCGCCAGTTTGACGTACTTATCCGTCAGCTCCTGGACCTTCTTCTCCCCCTGCTTCTGGTCGTCCTCGGTGATGTCCCCTGCCTTCTTCATCTCCTTGAGCTTCTCGATGGCGTCACGGCGGATGGACCGCACAGCCACCTTGGCCTCCTCGGAGAGCTTGGCGATATCCTTCACCAGATCCTTGCGTCGCTCCTCGTTAAGGGGCGGGAACACCAGCCGGATGACCTTGCCGTCGTTCTGGGGATTCACTCCCAGGTCGGAGGTCTGGATGGCCTTCTCGATCATCCGCAGCACGGAGGTATCCCAGGGGCTGATGGTCAGCACCCGGGCCTCGGTGACAGCCACCGCCGCCAGCTGGTTGATGGGCGTGGGGGTGTCGTAGTAGTCCACCTTGATGCGGTCCAGCACGGCGGGGTTGGCCCGGCCGGCACGCACCGCGCCGGATTCCTCGGCCAGGTGGTCCATGGTCTTGGTCATCTTTTTCTCTGCCTTTTCGAAGACTTCCTTCATTTCAGCCATGATCAAAAACTCCTCTCAATAGTGTAGTTCCGCTTGATTCATTCCACCAGCGTGCCCACCGGCTCACCAGCCACGGCCCGCACGATATTCTCCGGGTCCTCGATGCTGAACACCAGGAACGGGATATTCTTGTCCTCACAGAAGCTGGCGGCGGTCATATCCATGACCCCCAGATTCTGATTGAGCACGTCCATGTAGCTGAGCTTGTCGTACTTCTTGGCGTCCGGGTTCTTTTTGGGGTCGCTGTCGTAGACTCCGTCCACCATGGTGGCCTTGAGGATCACGTCGGCGTCGATCTCCGCCGCCCGGAGGGCCGCCCCGGTATCCGTGGAGAAGAAGGGATTCCCGGTGCCGCACCCAAAGACCACTACCCGGCCCTTTTCCAGGTGGCGCACCGCCCGGTTGCGGATGTAAGGCTCAGCCACCTCGTTCATGGCGATGGCGGTCTGCACCCGAACGTCCAGCCCCAGCTGCTCCAGGGAGTCCGCCACCCCCAGGGCGTTGATGACCGTGGCCAGCATGCCCATGTGGTCGGCCCGGGTGCGGTCCATATCCCCGCTGCTGCGGCCCCGCCAGAAGTTCCCACCGCCTACCACGATGGCCACCTCGACGCCCATGTCCACGCACTCCTTGATGGGCTTGCAGATGGCGTTGACGGTGTCAAAGTCGATCCCATGGCCCTGCTTTCCTGCCAGAGACTCTCCGCTGAGCTTGAGAAGGATCCGTTTATACTTCGGTTGCATTGCACTCTCCGCCTTTCTTCGGGCTGCAGAATACCCACATCTAGTGTCTGCAATTTTCCAGAGTCTAGTATACTGTATCTTCCCGCCTTTGTAAAGTCTATTCTTCCCCGCCTTGTCCCACGCCTTGAATTTTTCTTTCCCACATGGTAGAATACTCCAGTATTTGCGAAAGAAAGCAGGGAGACCCATGTAACAAGGAGTATTCCTCTCGTTATCCCATCATCAGAAAGGAATGCATTTCATTTGGCATCATTACGAGAAGAGATCCAACGGCGGAGGACCTTCGCCATCATCTCCCACCCGGACGCCGGCAAGACCACCCTGACGGAAAAGTTCCTGCTGTACGGCGGGGCCATCCAGCTGGCGGGCATGGTCAAGGGCAAGCGCAACGAGCGCCACGCCACCAGCGACTGGATGGAGATCGAAAAGCAGCGCGGCATCTCCGTCACCAGTTCCGTCATGCAGTTCCAGTATGAGGGCTACTGCATCAATATCCTGGACACCCCCGGGCACCAGGATTTCTCGGAGGACACTTACCGCACCCTGATGGCGGCGGACAGCGCCGTGATGGTCATCGACGCCAGCAAGGGCGTGGAGGCCCAGACCCGCAAGCTCTTCAAGGTGTGCGTGCTGCGGGATATCCCCATCTTCACCTTTATCAACAAGATGGACCGGGATTCCCGCTCCCCCTACGATCTGCTGGACGAGATCGAAAAGGAGCTGGGCATCGGCACCTACCCCATGAACTGGCCCATCGGCTCCGGCCGGGATTTCAAGGGCGTGTATGACCGGGAAAAGAAGAAGGTGCTGGTCTTCGAGGGCGCCGAGGAGAACGTAGGCCGGCACGAGGTGGCCGAGAAGGAATACGCCGTCGACGACCCTGCCCTGCGGGCCTATGTGGGCGAAAACCTGTACCAGACTCTCTCCGACGACGTGGAGCTCATCGACGGCGCCGGCTATGAGTTCGATAGGGACAAGGTGCGCCATGGCAAGCTCTCCCCCGTGTTCTTCGGCTCGGCCCTGACCAATTTCGGCGTGGAGCCCTTCCTGGAGAATTTCCTGAAGCTGACGCCTCCGCCTTTGGCCCGCTCCACCCCAGACGGCACAGTGGACCCCTTTGAGGAGAATTTCTCCGCCTTCGTGTTCAAGATCCAGGCCAACATGAACAAGGCCCACCGGGACCGCATCGCCTTTATCCGGATCTGCTCCGGCAAGTTCGAGAAGGGCATGGAGGTGGACCATGTCCAGGGCGGCCGCAAGGTGAAGCTCTCCCAGCCCCAGCAGCTCATGGCCAGCAGCCGGGAGATCATTGAGGAGGCCTACGCCGGGGATATCATCGGCGTGTTCGATCCGGGCATCTTCTCCATCGGCGACACCCTGACCGCCGGGAAAAAGGTGACCTTCGAGGGCATCCCCACCTTCGCCCCGGAGCTCTTCAACCGGGTGCGGCAAAAGGATACGATGAAGCGCAAGCAGTTCGTCAAGGGGGCCACCCAGATCGCCCAGGAGGGCGCCATCCAGATCTTCCAGGAGATCGACTCCGGCATGGAGGAGATCATCGTGGGGGTGGTGGGCACCCTGCAGTTTGACGTTTTCCAGTACCGCATGGAAAATGAGTACAACGTGGACATCGCCATGAGCAGCCTGCCCTACTCCTATATCCGGTGGATCGACAACGAGGAGATCGACCTGAAGAAGCTAAACCTGACCAGCGACACCCGGAAGGTCCAGGACATGAAGGGCCGCTACCTGCTGCTGTTCAGCAACCAGTGGTCTATCAATTGGGCCCTGGAGCACAACGAAGGCCTGCTCCTCAGCGAGTTCAGCCGGAACTGAGCGCCATGGCACTGGGACTGAAACGGGGCACAGTAGCCCTCCTCCCCCACGACCCGGCCTGGGAGGCCGCTGCAAGAGAGACCATCGCTCAGCTGAATGCCCTCCTGGGCGCGGACGCCGTGGATATCCAGCACGTGGGCAGCACCGCCATTGCGAGCATCCCGGCCAAGCCCATTCTGGATCTCGCCGTTGGCGTCCATTCCCTGGAGGACGTGCGGCATCATGACGGGGCGCTGGAGACTGCCGGGTTCATTTTCCGGGGGTCCACCGTTCCGGGAGAGTGGCTCTACGTTCGGGGAGACTTTGCCGCGGATACCCGCACCCACCATATCCACGTTCTGGAGTGGGACAGCCCTCGGTGGCGAGATTACCTGAACTTCCGGGACTATCTCAACGCCTGCCCCCAGGAGGCTGCCCGCTATGCCGAGCTGAAGAAAGCCCTGGCCGCCCGGTACGCCGAAGACCGGGGCGCCTACACCCAAGGCAAGGAGGAGCTCATTCAGGAGCTGCTGGAGAAAGCCGCCCGCTGGCGGGAGGACAACTAAACGAAAAAGGAGCAAGCCGCTTGGCCTGCTCCCTCACTTTATGCTTTATGGTGCGAACTTACAGGATGATCTCTCCGTCCACGGTGCCCGGCAGAGCGGCGGCGTTGGCCTCGTCGGTGTCCACGTGCATGGCCAGGGCGTAGCTGGGGCTGACACGGCACACCACGTCCCCGAAGATCAGGGAGCGGCCGTTGTAGTCCACCTTCACGGAGACGATCTGCTTGTCCACCACGCCGGCCTGCTCGGCAGTCGCGGGATCAAAGTGGATGTGGCGCTTGGCGGCGATAAGCCCCTTCTCGATCTCGATCTCTCCGGCAGGGCCCCGCAGGATGCACCCGGGGGTGCCGTCCAAATCGCCGCTCTCCCGGATGGGGGCGGTGACGCCCAGCTTGCGGGCGTCGGTCAGGCTGACCTCTACCTGGGTCTCCTTACGGGTGGGGCCCAGGATGGACATGCTCATGCTGCCCTTGGGACCGACCACTTCCACCTTCTCGGCGCAGGCGAACTGCCCGGGCTGGGAAAGGTCCTTCTTATTGGTGAGCTGATAGCCCTCTCCGAACAGCTTGGCCAGGTCGGCCTCGGATACATGCACGTGATGGGCGGACGTTTCTACCATGACTTTCATACGAATGCTCCTCCTAACAAAACTAAAATGAACTCTAAAGGTATTGTACTATACCTTTTTGGCGATATCAAGCCCCAGCTCGTCGATCTTCTCCCGCAGGCGGAGAAAATCCTCCAGGGCCAGGCCCTTCTGAGAGGGGTTGCGCAGCAGGGCGGCCGGGTGCAGGGTGGCCATGAACAGCACCCCGTTCTTCTCAAAGAACTGCCCATGCTCCCGGGTGATCTTGATGTCCGGCTTGATCATCTTCATGGCGGCGATGCGCCCCAGGCAAACGATGATCTTGGGCCGCAGCAGTGTGAACTGGTTGCGCAGCCAGCCGATGCAGGCCTCCTGCTCTCCCGGCAGGGGGTCTCGGTTCTGGGGTGGCCGGCACTTCACGATATTGGCGATGTAGATGTTGGTCTTGCGGTCCAGGTCCACTGCCGCCAGGTATTTATCCAGCAGCTGGCCACCCCGGCCCACGAAGGGCTCCCCCTGCAGGTCTTCGTTCTGCCCGGGGCCCTCCCCCACGAACATCACCTTGGCCTGGGGGTTTCCCACCCCGAACACCACCTGGGTCCGGGTGGCTGCCAGCTCGCACTTGCGGCACTCCAGGCAGGCGCTTTTCAGCTCTTCCCAGGTCTCATACATGGTCCGAGTCCTCCTTGTCCGCCGCCGCTTCCGCCACAGGGTGGTCCTCGTTCTCGCCGTCGCTGAGCTCCTCCAGCTTCCGCTTCTTGCCATAGTAGAACTGATCCACCACCACCAGGATAGCGCCGCCGATGACCACCAGATAATAGGTGAAGAACCGCCACACCATGACCGCGGCGTACAGGTCGTCCGGGGCAAAGTAGCCCTTGAAGAAATTGGAGAAGCCGATCTCCTGGGCGCCGGAAGCCCCCGGCGTAGGCAGGAAGGAGACGCTCACCTGCAGCAGGCTCTGAACGGCCAGCACCTCGGGGTAGAAAATCTCATTATACCCAAAGGCCCGGAACACGAAATAGATGACGCTCATTTGCAGGATGAACTGAGGGATGGAGATCAATATGGTCTCCAGGATCTTCCCCCGCTTGCCCTTGAAATCCTGAGTATAGCTGGCAAAGTCCGCCTCGAACTTGTCCACCTTGGCGTCCCAGCCGTGCTCCCGGAGCGGCTTGATCCAGGAGACCAGCTTCCGGGCCACACGGCAGATCACATGCAGCACCGGCCGCAGGAACAGGCTGCCGAACAGGGAAATGGACCCGCCGTTGATGGCCAGCCCCAGGATGATGAATCCGATCAAGCCCGGCTGGTTGGCCTGGATCTTGGGCAGCATGGCCAGAAAGCTCACCAGAGAACACAGGAAAAACGCCACCTGGAAGCAGAAAAACTTCATAATAAGCACCGCGGTAGAGGTCCCCACGGGAATGTTCTTCCGGCGCAGGTAGGCCGCCTGCATGGGCTGGCCGCCGGTGGCGCTGGGCGTGATATACGAATAGTAAAACCCGATAAGACCCAGCTTGATAGAGGATCCCAGCCCCACGGGCAGGTCCTGGCTCTTCATCAGGATGTGGATCTCCAGGCCCTCCAGGATGAAGAAACCTACCGTCACCAGCACGGAGACGATCAGCCAACCGGGCTTCAGGTCGCCCAGCACCCGGAACACGTTGCTGAACTGCTGGTTGACGATGCCGAAGATGATCACCGCCAGAATGGTGGCGGCAATATAGATCATTCCCCAGGGGATCTTCTTTTTCTTTTGGACAGCTTCCTCGGGAGCCGGCTGCATCATGCTCAAATCCATTTCACTTCCACAACAGAATAAACACAGGTAGTTTACCACAATGCAGCCGAAAAAGCAATTCTTCTTTTCCTCAGCCCATCCACAGCACGGTGAGAATGGACAGCGCCACGGCCGTCAGGTCCCCCAGGAGGGCTGCCGGCACCGCCCAGCGCACCCGCCGCACCCCCACGGCGCCGAAATATACGGTGATGGCGTAAAAGGTGGTCTCCGTGGAAGCCGCCAGCACCGAGGCCACCTTGCCGGTGAGGCTGTCCGGACCCACCCGGGCCAGCAGGTCCGCGGTGTAGGCGGTGGCTCCGCCTCCCGAAATAGGCCGCAGCAGGGCCAGGGGCACCAGATCCGGGGACAAGCCAAAACCCTCCATCACGCCCCCGAAGAGGCCGCCCAACAGCTCCAGCAGCCCGGAGGCACGCATCACCGTCACCGCCAGGATAAGCCCCAGCAGCGTGGGCAAAATGCCCACACTGGCCCGCAGGCCCTCCTTAGCCCCCTGGATGAACGTCTGGAACACTGAAACGCCCTTCACCAGCCCCGCCAGAAGGATCGCCCCTACCAGCACCGGCAGGCACCCCGCCGCTACCCTCTCCATGAGAGCGCCCTCCTCTCCAGCAGCTTGCAGGCTGCCACCGCAACCAGCAGCGCCCCAGCAGAGGTGACCCACACCTGGGGCAGGATGGCAAAGGGCTCGGCACTCCCGGCAGCGGCCCGAAGGCTGGCCATATTCATGGGGAGGATCTGCAGGGAGGCGGTGTTCAGCACCACAAAGAGGATCATCCCCGGGGTGGGCAGATCGCCGGAAGCCCGGGCCTTCATCTCCTGCATGGCCGCCAGGCCCAGAGGCGTGGCAGCGTTGCCGATGCCCAGGATATTCGCCGCCAGGTTCAGGCAGATCTTCCCCTGGACCTCTGGCTCCTCCCGGTACTCCGGGAACAGCCGGACCATTACCGGGGCCAAAGCTTTGGCCATCCATCGGGTGATACCCGCCGCCTCGGCGATCTTCAGAAAGCCGGTCCAGGCGCACATGCCCCCTAGCAGAGCAAAGGACAGCTCCACCCCGCTTTGGGCACCGTCCAGCACCGCCAGGGAGACCTCCCCCAGCCGCCCGGTGCAGCAGGCGCAAAGGATCCCGGCCAGGAGCATCCCCAGCCACAGCGTATCCAGCATCTTCCCCACTCCCTCTCTTGACTTTCCCTTCATAAAAAAGTATGCTGATACTATGCCAAGAGAAAGGAAGATCATCATGCTGTTCGGAGATCAGATCTTAACCTATTGGGACGATATTCTGAAAGACCTGGCCACCATGGTCGCCATCCCCTCGGTGGCGGACCCGGCCAAAGCCACCCCCGGCCACCCCTTCGGGGACGAGTGCGCCCGGGCGCTGGATACCATTCTGGGCCTGGCGGAGGGCTACGGCCTGAAAACCAAGAACGTGGGGTACTACGCTGGCCACGCTGAGTACGGCCAGGGCGAGGAGAACGCCGTGGTCATGGCTCACGTGGACGTGGTGCCCGCCGGAGAGGGCTGGGCCACAGACCCCTATACGCTGGTCCTGGACGGCAACCATGCCTTCGGCCGGGGCACCGCCGACGACAAGGGGGCCGCGGTGGTCGCCCTGCATTGCCTGCGTGCTTTGAAGGACGCCGGCATCCCCGCCAAGCGGAAGCTGCGGGTGATCTTCGGCTGCGCCGAGGAGATCGGCATGGGCGACATGGGACACTACTTCGCCCAGGAGCAGCACCCGGACCTGGGCTTCACACCCGACGCCGAGTACGGCATCTGCCACTGCGAGAAGGGCGGCCTGACCTTTACGGTCACCGGGCCAAATGAATCCCCCGTCACCTCCTTTGCCGCCGGGACGGTAGTCAACGCTGTGCCTGCCAAGGCCACGGCCCACGTGCGGTGCACCCTTGAAGAGCTGGAAAAGCTCACCGCCGCGGCCAAGGCCAGCCCGATTGAAATTACCGTCACCCCCGCCGGGGACGGAGCGGACCTGCTGGCCATCGGCACGGCGGCCCACGCTTCCCTGCCCTGGCTGGGCAAAAACGCCGCCTCCTATCTGGTGGAAGTTCTCTGGGAGGCCTTTGGAGCCAGCCTGGGAGACTTCTTCCGCTTCGTCCATGAGAAGATCGGCCTTACCACTGACGGCAGCGCCATCGGCATTGCCTGCGAGGATGAGCCCAGCGGGCCCCTCACCTTCAACCTGGGTTTGTTCCGGGTGGAGAAGGGCGCCGGCTCCCTGACGGTGGATATCCGGTACCCGGCCACCGCCAAGGGCAGCGACCTGGCGGACGTCCTCGCCGCCGGGGTGAAGGAGTACCCCTCCCTCACCTTTACTGTGGTCCACGATTCCATTCCCCTGTACCTGCCCAAGGAGAGCAAGCTCATCTCTCTGCTCTCCGGCGCCTATACCGACGTCACCGGGGAGCCCTGCCGCATCTTCTCTATGGGCGGCGGCACCTACGCCCGGTCCATGTTCAACAAGGGCGTGGCCTTCGGGCCCTTCTTCCCCGGGCAGGAGAACAACCACGAGCACGACGTGAACGAGCAGCTGGAGCTGGACCGCTTTCAGCTCCACGCCCGCATCTGCTGCGAAGCCATGTACCGCCTGCTGACAGCGGACTGAGCCTCTTCCCCAACACAAAAAGCTCTCCCTGAGAAGGGAGAGCTTTTCCTTATTATGAGAGCTATCAGAACTCGATGGAGCCGGTGGTCCGGGGGAAGAGCTCCACGTCCCGGATGTTCTCAATGCCGGTCAGGTACATGACCAGCCGCTCAAAACCGATGCCGAAACCAGCATGCTTGGTGGTGCCGAACTTGCGCAGCTCCAGGTACCACCAGTAGTCCTCCTGCTTCATGCCCAGCTCCTCGATGCGCCGGACCAGCACGTCGTAGCGCTCCTCACGCTGGCTGGCGCCTACCAGCTCGCCGATGCCCGGCACCAGCAGGTCGGTGGCGGCTACGGTCTTGCCGTCGTCGTTCAGGCGCATGTAGAAGGCCTTGATCTCCTTGGGGTAATCCGTGACAAACACCGGCCGGCCGAACTTCTTCTCAGAGAGGAAGCGCTCATGTTCGGTCTGGATATCCGTGCCCCAGGTGACCTTGTATTCGAACTCGTCGTTATGGGCCTCCAGGATCTTGATGGCCTCAGTATAGGTGACCCGGGCAAAGTCGGAGTCAGCCACGTGGCGAAGCCGCTCCAGCAGGCCCTGGTCCACAAAAGCGTTGCAGAACTCCATGTCCTGGGCGCAATGGTCCAGCACATAATTGATGACGTACTTGATGCAGGCCTCGATGCAGTCCATGTCGTCGGTCAGGTCCGCAAAGGCGATCTCCGGCTCGATCATCCAGAACTCCGCCGCGTGCCGGGGGGTGTTGCTGTGCTCCGCCCGGAAGGTGGGCCCGAAGGTGTACACCTTGCCGAAGGCCTGGGCCATGTTCTCCACCGCCAGCTGGCCGGAAACTGTCAGGCAAGTCTTCTTGCCGAAGAAATCCTGCTTGTAGTCCACCTGGCCGTCCTCGGTGCGGGGCAGGTTCTCCAGGTCCAGCGAGGTGACCTGGAACATCTCCCCGGCGCCCTCGGCGTCACTTGAGGTGATGATGGGGGTATGGCAGTAGACGAAGCCGTTCTCCTGGAAGAACCGGTGGATGGCGTAAGCCGCCACGGACCGGATGCGGAAGGCCGCACTGTACAGGTTGGTGCGGGGGCGCAGATGGGCGATAGTCCGCAGATACTCCCGAGTGTGGCGCTTCTTCTGCAGGGGGAACTCCGGAGTGGAGGGCCCCTCCACCGTGATCTTGCTGGCGTGGATCTCAAAGGGCTGCTTGGCCTGGGGGGTGGCGATAAGCTCGCCCTCCACCACCAGGGCGGCGCCGCTGTTCTGGGCGGCGATCTCCCTGAAATTCTCTACCTTGCCGTCCTCAAACACCACCTGGACGCCCTTGAAGCTGGAGCCGTCGTTCAGGTCGATAAAGCCCAGGGTCTTGGAGTCCCGAATAGACCGGGCCCAGCCGCAGACGGTGACGGTCTTCCCCGCCCAGGCCTCCAGGTCCTGATAAAATGCAGCGATCTGATCGTGTTTCATCTGTGCGCGGCCAACTGCCGCTCCCTCCATTCTCAAACAGGATGCAGTGCTTATTATAGTGCAAAGAGCCCCCGCTTGCAAGCCCCAAATGCACCGATTGGCGCTGCTGTCTGCAGACCACAAAAAAGGCGCCGCCCCTGGGGACAGCGCCTGTGGCGGAGAGGATGCGACTCGAACGCACAATGCCTTGCGGCACACCACATTTCCAATGTGGCTCCTTACCAATTAGAATACCTCTCCGTATCTTCTTGGCTTGAATATTATAGCCAATGCCGGCAAAAAAATCAACCCCCTTTTTCAGATTTTCTTTTCCCGCCGTTTTTTCCGAGAAAAAAGGTCACTCTTCGCAAAAATCCGATTGTAACCCGGGGGAAAAGTTGGTATAATTGTCTAAGTCATTTGGTTTGAGAATCGAGGTGGCACTATTCGTGAATAAAAAAAGCAGCTCCAAAGCCGCTGCCGTCATCGAGATCGACACCGCCCACGTGCGCATGCGGGTCGCTCAGGTCTCCAAGGGCGCCGTGGCGGACCTGGACTCCCTGGAGTACCCGGTGTACCTGGGGCACGACGTGTTCGACAACGGCCAGATCTCCTTTGACAGCCTGCGGGACCTGTCCTCCGCCCTGGAGAAGTTCACCCAGGCCCTGGCGTCCTACGGTATCCAGAAGCCCCGGGTCATCTCCTGCACCGCCCTGCGGGAGGCCAAAAACCGCAGCCTGGTGCTGGACCAGCTCCGGGTGCGCAACGGCTTGGAGGTCACCGTGCTGGGCGAGAGCCAGGAGAAGGCCTATCTCTTTGCGGATATCCTTTCCAAGCTCCGGCAGGCCGGGTGCCTCCCCGGGGGCAACACCGCCCTGTGCACCGTGGGGTCCGGCAGCATCGGCATCGCCATTTATGACGGGGCGAAGATCGTCTACTTCCAGAATATCTCCATGGGGGCCATGAAGCTCCACGATATTCTGCGCAACATGCACCACGCCGCCGAGGACCTCCACGTGGTGGTGGAGGAATACCTGAGCACCATCCTCAACCGCATCGCTTTTGGGGAGTTCTCCGTGAGCAACTTGGTCATCGCCGGCTCCCAGACGGAGCTGATCGCCCGGCTGTGCGGCGCCAAGGAGACCGGAGGCGTCCACCAGCTCAGCACCCGCTCGGTGAAGGACCTGTACAAGGCTCTGCGCTCTCTGAGCCCCGAGTCCATCAGCGCCCGGTACGCTATCCCCGAGGAGTCCGCCGCGGTGCTGTACAGCTCTCTGGCCATTTATCGGGCCATGCTCCGGTTCTGCCCCGGCACAGAGCTGGTCTACTCCCCCACCACGGATATCTCCGGGGCCGTGCTGCGGTGCAGCCTGCTGCCCAAGGTGGAAGCCGCCCGGGACGAGATGATCCGCGGCAGCGCCCTGGCCTGCGCGGAGACCACCGCCCGACGCTTTGGCTGCGACCTGACCCACTCCGCCTACCTGCGGGCGATCTCCGTTCTGATCTTCGATAAGCTCCGCAAGGTCCATGGGCTGGACCCCTCCAAACGCCTGGTGCTGGAGCTGGCCGCCGTGCTCCACAGCTGCGGCAGCTTCGTCAGCGCCCGGCGGCACAACCGCTGCACCTTTGACCTTATCAAGGGCATGGACCTGTTCGGCCTGAGCCAGCAGGAGGTGCTGGAGACGGCCTTCGTGGCCGGCAGCGTGGCCGGAGGCCTTGCCGCCCAGGAGGACCCGGAGCTGGCTGGCCTCTCCGTGAAGGAGCGCATCGTGGTCTCCAAGCTGGCGGCCATCTTCGGCCTGGCCAACGCTCTGGACAAGGCCCACCGCCAGAAGCTGACGGACCTGAAGGTCTCCGTGGAGGACGACCGGGTGGTCTTCAAGGCCTCCGCCTCTGGGGACACACTGCTGGAGCAGTGGGCCTTCGGCGAGGCGGCCCAGCTTTTCAAGGACGTGTTCGGGCTCTCCCCGGAGCTCACCGTTCGCTTCAAACTGATGTAAGAGGTGACCCCTATGGCTGAAACGAAAATGCCCTACTATAACCGGGAACTGAGCTGGATGGACTTCAACGCCCGGTGCCTGGAAGAGGCCAGCAAGAAAGAGAATCCCCTCATGGAGCGCCTGCGCTTTCTGGCCATCACCGGCTCCAACCTGGACGAGTTCTTCATGGTGCGGGTGGCCGGGGTGAAGGCCCAGGTGAACTCCGGCTATAAGCTGAAGAACAACTTTGACCTGGCGCCCCCGGAGCTCCTCAAGGAACTGGAGGCCAAGACCCACGACTTTATGGACCGGCAGTATTCCTGCCTGCACCGGTCCATCCTCCCCGCCCTGGAGAAGGAGAATATCCGCTTCCTCACCCGGGAAGAGATGGACCAGGACCAGCTGGCCTACGTGGACGAATACTTCAAGCGGGTGGTCTTCCCAGTGCTCACCCCCCTGGCGGTGGATAAGAGCCGGCCCTTCCCCCTGCTGAGCAACAAGTCGCTGAATATCGCCGTGTGCCTGAAGAGCAAGGAGAAAAAGCAGGAGGAGAAGAATTACGCCATCCTGCAGGTGCCGGGTATCCTCTCCCGCTTTTTGGAGGTCCCCGCCAAGGAAGGCCGGGCCTTCACCCTGCTGGAGGAGGTCATCCTCCGCAACCTCTCCCAGCTCTTCGAGCTCCACGATATCAAGGCCGCCTGCCCCTTCCGCATCACCCGGGACTCCGACATGGAGATCGACGAGGAAGCCGAGGACTTCATGAACGAGATGAAGAAGTCCATCAAGCGCCGGAAGCGGGGCCGGCCCATCCGCCTGGAGCTCCTCACCAAGTGCGACAAGAACCTGCGGGCCTTCCTGGTAGAGGAGCTGGGCATCAAGAAAAACGAGATCTATGAACTCCCCGGCCCCCTGGACCTGACCTTCTACTCCAAGTTTGCCGGCGTCAAGGGCTTTGAGCACATGTGCTTCAAGCCTATCCGCCCGGTGAATCCCCCGGCGGACTTCTGGGGCTGGGAGGACATCTTCGCCGCCATCCGGGAGAAGGACCGAATGGTCCACCACCCCTATGAGAGCTTTGACTGGGTGGTGAAGTTCATCGAGCAGGCCGCTGAGGACCCGGACGTGCTGGCCATCAAGCAGACCCTGTACCGGGTCAGCGGGAACTCCCCCATCATCGCGGCGCTCATTAAAGCCGCGGAGAACGGCAAGCAGGTCACGGTGCTGGTGGAGCTGAAAGCCCGCTTCGACGAGGAAAACAACATCAACTGGGCCAACAAGCTGGAAAAGGCCGGCTGCCACGTGATCTACGGCCTGCAGGGGCTGAAGACCCACTGCAAGATCGCCCTGGTGGTGCGCCGGGAGGAGGACGGCATCCGCCGGTATCTGCATCTGGGCACGGGCAACTACAACGACTCCACCGCCCGCATTTACACCGACGTGGGGCTCTTCACCTGCAACAGCGGCTACGGCGCCGACGCCTCTTCCCTTTTTAACGTCATCACCGGCTTCTCCCGGCCCCCGGAGTACAAGCACTTCGTGGTGGCCCCTCACACCATGCGGAACTTCTTCGTCCGCATGATCAAGGCCGAGACCGTCAACGCCAAGCAGGGCCTGCCCAGCGGCATCACCGCCAAGGTCAACTCCCTGGTGGACCCGGAGATCATTCAGCTGCTGTATGAGGCCTCCCAGGCGGGAGTGCCCATCAAGCTCATTGTCCGGGGCATCTGCTGCCTGATCCCGGGACTCCCGGGCGTCAGCGAGAACATCACGGTCATCAGCATCGTGGGGCAGCTGCTGGAGCACAGCCGCATCTTCAAGTTCGAGAACAACGGGGATCCCCGCATTTACATGGGCAGCGCCGACTGGATGCCCCGCAACCTGGACCGCCGGGTAGAGCTGGTCTTCCCCATCGAGGACGAGGACCTGAAGCAGCGGGCTTTCTCCATCCTTGACACTTTGCTGGCAGACAACACCAACGCCCGCGTCATGCAGCCCACCCGGGAGTACCAGCACGTAAACCGCCGCAACAAGGCGGCCTTCAGCAGCCAGCTGACCTTCTATAAGGACGCCCAACAGCGCCAGGCCCGGCTGGCCGAGATCAGCAAGGACAGCCCGCTGATCCCCATCCACTCAGCGGAAGAAAGCCATTCATAAAACCCACAGAATCTGAAAGGAGCGATCTTGTATGAAAAGAGTCGGTATCCTCACCAGCGGCGGAGACTGCCAGGGCCTCAATGCCGCCATCCGTGGCGTGGCCAAGGGCCTCTACCAGCAGTTTGGCGACAAGGTGGAGATCTACGGCATCAAGGACGGCTACAAGGGGCTGATCTTCGGGGAGTATAAGAAGATGAAGCCCGAGGACTTCTCCGGCATCCTCACCCTGGGCGGCACCCTGCTGGGCACCTCCCGGCAGCCCTTCAAGCTCATGCGGGTCATCGACGAGACCAGCGTGGACAAGGTCCAGAACATGATGGACAACTACAAGAAAATGAAGCTGGACTGTCTGGTCATCCTGGGCGGCAACGGCACCCAGAAGACCGCCAACCTCCTCCGGGAGGAGGGGCTCAACGTCATCCACCTGCCCAAGACCATCGACAACGACGTGTGGGGCACCGACGTGACCTTCGGCTTCCACTCCTCGGTAGAGACCGCCACCGACGTCATCGACCGGCTGCACACCACCGCCACCAGCCACGGGCGAATCTTCATCGTGGAGGTCATGGGCCACAAGGTGGGCTGGCTCACCCTGTACGCCGGCATTGCCGGCGGCGCGGACGTCATCCTGCTGCCCGAGATCCCCTACGACATCAACAAGGTGGCCAAGACCCTCCAGCAGCGCATCGACAGCGGCAAGAAGTTCTCCATCCTGGCCGTGGCCGAGGGGGCCCTCTCCAAGGAGGAGGGCAAAATGAGCAAGAAGGAGTTCAAGAAGGCCCGGGCGGACTTCCAGCACCCCTCCATCGTCTATCGCATTGCTGAGGAGCTGGCCGGGAAGATCGACAACGAGATCCGGGTCTGCGTGCCGGGGCACTACCAGCGGGGCGGCAGCCCCTGCGCCTATGACCGGGTCCTCTGCACCCAGCTTGGCGCCACCGCCGCCAAGTTCATCGAGGAGAAGACCTTCGGCGTCATGGTGGGCATGGTCAACGGCCAGTGCGTCCCCGTGCCTCTGGAGGACGTGGCGGGCAAGCTCAAGACCGTCCCTGTGGACTGCAACGAGATCAAGGCGGCCCGGCAGATCGGCATCAGCTTCGGTGATTAAGGAGGGATCCTCATGAAATACTCAGTCAGTATTTACAGCTTTTTCCCGGCCATCATGAAGGGGCAGCTCACGCCCCTGGAGGCGGTGGAGATCGCCGCCAAGCTGGGCTTTGACGCCGTGGAGGCCGTGGACTTCGTGAACTTCCCCGGGGAGCCCGACGCCTGGGAGGAGACCGCTCTGGAGCTGAAGCGGAAGGCCGACGCCTGCGGGCTGACCATCTCCTCCTTCGCCACGGGAGCGGATTTCCTCAACCGGGACCGGGAGCAGGAGATCGCCAAGGTCAAGCGCTACGTGGACCTGGCCGCCCTCATGGGCGCTCCCCGGATGCGCCACGACATCACCCAGGGCTACCCCAAGGACTCCGGCAAGTTCCGCAGCTACGACGCCCTGCTCCCCCAGCTGGCGGACACCGTTCGGGAGATCACCGAGTACGCCCAGACCAAGGGCGTGCTGACCATGACGGAAAACCACGGCTTCTTCTCTCAGGACTCCGAGCGGGTGGAGAAGCTCTATAACGCCGTGAACCATCCCAACTTCGCCCTGCTGTGCGACATGGGGAACTTCCTCTGCGCCGACGAAAACCCCGCCCTGGCCGCTGCCCGGGTGGCCCCTTATGTGAAGTACGTCCACGCCAAGGATTTCGTGGTGAAGCCCTACTACAGCGACGACCCCGGAGAGGGCTCCTTCCGGTCCCGTTCCGGCAACTTCCTGCGGGGGACCATCATCGGCCACGGGAACGTTCCGGTGAAGCAGGTGCTCCACGTGCTGAAAGCCGCCGGTTATGACGACACCATCGCCATTGAGTTCGAAGGCGTGGAGGATTGCGAGACCGCAGTGCGCATCGGGCTGGCCAACCTGAAGCGCTATTGGGAGGAAGCCTGATGCTGCGCATCGGCGTCATCGGCACCGGGTGGATCACCCAGGAGTTCCTTCACGGGGCGATGGACTCCGGCCTGTGGGAGCTGACCGCCGTGTACTCCCGGAGCTTCCAGCGGGGCATGGCCTTTGCCCGGCAGTACGGGGAGCCCGCGGTGTTCTCCTCTCTGGAGGAGTTCGCCGCCTTTGACGGCATGGACGCCGTCTACATCGCCAGCCCCAACGCATTCCACTACCAGCACTGCAAGGCTTTGCTCCTGGCCGGAAAGCACGTCCTCTGCGAGAAGCCCCTCTGCGCCCAGGGCGCCAAGGCCCGGGAGCTCTACGCCCTGGCCCGGGATAAGGGGCTGGTTCTCCTGGAGGCCATCATGTACCTGCACCAGCCCCAGCGGGCTCTTCTCGAGCAGGCGGTGCAGGAGATCGGTCCGGTCTCCTTTGCCAAGATCGACTTCTGCCAGCGGTCCTCCAAGCTGGACGCCTACCTGGCCGGAGAGCTGCCCAATATCTTCAACCCGGCTCTGGAGACCGGCGCCCTCATGGACCTGGGGGTGTACTGCGTATACCCCGCCCTGGCATTGTTCGGACAGCCTGACTCCTTCCAAATGACAGCCCTCCCCCTGGCCAGCGGCGCGGACGGCACCGGGGTGCTGACCCTGACCTACCCGGACAAGCTGGTGACCCTCACCTGGTCCAAGACCGGCCAGGGCGGGTATGGGTCGGACTTCCAGGGCCCGAACGGCACCGTGCGGGTGGGGTCCATCTCCAAGCTGGAGGCCATCGCCCGGTGGAAGCCCGGCGGCGAGTGGGAGGAGCTCTACGGCGCCACGGAAAAGTACAAGCTCATGGGCAACGAGGCGGTGGACTTTCACCGCTGCATCACCCAGCCGGCGGAGATGGCGCCCCAGCTGGCCCGCTGGCAGCAGCTGAGCATGGACGTCTCCCAGCTGATGGAGCAGGCCCGGCTGCAGGCAGGCATCCGGTTCCCCTCTGACTCCGCCGAATAAAGCCACAACGAAAAAGAGAGTGCCCGGCTGCGTGCCCGGCACTCTTTCTTTATGAGGTCGATTCAGGTCCCTCCAGGGTCAGGTAGTCCCGGATGCGGGACAGGGTCACGTTCCCGATGCCCTCCACCTCCAGCAGCTCCTCCACAGCGGTGAAGGGCCCGTGGCTCTCCCGATAGGCGATGATCCTCCCCGCCAGCTCCGGCCCGATATCCGGCAGCAGCTGGAGCTGGTAGGTATCCGCTGTGTTCAAGGGGATGCTGTGCTCCTGGAGCACCTCGCTGGCGGAGCGTATCGCCGGCTGGTCCTTCTCGTAGACGATAATGCTCTCCCGCCGGCCGAAGACCCCGTACAGGATAGCCGCCAGCCCCAAGATGACCAACACGAAGATCAGCCGAAGGGCCACGTTATCCTTCTCCCGGGCGGCGTCCTCGGAGAGCTCTGTCTCCTGGTCCTCCCAGGGCTCCATCAGGGGTCACCTCCCTGGCGCTCCAGCCGGGTCAGGAAGTCCTGAAACACTGCCGGCAGCGGCGCGGAGAACTCCAGGTACTCCCCTGTTCGGGGATGGATAAAACCAATGAGCCCGGCATGCAGGCACTGGCCCTGCAGGAAGGTCAGCACCTTCTTGGGGCCGTAGACCGGGTCCCCCGCTACCGGGTGGCCGATGGACGCCATATGCACCCGGATCTGATGGGTCCTGCCGGTCTCCAGCCGCAGCCGCAAATAGGTAAAGCCCGGCAGGCGCTCTTCTACCCAGTAGTGAGTCACGGCCTCCCGCGCCCCGGAAGACTCCGGCAGGACCGCCATTTTCTTGCGGTCCACCGGGTGGCGGCCCAGGGGCTTGTCCACGGTGCCGCTGCCCTCCCTCACGTTTCCGTACACAATAGCCCGATACTCCCGGGTGAAGCTGTGGGCCTGGATCTGCTCCGCCAGCCGGGTGTGGGCGAAGTCGTTCTTCGCCACGATAAGCAGCCCGCTGGTGTCCTTGTCGATGCGGTGGACGATGCCCGGCCGGGCTACGCCGTTGATACCGGACAAGCTCTCCCCGCAGTGGTACAGCAGGGCGTGGACCAGCGTCCCGGTCTCGTTCCCCGGGGCTGGGTGGACCACCATACCCTTGGGCTTGTTCACCACCAGCAGGTCTTCGTCCTCGTACACGATATCCAGAGGAATGTCCTCCGGGGTCATGTCCAGGGCTTTGGTCTCCGGCACCTCCACCACGACCTCCTGGCCCAGGGCCAGCCTGGCGCTTTTGGCAAGCACCTTTCCCCCGCTGGTGACTCTCCCCTCCTCGATGAGTCCCTGAATGGCGGATCGGGTCTTGTCCTCCATCTGCTCCGCCAGCCACCGGTCCAGGCGCACGCCCTCTTCCCCGGCGGTGAACACTCTCCGCTCACTCATGGGCGCTCTGCTCCTGCTTGGCTTTTTCCTCCCGGCGCTCCTGCAGGGAGAGCAGGATCACGTGGAGGATCAGCAGCCCGCAGGCTACGGTGATGCAGCAATCCGCAAAGTTGAACACGTAGTCAAAAAACAGGGCGTGGATGAAATCCACCACAAAGCCGTACTGGCTCCGGTCAATGAGATTTCCAATGCCGCCGGCCAGGAGCATGGCGCAGGCCGCCACTGTATACCACCGGTGAGACCGGTACAGCAGCGCCGCCCCCAGAATAGCCAGATACGCCACCGCGGACACCAGGTACACCACCCACAGGTTCTCCTTGAGCAGGCCGAAGGCCGCCCCGGTGTTCTCCACATAGGTGAACTCCAGCAGCCCGGGGATCACCGACAGGGCAGGGCCCGTTTTCAGGTGAGCCAGCACCAGGCTCTTGGTCACCTGGTCGATGAACAGCAGCACGGCCGCCACGCCCAGCACGATCCCCAGGCGCAGCCAGTTCCGTCGGTCGGATAGTCTTTCTTTCAAGGCGTGCCTTCCTTTCCGGCGATGAAAAGAGCGCAAGACCCAAATGAGTTGCGCTCTTTCGATGGTTTTTTACTTTCTTCTCCGCTTTTGCCCCAGGTCCACGTCATCCCCGAACTCCAGGTTGGAGAAATGCGTGTCCTTCTCCCGCTGGAGGGATTCCGGGATGCTGCTGTAGGACTTCAGGTCGATGCCCACCTCGGTGAGATCGTCGTCGTAGGGCAGGGACCCGGTATCCTGGGCGTTCTGGGTGAAATTCACCTTGTCCTCCAGGGTCGGCTCCGGCTGGGGGGCCGGGGCGGGAGAGGCGGGCTCCT
>ERZ842401.2959-NODE-2959-length-21790-cov-56.604877_pt1 | contig 21790 bp, 9 predicted proteins | sample MGYA00521270_ERZ842401 | MGnify/ENA primary metagenome ERZ842401 (study PRJEB31892, sample SAMEA3878208) | bioreactor metagenome | biome: Moose rumen | place: Sweden | collected 2011-10 | study: EMG produced TPA metagenomics assembly of the PRJEB12797 data set...
AAGTTCACATGGGGCTTCGGCAACACCTTCAGCTACAAGAACTTCGACCTGAGCATCCAGTTCAGTGGCTCGTACGGCAACAAGGTGTTCAACTACGGTCGCCGCTTCCTCGACATCACGGGTTCTACCAGCAACCAGCTGACCTCGGTGCTCGACTACGCCCGTCTGGCAAAGATTGACGCCAACGGTCCGGACGACTACCGCAACTACTATGTGACGAACACCAACACCATCATGCCGCGTCTGTCGACAGAGAGCGGCCAGAACCAGAACAACCGCGTCAGCGACGCCTATGTAGAGGACGGCAGCTACATCCGCCTGCAGAACATCTCGCTGAGCTACACGCTGCCGCGCAAGCTGATTCAGAAGATTTACCTGAGCAATGCCAAGATCTATTGCAACATCCAGAACCTCTTCACCATCACCAAGTACGACGGTTTCGATCCTGAGGTGGGTTCGCATCAGGGCAATGCACTACTGAACGGTGTCGACTACAGCCGCTATCCCTCACCCCGCATCTATACCGTCGGTGTGAACTTGCAGTTCTAAGGGAAAAGTGAATAGTGAAAAGTGAATAATTTGCTACCGCTTTAGACATTAATATTAAGGATTATGAAAACAAATATATTAAAACTCACAATAGCTTTCGCTGGCATGCTGTCGTTGGCAAGCTGTGCAGAGGACTTCTTGGAGCAGAAGAACTCATACCAGTTGTCACAGGACAACTTCTTCACCAGCGACGATGCCATATCGCAGGCCATCACACCATTGTATGACTATGTATGGTATATGTTCAACGACAAGGCCTACTACGGTATGGGTGACGGTCGTGCCAACAACATCACGGCCCAGTACTCGGACTACATCTATCCCTACACCAACTTCAACGAGTCGGGTTCCTCCAACGGTCTGAACGATGCATGGTCGGCTTTCTATGCCGTCATCTCGCAGGCCAACAACACTATTAACAACATTAACAACTACTCGACGTCGGGAGTGTCCGAGACGGCTAAGTCGCAGGGTATTGCCGAAGCCCGCTTCATGCGTGGACTGGCTTACTGGTACTTAGGTTCGCTGTGGGGCTGTGCCGTGATCTACGAGAACACGCAAAGCCTGGTCAACAACTACGTCGTCTCTGCCGCTCCGCGTACGGACGTGATAGAGTTTGCCATTCGTGACATGGAGTATGCCGCAGTCAACCTGCCCGCCTCCTCACCCGCTGCAGGCCGTATCAACAAGTATTCGGCCTACGGTATGCTGAGCCGCTTCTACCTGTCAATGGCCGGCCTCGTCAGTGGCGACAGCCGCTACGACGGCAGCAACGCCCAGACCAACTTCATCAGCGGCACACGCAACAGCTACTATCTGAACGCTGCCAAGCAGGCTGCTGCCACCGTTATCCAGAAAGGCCCCTTCAAGCTGGCCGACACCTATGCAGAACTGTTCTCTGCCCAGAACTTCAACAACAATAGCGAGAGCATGTTCCAGTTGCAGTGGCAGGCTGGTGCGGGCGCTGGTCTGGCACAGTCGATGACCCGTTTCCTGGCTTGGAGCACACAGGTGAACCAAGGTAACTCGTGGGGTGGCTCTACCTACTGTTCCTACGACCTGTGGGAGGAGTTCAAGGAGTATGACGACCCGACGCTGGGTACCGTGGTCGACGACGCCATTCGCCGCCACAACAGCGTAGCCAGCTATGGCGAGTCTTACCCGGAGCTGTCGGCTACGGACAATCCCTATGTCTATGGTGAGACGGAGAACGCCGGCAGCCAGGGTGCCAACATCAAGAAGTATGTCATTGGTACCAATGCCGTCAACGGTTTTGCCGTCAACAACAACTCGGGTGTCAATACCTACATGATGCGTCTGGCAGAGGTCTATCTGAACTATGCTGAAGCCACTTTGGGCAACGATGCCACCACCACCGACGCCCAGGCTTTGGAGTACTTCAATGCCCTGCGTACACGCGCCGGTGTTCCCGCCAAGAGCAAGATTGGCTATGAGGACCTGCGCCATGAGTTCCGTGTAGAGACGGCTTTCGAGGGTCTGTACTGGTACTTCCTGGTTCGCCGCGGCTACTATCAGCAGCAGGAGGTTGTCAACTATGTGAACAATCAGTATCGTAATGCCAGCTACTACTCGTCATCAACCCATACGTATAAGCTGAGCGACAGCTACGACCCCGCCAATCCGCCGGGTGTGTCGAAAGCAACGGCACGCAATCTGGTGCTCTCTATTCCTGACACGGATGCCACCAAGAATCCGCTGTTGAAGTCGGACGCTGACGGCAATGTCACTACTGTTGCCTACGAGTTTGGCGAGCGTGACGTAACGGATGCACAGCTGTTCTAAAAGGTAAAAAAGTAAAAAGCTAAAAAAGTAAAAGATTATGAAAGCTACAAGATATTTCATGACGCTGTGCCTGGCTGTTATGGCCATCGGCTTCACCGGCTGTAAGGACGACGACGATGCCGGGTCGGCACAGATGATCATCGACAAGGTGTTCCTTGAGAATATTGACGACAATGTGAACAAGGACCGCGAAGTAGACTTTGCCCGTCTGGGACAGCTGCTCCGCATCCAGGGTTCGGGTTTCACCGGACTGAAGAAAATCTACATCAACGGCTATGAGACCTACTTCAACAACGCCCTGATGACAGATAACAACGTGTGGGTGACGCTGAACAGCAAGACGCCTGTAGAGAAAGCAGAGGAAGATGTGCGCAATACGATTATACTCTACAAGAACGACGGCAACCGCCTGGTGTATCCCTTTACCATCCGTGCCGCAGCCCCCAGCATCAGCAGTGTGGACAACACGCTGCCCAAGGCCGGCGAGACGGTAACGGTATATGGCAGCAACCTGCAGGAGACCACCGTGGTGACGCTGCCTGACGGAACGGCCATCACCAGTGGCATTGCCAGCGACGAAGACGGTGAGTGGTATTCGTTCACCGTACCTGCATCGGCAGACCTTAGCGTGGCTGGCTCCATCACCAGCGAAGGTGCCAACGGTACGGCTGTGACCCCGGCTTACTTCAACGACTTCCGCAGCTTCATTACCGACTTCGACGGTAAGGGCGAGCTGGGTGCGTGGAGTGCTACGTACGGCAGCGAGGACCTGGTGGACGATCCGCTGGGCACAGGTCGCGGCAAGGTGGCCATGCTGGTGCCTAACGTGAAGCTGGACGCCGGTGGTCTGGATGCCGGTTCGAATGCCCTGCTGTGGGCAACCGCCGGCAACGACAATGCCAATGACGACTGGTCTCGCATGTACAGCTATATTCCCGAGAACACCCTCACCTCGAACCTGGCCATCCAGTTCGACATCTACTGTCCGGAGGCGTGGGACAACAGCGGTCAGCTGGAAATCTCGCTGCTGAACAACCTGTCGAACTACGGCTACGGCTCCGGCTGTACCAAGTACAGTGCACAGTACACCAATGTGGCTACCGTATGGGTTCCCTGGTTCAATGCTGCTGACGGTTCGCACGCCGCGTGGACCACGGGCGAGCGCTGGCAGACCATCACCATCCCCATGACGGCCTTTGGTAACTACGACGCATCGGAGAATCCCGACGCCACACTGAAGAACGTGACCGACGACCGCAATGCCGGCTCTTACAAGAACCTGGTATTCCTGTTCTGCAACAGCGACCTGGAGGACGAGAGCCTCGGTGTCAAGTATCCTGCCAGTCTCTTCACCCAGAAGATCTATATTGACAACCTGCGTGTCGTGAACACCACTGCCATTGCCGTGAGTGACTTCGACGATGCAGAAGAATAACCACTAAAACGTATATTCATTATGAAACTAAATAAAATGATATTACCGGTAGTAGCATCAGCCATGCTACTCACTGGTTGCGACGACCAGATCATGGAGTGGGGCACACCCGACGGACATACGGGTGTCACCCAGGCAGAGATTCCTCTGGCAGTGAAAGAGGTGCTGGCCAACTATGACGTCATCAAAGCCTACTCGGCCGAGAACCATCCTAACATGAAGCTCGGACTGGGTGTCGGCAAGGATATCTACATGGGTACGGACGGCCGCCACGAGCTGGCTGCCGGCAACTTCCAGATGGTGACGTGGGGCAACGCCATGAAGCACGACGCCATGGTGGGCAACACGGGTGCCTTGAACTTTACCAACCTTGACCCGGCACTGGAGACCATTGCTGCTGACGGAATAGCCCTTTGGGGTCATAACTTCTTCTGGCACACCCAGCAGAACCAGACCTACCTGAAGTCAGTTATCAAGCCGACGCTGGTGGTCGAGAGCGACAGCGACATCAAGAACATGCTGGCTGGCGACGCCTCCGACTTTGACGGCGGCACGACGGGCGGCTGGGGCTCGTGGGGCTCTAACAAGGACAATGTAGAGGTGCTGAGCGGTGCCGGTCCTGACGGTTCGGCGGCTGCCGTGCTGACCAACAAGGGCGACGGCAACTTCTGGGAGGCTCAGTTTGCCTATACCTTTGACACACCACTGTCGAAAGACGTGGAGTACACCATCCGCTTCAAGGCTAAGTCGACAACGGCTGCCGGCCAGCTGCAGTTCCAGTACCAGAACGGCACCACTTATGGTTCGCAGGGGGGCTACAACACCTTCGACGTAGGCACTGGCTGGGCTACCTATGAATACTCGTTCACCATTACCGACTACGACGATGTGGACCGTATCATCCTGAACTTCGGTAAGGTGGGTGGCAGCTATACCATTGACAACATCGAGTTTGGCGAGAAGCAGGACAACCCGATGAACCTCATTGCCTTTGCCGACTTCGAAGACGGCACTACCGGCAAGTTCGGCTCATGGGGCAACGGCTCAAGCAAGGATGTGGCCGACCAGGGCTACAACAGCTCGAAGTCTATGCACCTGACCAACCCCTCGGATGCTAACTTCTGGAGTGCCCAGTGTGCCTGGGACCTGGACGAGCCGCTCGTGAACGGCACGGAGTACACCGTCCGCTTCAAGGCTAAGTCGAGCACGGCCAGCGGCCAGCTGCAGTTCCAGTACCAGAATGGTCAGACCTACGGCTCGCAGGGTGCCTATAACACCTTCGACGTAGGCACTCAGTGGGTCACCTGTGAGCACACCTTCACAGCTGCCCACGACGATGCCAACCGCATCATCATCAACTTCGGACAGGTCAGTGGCGAATACTGGATTGACGACTTTGAGTTTGGTACGCTTGCTCCCACAGAACCTATGGACAACATCCTCGTGGGCGACGACTCCGACTTTGAGGGCGGCAGCACTGGCAAGTGGGGCTCTTGGGGCAATAGCTCGAGCAAGGACGTGGCCGACCAGGGTCATAACAGCTCGAAGTCGATGCACCTGAACAACCCGTCAGACGCCAACTTCTGGAGTGCCCAGTGTGCTTACGACCTTGCTGATCCGCTGCAGCAGGACAAGAAGTATATCATCCAGTTCTATGCCAAGTCCAGCAGTGCTGCCGGCCAGTTGCAGTTCCAGTATCAGAACGGCCAGACCTATGGTTCGCAGGGCGGTTACACCACATTCGACGTGGGTACTGACTGGATTCTCTGCGAGGCAGAGTTTACCGTGGCTCCCGACGATGCCAACCGCATCATCATCAACTTCGGACAGGTGGGTGCCGACTACTATATTGACGACATCAAGTTCGGCCTGGCCAAAGACCAGAGCGCTGCAGCAGCCCGTCAGCGTGCTGCCCGCCGCGCAGCCAAGAGCTACTATGTGCTGAAGTCGGCTGACGAGAAGCGCGAGGCTCTGCTGGGTGCTATGGAGTCGTGGGTGAAGGGCATGGCTGAGCATCTGGCCGACAAGGGCATCGTGCCCGTGGGCTATGATGTCATCAACGAGGCCATCACCGACGGTGAGAAGAAGGTTCGTGGCGTGGACGGTGTCTTCGGCGGTTCATGGACGGAAGACGACCAGACCTACTACGATGCCGCTCCGACAGAGAACGAGCAGGACGGTCTGGAGCTGAACTGGGGCTCGGGTCACTTCTACTGGGGCTACTACGTGCCCGACTATGCTGTCAAGGCCTTCGAGTATGCCCGTCAGTACCTGCCCGCTGAGACCAAGCTGTTCTACAACGACTACAACCTGGAGACCAGCGACGCCAAGCGTCAGGCAGCCATCAAGTTCGTTCAGGACATTGACCAGGCTCACGGCTCGGCCATCGTCGACGGTATCGGCACACAGATGCACATCACCCTCAGTGGTACCAGCGACGACGCTGAGAACAATGCCGCCAAGGTGGCTGCCCTGCGTGCTCAGGTAGACAAGCAGTTCCAGGAGCTGGCAGCTACCGGCAAGCTGGTACGCATCACCGAGCTGGACATCTCGCTCGGCACGTCCAGTCCCTCTGCTGCCCAGTACAAGGCACAGAGCGATGCCTATAAGACCATCTTCGAGTCGTACTTCCAGAACGTGCCCGAGGCACAGCAGAGCGGTATCACCATCTGGTCGCTCACCGATGCCGACGACGAGCATGAGTACTGGCTGAAGGGTGAGAAGCCCAACCTGTTCGACGCTTCGTTCCTGCGCAAGTGGGCCTATAAGGGTGTCTGCGACGCGTTGGCTGGCGAAGACCTGGGACTGAAGCTGGGTGGTGAGGCTTATAAGGCCTACTACGAGCGGCAGAACGTCTCGTCTACCGTAGAATAAGCATCTCTTTTGATACAAAAGTTCCCTGCTGTCTTTCGTGGACAACAGGGAACTTTGTTCGTCTTAATAGAAAAAGCAGATAGCGTATGAAACGATTTGTAACATTTTTGACATGCCTGTTGGCCTTGACGGCACAGGCGCAGCATGAGTTTACCATTCAGGCCAAGAAGCCTGTGGCCGAGGTGAAGTCCACCATGTATGGCATCTTCTTCGAAGACATTAACTTCGGAGCTGACGGTGGCCTGTATGCCGAGTTAGTGGAGAACCGTTCGTTCGAATATCCTGACGCGCTGATGGGCTGGGAGGCATTCGGCAATGTCAGCATTGACCAGCAGAAGCCTGCCTTCGAGCGCAACCCGCACTATGCCGTGCTGCGTGAAGCTGACCACCCCGACCGTCGGACAGGACTGGAGAACCACGGATATTTTGGCATGGGACTGCGACAGGGCGTGCACTACGAGCTGAGCTTTTATGCCCGTACGCACAGCGACAAGGCGACGCTGCGCATAGAACTGGTAAACAGCCAAAACAATGCCATGCAGAAGGAAAAGTTTGAGATAGCAGGCAAGGAGTGGAAGAAGTACACGCTGTCGCTTACTCCTAACACCACTGACGGCAAGGGCTTTCTGCGCCTGATGCTGGGCTCTAAGGAGGGACTGGACCTTGACCATGTGTCGCTGATGCCTGGTGACAACTGGAACGGACTGCGGGCCGACCTGGTGAAAGACCTGGAAGACTTGCACCCCGGCATCTTCCGCTTCCCAGGTGGCTGCATTGTGGAGGGAACGAACCTGGGCGAGCGCTACCAGTGGAAAAACACGATAGGGCCGGCAGAGAACCGTCCACTGAACAAGACGCGTTGGAGCTGCACGATGCAAGACCGCATCTTCCCCAACTATTTCCAGTCACTGGGCTTAGGCTTCTATGAGTTCTTCCTGTTGGCTGAGAAGATAGGGGCTGCCCCGCTGCCTATCTTGAGCTGTGGTCTGGCCTGCCAGTTCCAGAACAAGGACGACGACCCGACGGCGCACTGTCCAGTGAGCGAGCTGCAGCCGTTCATTGACGATGCCCTGGATCTGATAGAGTTTGCCAATGGTGATGTGTCGACGAAGTGGGGCAAGGTACGTGTCGAGATGGGACATCCTGCACCCTTTAACCTTCGGTTTATCGGCATTGGCAACGAACAGTGGGGCGAGCTCTATCCCCCGCATCTGGAGCCGTTCATCAAGGCCATCCGCGGAAAGTATCCTGATATCCAGATTGTAGGAACCTCCGGACCCAGTGCCAGTGGCAAGCGCTTCGACTACGGCTGGGAGCAGATGCGCCGTCTGAAGGTTGACTTAGTGGACGAGCACTACTATATGGCTCCAGAATGGTTCCTGGCTAATGCTGACCGTTACGACAAGTATCCGCGCAAGGGCCCGAAGGTGTTTGCTGGTGAGTATGCTGCCCACGGCAAGGAGCGTCATAACGACTTTGAAGCCGCCTTGTCGGAGGCTGCCTTTATGACGGGTCTGGAGCGTAATGCCGACGTCGTGTCGATGGCGACCTATGCGCCGCTGTTCGCCCACGTCGACGGCTGGCAGTGGCGGCCTGACCTTATCTGGTTTGACAACCTGAAATCGTTCCGCAGTCCCAACTGGTATGTCCAGCAGCTGTATGGCCTGTACAAGGGTACCCATACGCTGTCGCTGACGGAGAACAAGCTGGCTGTGACGGGTCAGGACGGACTCTATGCGTCGGCCGTCTGCGACAAAGCCAAGGGCAGCTACTATGTCAAGATAGCCAATACGGCAGACACGGAACAGACCATCACCCTGACGTTCAAAGGTGCCAAGGCATTGACTGGTGGTGAAATGGTCACACTCCATGCCGACATGAAGGCCGTCAACTCGCTGGAGGCTCCCACAGCCATCACGCCGAAGACGCAGCCGCTGACCGTATCGGGTACGCAGGCAGAGGTGAAGATTGGACCTAAGACTTTCGCGGTGGTTAAGCTACAATAAACGATTGGCGACAATTTGCCAGTATGTTCGTCTCATATATAAATAACGTATAGCTATATATGAGACGGACTTTTTTAATGGCCATGCTGGGGCTGACAGCCCTGGCTGTGCAAGCGCAGTCAGCAGTAGAGACCGGGCGCCAGTATCTAAGTGGCCACGGATGTGACGACATGGTGGAGTGGGACTTCAAGTGTAGCGACGGTCGTCGGGCAGGCGAGTGGACGAAGATTGGCGTACCCTCGTGCTGGGAGCTGCAGGGCTTCGGCACGTACCAGTATGGCATGCGCTTCTATGGCAAGGCGACGCCTGAGGGTATTGCCGACGAGAAAGGAAACTATAAGACTGAGTTCACGCTGCCTGCCGATTGGCAGGGACGGCAGATACAGCTGGTGTTCGAGGCTGCCTTTACTGAGATTCGCGTGCAGATCAACGGGCGTAAGGCTGGCAACGGCACGTATCAGGGCGGCTTCACCCGCCATACCATTGATGTCTCTGACCGTGTGTTCTTCGGAGATAAGAAGAAAAACCGTCTGGATGTGGAGGTGCTGAAGGAGAGTACCCAGCCACAGGTGAACCTGGCTGAGCGCCGGGCCGACTACTGGAACTTCGGCGGCATCTGGCGCCCTGTGTTCGTCATCTCTAAGCCTGCGCAGAACATCAGCCGTGTAGCCATCAATGCCAAGCACGACGGCCACTTCATGGCCGATGTCTTCCTGAACCGCGCCGTGTCCGGTAGTTCTGTAAGCGTCGATATTATCGACGCCAAAGGCAAGAAGATGGCCACGAGCCCCGCTTTCCCTGTCAGCAGCGACGGTGCGAAGGTGGACTTCACGGCCAAGAACATCAAGGCATGGAATGCGGAACAGCCCAACCTTTATACGGCTGTCTTCACGCTGAAAAACGCTGAGGGACGTACCCTCCACATAGAGCGCCAGCGCTTTGGTTTCCGAACCATCGAATATCGCCATCAATATGCTGGCGACAAAGAGGACGGCCTGTTCATCAATGGACATAAAGTCATCGTGAAGGGCGCCAACCGTCATTCGTTCCGTCCTGAGACGGGGCGCACGCTGTCTAAACAGAAGAACATCGAGGACGTGCTGCTCATCAAGTCGATGAATATGAATGCCGTTCGACTCTCGCACTATCCTGCTGACCCAGAGTTCCTGGATGCCTGCGACTCGCTGGGCCTCTACGTGGAGTGTGAACAGCCCGGCTGGCACTGGCCGCACGAGACCATTACCGGCTCGCAGATAGTAGAGGAGATGGTGACGCGCGACGTCAACCATCCCAGCATCATCTTCTGGAGCAACGGCAACGAGGGCGGTTTCAACTACGAGCTGGAGCCGGTGTTCGCTAAGTTTGACCCCCAGCAGCGCGTGGTGCTCTATCCGTGGGCCAACCGCAACGGCTTCGAGACGAAGCACTATCGTTCGTGGGGCGAGACGGCCGAGTATATGCGGCAGAAGGAAATCTTCATGCCGACAGAGTTCCTGCACGGTCTCTACGACGGTGGTCACGGTGCCGGCCTTGCTGACTACTGGAAGCTCATGATGTCGAATCCCCGCTGCGCCGGTGGTTTCCTCTGGGATCTGATGGACCAGGGCGTCGTGCGTACGGACATGAACAATATCGTGGACTGCATGGGTAACTTCGGTTCTGACGGCATCGTTGGCCCGCACATGGAGAAGGAAGGCTCATACTATACCATCCGCGAGGTGTGGAGCCCCATACAGTTAACCATCGACCAAGGAAAGCTGAAAGTTGACAACTGCTATAACTTCACCAACCTGAAGGACTGTAAGTTAAGCTATAAGTACCTGCAACTACCGAAATATGGTCAAACGGGCATCAAGACCATCAGTCAGGGCACCATTCCCTTGCCTAACGTCCCACCTTTCTGCTCTGCATTTGTTGACAGGCCACAAGGCATTGGCGACATGTTGCAGATTACAGCCTATTCGCCTCAAGGCGAAGAAGTCTTCACCTGGAGCTTCAAGACGTCAGACACTGAGTCCATTGCCAGCTTGGATAAGAACTGTAGCGTCTCGGAGACCGATGATTTGCTGACTGTCAAGGCTGCCGACCGCACTTACACGTTCTCCAAGAAGAATGGACAGCTGCAACAGGTGACTGTCCAAGGGAGACCACTCTCTTTCTGCAACGGCCCGCGCTTTGTAGCTGCCAAGCGTGCTGACCGCTCACAGGATGGTTTCTATAACCACGACGACAAGGAGGCTTTCCAGAAGAAGACGGAATATACGGAGTATGCCGACCAAGGGGCCTTTGTTGGCTTCGAGTTCAAAGACGGTGTGCTGACAGCCAACTATCGACATGGATCGCTGAACAAAGCCACATGGCTTTTCCATCACAATGGGGATGTCAGCCTCAACGTCGACTACTACTTCAACGGCGTCGTCGACCTGATGGGCATCTGCTTCGACTATCCGGAACAGCAGGTGAAGAGCAAGACGTGGGTAGGCAAAGGTCCCTACCGCGTCTGGCAGAACCGTATGGAGGGTCCGCAGTACGGTCTTTGGCAGAATGACTATAACGACCCCATCCCTGGCGAGACGTTCGAGTATCCTGAGTTTAAGGGCTATTTCGCCGATGTCACGTGGATGCAGATAGAGACCGGCGAGGGAAAGATTGGCATCATGAATCCCTCCGACTATATTGGTGTCTATACGCCTCGCGACGGACGCGACCACATCCTCTACACCCTGCCCGAGACTGGCATCTCCATCCTGAAGGCCATCCCTGCCGTGCGCAACAAGGTGAACACCACCGACCTTAATGGTCCTTCGGCTCAGCCCTACTGGAGCAAAGGAAAGGGTAATATCAACGCTATCCTACGGTTTGAAAGGTAAAAGGGTAAAAAAGTAAAAGAGTAAAAAGGGTAAGAATGAAAGTAATCGAAAATAGCTGGGTACGAAGGTGGGTAATAGGTGTTTTACCTTTTTGCCTTTTTACCTTTTTACCTTTGAATGCGCAGAAGCCCTGGACCTTCTGGTACTGGATGTACGGTGCCGTCAGCGAGCAGGGCATCAAGGCTGACCTGCAGGCCATGAAGGACGTGGGACTGGGTGGCTGTTACCTGATGCCCATTCGTGGAGCAGCAGAACGTCCCGAGTATGGCGGTCAGGCCGACGCCTTGAGTGATAACTTCTGGCATATGGTGGATGTAGCGCTGCAGCAGGCCGACAGCCTCGGACTGGACATGGGCATCCACGTTTGCGACGGCTTTGCGTTAGCAGGCGGACCATGGATATCGCCCGAGGAGTCAATGCAGAAGGTGGTTTTCTGCGACACCATGATAGTGGGCAGTCTGAATGAGAACATCCACCAAAAGGGAGGACTGAAGCTGCCTCGTCCTCAAGGCTATGAGGGCTACTATGAGGACATCGCCACTTTTGCCATCCCGCTGACGCGCTTGCACTTCCACCCTTTTCCATATAATTTCGACCTGCAACGTGACCTGGAGAAAGTGCCCATTACGATGTCGCCCACGATGACGCGTAATGCCAAGGGCATCTTTGCTGCCTCGGAAGATGCGTGGATAACCATTGACATGGGTGCCAAGCGACTGTATACAAATATTGAGATAGCTGCCAACGGCACCAATATACAAGCCCAACGCATGGCTGTCGAGGTGAGTGACGATGGTATTGACTTTCGTATCGTCAAGCAGCTCGTTCCACCACGTCAGGGATGGCAGAACTACGACCATAACACCACTTTTACTATTCCGCCTACTGAGGCCCGTTTCTGGCGCCTGTCATGGACACCCGCAGGCACGGAGCCGGGCAGCGAGGACTTGGACGCTGCCAAGTGGCGTCCGCGTTTAGGACTGAAGAACGCCACGTTCTACAGTCAGCCTCGAATAGACAACTGGGAAGGCAAAGCTGGCTATGTGTGGCGTATTGCCCCGGAAGCCAATGCACAGGAATTGCCCGACAGCATCTGCTGGAAACAACGGGAGATAGCCCGATTAACATTGGATAGAGACAGCGTAACGAGCTATACGCTACAGGATTTAGACAATTCCACCTATATCTACCGCATCATCCGCATCGGCCATACCTCGACGGGCCATACCAACGCCACGGCTGGTGGTGCCAAAGGGTTGGAATGCGACAAGTTCTCGCCGCAGGCGGTCAGCAAGCAGGTGGACTCGTGGTTCGGATTGTTTAAGCAGCGTCCCCATGCCAATATGGTGAAATATCTGCACGTTGATTCGTGGGAGTGCGGCTCGCAGAACTGGGGCCGTCATTTTGCCGAGGAGTTTAAGGCCCGTCGTGGCTACGACCTGATACCTTGGCTACCTGTCATGGTGGGCATCCCCATCGAGTCAGCAGGGAAGAGCGACGAGGTACTAAGGGATGTGCGCCTGACCATCAACGAGCTCATCAATGAGAAGTTCTTCGCCACCGTCAGGCAGAAAGCCCGCGAATACGGTGTGCTGCTGTCCAGCGAGAGTGTCGCCCCCACGATGGTCAGCGATGGTATGGACCATTACAAATATGTCGACGTACCGATGGGTGAGTTTTGGCTCAACTCGCCTACCCACGACAAGCCCAACGACATGCTGGATGCCATCAGCGGTGCCCACGTCTATGGCAAGCCCATCGTACGCGCCGAGGGATTCACAGAGGTACGTGGTGTATGGGATGAGACACCCGCCAGCATCAAGCCCCTCTTCGACCGCTATCTGGCATTGGGCATGAACCGTTTGGTCTTCCACGTCTTCACCCACAACCCATGGCTTGACCGCAAGCCGGGCATGACGCTTGATGGCATCGGCCTCTTCTTCCAGCGCGACCAGACATGGTTTCCTGAGGCAAAGGGTTTTGTGGACTATGTGACTCGTTGCCAGAAATGGATGGGACGGGGTACTCCTGTGGTTGACATTGCTGTATATACGGGTGACGAAATGCCACGTCGTGCACTGACTCCTGACCGACTGGTACCGATGTTGCCTGGTCTCTTCGGCCCTGAGCGTGTCGCTTCCGAGCAAAAACGACTGGCTAACATCGGACAGCCCATGGAGGAATCGCCCGTTGGCGTATGGCACTCTGCCGGCATCCTCGACCTGAAGGACTGGATCAATCCACTCCACGGCTACCACTATGACTCTATGAACCCTGACGGTCTGACCCAATGGGTGGCAGAAATGAAAGACCCGAAGAACTACTTCATCCCATACTATCGCGCGTTGGTAGTGCCCAAGGGGGTACTCGTAAGTGACAAAGCCTGGCAACAGATAGACACGTTGAGAAACTATGGCATAACGGTTATCACCGAGCCTTGCACAACTGAAACGCTACCAGGTCTGCCGCCCGATGCCATCCTGCCTGAAGGCATAGACTTCGCACACACAAAATCTAACGGCTGTCATTACTATTTCATCTGCAACCAGACTGACAGCGTGCGCCACTTCCGTGCCAAATTGCGCTTAGAGCATGATATTACGTGGATGGAGGATGCCCAGACTGGTAGCCCGTTGGCCTTCCATAGAGAACGTGAGGGCGACTACAGTTGTGTGGACATCACGCTCCCAAAGTACGGCTCGGTCTTCGTGATAAGCGGATTCATGATGACCGATACATGGACTGTGCCGCAAGACATACAGGCGACAAAGCCTCTTGGTGAGAAACTGACTTGGGACGTGACATTCCGTGAGAATGGCGAACACGTCAGGACCAAACAACTCTTCGACTGGAGCCAGAGTGACAACGACCGCATCCGCTATTTCAGCGGACATGCACGCTACGCTACGACTTTCACCATGAAGAAGCAGGACATGAAGCATGCCACATGGTGGCTTCGCTTGCCAGGTCTGAAGGATGTCGCCCACGTTTGGCTAAACGGTGTAGACCTTGGCATCGTATGGACTGAACCCTATCAGGTGAAACTCGGTAAGTATCTGCGACAGGGCAAGAACACGCTGGAGATAGAGGTGGTCAACACTTGGCACAATGCCCTGCGTGGCATGAACCAAGGCAAGGCACCCTACGAGGGAATCTGGACCAATGCCAAGTATCGCACGAAGGGCGATGGTCTGTTGCCTGCGGGCCTCTTGCAGACGCCACAGCTCTGCAAAGTGCAGCACGGCGTTTTCAGAGCCTTTTTTGAAGAATAAATAGAACACTATCATAACTATGAAAAGACTACTCACATTTATCTGTGCACTCTGTGCACTCACTGCTCACGCCAAGGTTCGCCTGCCTCAGTTTTTCAGCGACAACATGGTGCTGCAGCAGCAGTCGGAGTGTAAACTATGGGGATGGGCCGAGCCGGGAAAGAAGGTCCAGGTTATCACCTCCTGGGACAAGAAAGAGCATCCCACAACAGCCCGCAAGGACGGCTATTTCCAAGTCACCGTAAAGACCCCTGAAGCCGGCGGGCCTTATACGATTTATTTTAGGGATGGTGATACCGTCCAGCTACAGAACATCCTCATTGGCGAAGTGTGGATATGCTCAGGCCAGTCGAACATGGAGATGCAGATGAAGGGTTTCAAGCAGCAGCCCGTCGAGGGAACAACCGAGGAACTGCTGCGCTGCCGCGACTCGCAGTTGCGTCTCTTCACCGTCAAGCGCCATGCCTCGTTGACACCTGTCGATGACGTGACGGGTCAGTGGAGCGAGGCCAATGCAGCCAGTGTGCGCGACTTCTCGGCTACGGCCTACTACTTCGGGCGTGCCCTACGCCAGACATTAGGCGTGCCCGTCGGACTTATCGCCACCTCGTGGGGCGGTTCGGCCTGCGAGGCGTGGATGCAGGCCGACTGGCTGAAAGCTTTCCCAAAGGTCAACCAGCACGTAACGGAGGCCGATGTAAAGAAGCTACAGCAACGCTGTCCCACGGCCCTGTACAACGGACAGTTGTACCCCCTCATCGGCTATGGCATGAAGGGTGCCATCTGGTATCAGGGTGAGGACAACATTCCCCGCTATGACTACTATGCTCCCCTGATGGCACGCATGGTGGAGGGCTGGCGTGCTGACTGGAAGCAGGGCGACTTCCCTTTCTACTACTGTCAGATAGCTCCCTACGACTACAGCCTTATCGGTTGGAAGGACAGCCAGCTGTTGCGTGAACAGCAGTTGAAGGCTGAGGCCTTGATTCCCAACAGTCGCATGGCCGTACTGATGGACGCCGGCTTGGAGTACGGCATCCATCCCCGCAAGAAGCGTCAGGCTGGCGAGCGCCTTGCCCTGCTGGCACTCAGCAACACCTACGACGTCAAGGGTCTGCCCGACTTCGCTACCTATAAAGAAGTGACTTTCCAGAACGATACTGCCGTCATTGCCTTCGACCGCTCGAAGGAGTGGGTCTACTTCGAGCACGGCACCACCAGCAAGAACTTCGAGGTTGCGGGACAGGATAAGGTATTTCACCCTGCTACCAAGGTGTGGGTCAGCCGTAACCGCGTCTACGTCGTCAGCAATGAAGTGACAGTCCCTGTCGCCGTGCGCTACGCTTGGCGCGACTGGGTGGAGGGCGACCTCATGCACGACGGTCTGCCCGTCTCGTCCTTCCGCACCGACGACTGGGATGCCCAGCCCATCAACGCCCAAAGCAAGGGCGACTATAATAACCCTCAATAAACTCGCAGACGTATGAAGAAGATAAGTGTTTTACTGTTTTACCTTTTCATCTTTTTACCTTTCAACGCACAGACCTCTGTCGCCGGTCTCTTTCCTTTAGAGAATAGTGGCCGACTGGTGTGGAACTTCAACGCTGGCTGGCGCTTCCACTTGGGCGACGTATCCGGTGCCGAGGCCAGGGACTTCGACGATCAGTCATGGGAAGTGGTCTCTATGCCCCATACCGTCCAGCTGATGCCCGCCGAGGCCAGTGGCTGCCGTAATTATCAGGGCATCGCCTGGTATCGCAAGCACTTCCGTCTGCCCAAGGAGTGTGCCGGGCGCGACGTAACGCTCCACTTTGAGGCTATCATGGGCCGTCAGACCCTTTATGTCAACGGTCAAAAGGTGAAGGAGCACGAAGGCGGCTATCTGCCCATTACCATCACCCTCCCCAACAGTGTGGGCGACGACTTGGTCGTCGCCATTAAAGCAGATAACAGCGACGACAAGACCTACCCTCCTGGCAAGAAGCAGATGACGCTCGACTTCGCCTACCACGGCGGCATCTATCGTGATGTCTGGCTCATCGCCAAAAACAAAGTCGCCATCACCGACGCCCTTGAGGAAAACAAGGTGGCTGGTGGCGGCATCTTTGTCCACTATGCCAATATCACCGACAAGAGTGCTGAAGTCTACGTCAACACCGAGGTACGCAACAGCGACACCAAGCCCCGTACCGTCATCGTCGAGCAGGCCATCGTTCCGTATGTTGCTGTGCCACAGCAACAAACAAAGCTCCGCCTCCAGCCCGGTGAGACCCGTACCGTCATCCAGAAATTTGTTGTTAAGAAGCCGAAGCTCTGGTCACCAGAGACGCCTTACTTGTACAATGTTGCTACCAGCATCAAGGATGGTAAGCAGTCGCTCGACGGCGGCATTACCCGCATCGGCATCCGCTCCTTTGAGTTCGTCCGCACGGATGATGCACAGGGGCGCCAGCCCGGCTTCTACCTCAACGGCAAGCGTTACCATCAGCTGGTGGGTGCCAACCGTCATCAGGACTTTGCCTACGTAGGCAATGCCCTGCCCAACAGCCAGCAGTGGCGCGACGCCAAGCGCCTGTGCGACGCCGGCTTCACCATCATCCGCACCGCTCACTATCCCCAGGACCCCTCATTTATGGATGCCTGCGACGAGCTGGGCCTCTTTATCATCGTAGCTACCCCTGGCTGGCAATACTGGAACAAGGACAAGGGCTGGGACGAGAAGGTGCACCAGAACACGCGCCTCATCATCCGTCGCGACCGCAACCACCCCAGCGTCCTGATGTGGGAACCTATTCTTAATGAGACCCGCTATCCGGAGGACTTCGCCCTGCAGGCCCTCCAGATTACCAAGGACGAATATCCCTACCCCTATCGGCCTGTAGCCGCTGCCGACATGCACTCTGCAGGCGTCATGGACCACTACGACGTGGTCTATGGCTGGCCTGGCGACGATTTCAAGGCCCAGAGTGCGCTGTCCGGTTCAGCTGGACAGACCCCCGCTCCCCGTCAGTGCATCTTTACCCGCGAGTTTGGCGAACTGGTTGACGACTGGTATGCCCACAACAACCTCAACCGTGCCTCGCGTTCCTGGGGCGAGCGCCCCATGCTGACACAGGCAATGTCACTCTGGAAGAGCACCGATGAGCTCTTCAAGACTACGGGACAGTTCATTGGCGGATGCCAGTGGCATCCCTTCGACCACCAGCGCGGCTACCATCCAGACCCGTACTGGGGTGGCATCTACGACGCCTTCCGCCAGAAGAAGACGGCCTTTGACATGTTTGCGGCTGTGCTACAGCCGCCTACGGAACAGCCCATCGTCACCATAGCCCACGAGATGACACAGTTCTCTGAGCGTGACGTCACCGTCTTCAGCAACTGTGACTCGGTCCGCCTGACCATGTACGGCGGCGAGCATTGTTGGACGTTGCCCGTCGTGCACGGTTCTTCTTACGGTGCTGCTGACGGCAGTGCAGCCCATGCACCCTCGCAGCCCGTCGTCTTCAAGGATGCCTGGGACTTCTTCGAGGCTCGCAACCACAGCTACACCCAGCGCAACTGGCAGAATGTGACGATGGTTGCTGAGGGTATTGTCAACGGCAAGGTGGTTTGCAAGGATGAAAAGATGCCTTCACGCCGTAGCACAAAGCTCCGTCTGCGCATTGATGACATGGGTAAGCCGCTCGTAGCTGACGGCTCCGACTTTGTGGTGGTGGTCTGCGAGGTCACCGATGACCTCGGCCACGTCCGTCGCCTGGCCAAGGAAAACATCCGGTTCACCGTCGAGGGTGAGGGTGAAATCATTGGCGATGCCACAATCAACGCCAATCCTCGTGCTGTGGAGTGGGGTTCAGCGCCCGTGTTGGTCCGTTCTACGCGTCAGGCAGGTAAGATCAAGGTCAAGGCTGAGGTGCAGTTTCCTGGCGTCCATGCTCCCACGCCGGCTGAGCTGGAGCTGGAGAGCGTGCTCTATGACCAGCCCATGTGCTATGGTTCTTCAGAATCGCATACGGCCCACAATACCCATAGTACTCACAACGTCCACAGCAGCCAAGCTGCTACACTTTCTGATGCCGAAAAAGCAAAACTTTTGCAGGAGGTAGAAGCCCAACAGGCCGACTTCGGATTACAAAAATAGGCCGACTTTCTTGCAATTCTCCAAAAATCTTCGTACTTTTGTCGCCATGACAAGCGTGCGAAGATATTTTTTCCTATTGCTATTCTGGGTTGTATCGCTGACTGTAAGTGATGCACAGACGTTGCCTACTGTCATTCTCCAGCACTATACCATTGCCGAGGGACTGCCCTCCGACAATGTGCTCTGCACCCTGAAAGACCGTGACGGCTTTATGTGGTTCGGCACATGGTATGGGCTTTGCCGGTTCGACGGTGAGCGGTTTGTTACTTACAATAAACCGCAAAAGTCGGGCTCCGCTATTCCTCCCCGGAAAATAGAAAGTGTGGCAGAGGACGCACAAGGCAGGCTATGGCTCAAGACTGTGGACTGGAAGCTGTACACCTTTGACCGCCAGACAGAACGCTTTCAAGTCGTCAGCGATGAGCTAAAGAAGCACACCCGTAATCTTCAGGTCATCAAGATACAGCGTACGGACAAAGGTGATATCCTCTTGCTGACCAAGGACAAGACCCTGCTCATGGCTCATGGCAGTGAGAAAGGAATCCATATCACCAAGCTGTTCGACTCTCACGGACAGGTAGACCCCCAGACGCTGCAGCTTAAGGAAGATGTCATCACTGCCAGTCGCGACTATCATATCTACATCGGGCGCGACTATCGCATCTTTGTTCTTCCCAAGAGTGCCCGTCTGTCACTGACGGAGGCTATGGCCAAGGATGAGGCGGACCACCAACAACTCATGGAGCACATGGAGCGTATTGCTCAGGCTGCAGGCATTGACAAGTATTCACAACTGTATCAGGACAAAGACAGCCTGTTGTGGGTGACTACCACCTCACAGGGCATCTATTGTCTGAACAGTCCTCGCCAGCAGTTCAGGTTGATATCCTTGCCCGACAACGACCTGACGGGAGTGCGCTGTCTATATCAGACGCGCCATGGTCATATCATCGTAGGTACCCGGAGCCGTAATGTCTACATCTATACCATGGACGGTCAGCTGCTTAAGACCCTGTCCTATGAGCAGTATGGAATAGGAGCCATCTACCACGCCATGGAAGACGACCAAGGGCGCCTGTGGCTCTCGACAAAAGGCGACGGACTCGTTGTGGCCGAACCTGACGACTCACAGTCTATCGGCTATCGGCTAACCCACTACAGACATATCCCTGACAATCCCTCCAGTCTGAGTGGCAACAATGTCTATGCAACCCATATAGACTCCCATGGACACATCTGGGTGGGAACGCTGGACGGAGGGTTGAATCTGGTCAATGAGGAGAACGGCCGTCTGACCTTCTACAACAAGCAGCACGGGTTGACGCATTATCCTACCTACGGACTGTATACCGAGGTGCGCCATATCGTCGAAGACAAGGAAGGACGGCTCTGGATAGGCACTATCGACGGCCTGATGAGCATCAACAGCGACTTTGCAAATCCCGGAGAGATAGCGTTTACCACTTATCGTGACCAGCCTGAGGCGACCTTTGCCAACAACGATATCTATACCCTCTATCGCGACAAGACAGGACACATCTGGATAGGAGCCTTCGGCGGCGGCCTACAGCAATTGGGTGCCGGTCCGCTGGGACCTCGTGAAGGACTCCGCAACGATGTCATCTATTCTATTGTGGAAGACCGTCAGGGACACCTGTGGTTTGCCACCGAGGCCGGACTGTCGCGCTATAACCAGCAGACGGGGCGTATCCGCAACTTCGACCGCTACGACGGTATGCCGGACATCAAGATGGAGGAAGCCTCTGCCCTCTGTTGCACGAACGGCCAGCTGTGGATGGGCTGTAAGCAGGGTATTCTGACCTTCAGTCCCGAGAGTGTACAAACCAGCAAGGCTGACTACCGCACTTTCATCATCGACCTCATGACCGACAATCAGCCGTATTTCAGCGACCGCTCACTGGCTTATACCAGCAAGGTGGAGCTGGAGCACAGCCAGAACGCCTTTACCATTGAGTTTGCCGCCCTCAACTACCAGAACCATGGCAATATGAGCTACCGCTACAGGCTGGAGGGCTTCGACCGCGACTGGCGCTACAGCGGATCCCTGCACATAGCCTCCTACAACGAGGTGCCTGCCGGCAACTATACCTTCATCGTTGAAACGATTGACGACGCCAACCCCACACTACACTCAACAGCCCAGATAGACATCCACATCCTGCCGCCGTGGTGGGCCACCTGGTGGGCATATCTCATCTATCTCTGTGTGGCGGTCCTTATTGCATGGCTTGTCATCCGTACCATCCTGCAAATGAACCGTATGCGCAACGAGATTTACATCAGCCAGCGGCTGGCCAAGCTGACGACGAAACCCGACGAGGGCGACGAGTTCATAGACCGTCTGCACCGGATTATCCGAGCGAACATTGCCAACACCGAGTTCAATGTCGATGCCATTGCAGCCGAGATGGGCATGTCGCGCTCGGCGTTCTTTAAGAAGGTGAAGTCGCAGACGGGGTTTGCCCCTATCGACCTGATCAAGGAGTTCCGTCTCTCGCACGCTGCCGAACTGCTGCAGACCCGCAACTACAGCATTGCCGAAGTCGCTTTTCGTTCTGGTTTTGCAGACTCCAGCTACTTCGGCAAATGCTTCCGTAAACGCTACGGGTTGTCTCCCCGCGAATATCTTAATAGTTAGTAAAGCAGGCGGCTATGCGTTCTGCCGCTTCCTTCTTCCGCAAGGGGTGGATATCATTTTCTTCGCCAAGGTCAAAGATATCGGCAGCCTTGGCGTAGGGGTCGCTTTCTGCCACTATGCGCTGTTGTTCGCGCAGACGGAGCCAGTTGTCATAGCCAGGCTGTTGCGAGGGGTCCATGAACTT
>ERZ842401.2960-NODE-2960-length-21790-cov-47.767978_pt1 | contig 21790 bp, 14 predicted proteins | sample MGYA00521270_ERZ842401 | MGnify/ENA primary metagenome ERZ842401 (study PRJEB31892, sample SAMEA3878208) | bioreactor metagenome | biome: Moose rumen | place: Sweden | collected 2011-10 | study: EMG produced TPA metagenomics assembly of the PRJEB12797 data set...
ATGTGCTGTTGTTGGCAGGCACGGCACTGGCATTGCTGCTGGTCTTTGTAAGCTAAAACTGACACCACCCGGAAAGGAAAATAGCTAAGGACTGCCTCAGGGTTACCTCAGGGTTACCTCAGGGTTAAGTCAGGGTTAACACCTAACCAGATTCCTGATAAAAATCGAAGGTACTTCTGAGGTGATACTGGAATCATGGGGACTGTCCCTCTGTGAGGTTGCTCCTCACATTGGGACAGTCCCGCGGGGACGGCACTACTGCTCGACGAGCTGCGGGTGGGTGTCGCCGGGACGGAAGAGCAGGCCGGTGCACTTCTGGGCGTCGGCACGGTAGGGGCGCAGCTCCACCTTGTCCCACTGTATCTGGTCGGTGCGCTGAGCCAGCGGCACGTGGGGGATGAGCGAGCCGTCGCGAACGAGGATGACGGCAGGGATGGGCCCGGCCTCGATGGTCTGCCAGCCGCCCTCGTAGACGCGACCCGTCTGGTAGTCAATCCACTTGCCGCGCGGCAGGTAGACGTCGCGCCCGGTGCCCGACTCCAAGAGTGGAGCCACCAGCATTTGCGAGCCAAACATATACTCGTCCTCGACGAGCCAGGCGCCCCGGTCTTCCGGGAACTCGACCAGCAGGGCACGCACCATGGGCAGGCCACGCTCCGAGCAGTCCTTGGCCTGGGCATAGACGTAGGGCATGAGCCGGTACTTCATCTCGGCGCACTGGCGGAAGGCCTGTGTGAACGACTCAGAGATGAGCCACGGCTCGGTGGGCGGTGCGCCGTGGGCACGCGTATGGCTGGACAGGAAGCCGAAGGGCAGCCAGCGGCGGTAGATGTCCTCGGGCGAAGCGGTGACAAAGCCGCCCATGTCGTGACTCCAGAACGAGAAGCCGGACAGTCCGAAGGAGAGTCCGCCACGCAGGTCGCCCAAGAGGCCGGTGTTAGTGGTGGCAGCGTCGCCGCCCCAGTGCAGGGCATAGCGCTGCGAGCCGGCCCAGGCCGAGCGCGCCCAGATGATGCCCTGGCCTGGATACTGCTGTTCGACAGCCTCCCAGAGGGCTTTGTTGTAGCGCAGGGGGTAGAGGTTGTGCTCGTAGAGTCCGCCACGGCCGTTATGGAAGAAGCCGTCGTAGGGTGCTGCCTCGCCGAAGTCGCACTTGATGGTAGAGACGCCCTGCTTTAAGAGTCTCAAAATCTTCTGCTGGTACCACGTGACGGTCTCGGGATTGGTGAAGTCGAGCACGGCATCCTCGTAGGGCATGGAGCCGTCGGCATTGCACACGTGCAGCCGGCGCTGGACTATCTCGGGGAAGAAACGGTTCTTCGGCGTGAAGTACGGCAACTGCCACAGACAGGTGTGGAAGCCGTCCTTGGCCAGCTGACGCAACATGCCCACGGGGTCGGGGAAGCGGTCGCGGGCAAACTCGTAGTCACACTGCCAGTCGACGCCGAACCAGCCCGTATCGAAGTGGATGACGTCGGACGGGATGCGGTGTTTGCGCAGCTGGCGCGCAATGTCCAGTCCCTCGTCCTGCGAGAAGTAGGTGATGCGGCTCATCCACGTGCCGAACGACCATAGCGGCAGCATGGGCGAACGGCCCGTCAGCCCGGTGTACTCGTAGAGAATGTCCTTGGGTGAACCCAGGAACACAAAGAGGTCGGCCTGCTCGTCGGCCATGAAGAGACGGTCGGCACCGATATAGGAGGCGCCGAAGTCGCACGTCACCGGTGCCGAGGTGTGCATGAAGATGCCATAGCCGCGGTTGGAGAAGAAGAAGGGCACGGGCTTGTACTGGCCGTCGGTCTCAGGGCCCTGCGGGTCGGTGACGCTGAGCTGCACCTTCTGGCCCACCTTGTTCAGCGAGGTGAACGACTCGCCACAGCCGTAGATGCGCTCGCCGGGAGCCAGCGTGAAGACGGGGTTGACGGCGCGGCTGTTGTCGGCACCGCGCTTGATGAACGAGAACGGCAACAGCTTGACCTGCGAGGAATCGTTGTCGATGATGTGGCGCGTCTGTGTCAGGATGCGCCCGCGGGCGTCCTTCAGCACCAGGCGGAAGGGGTGGCGCTGAATCTCCAGCCGGCCGTAGTCTGACGCGTAGGCGACAACCGAGCCGTTGCCCACACTGCGCCAGGCCGACGACTGCGGCACGGGGCCTGCCAGCATGGGACTGTCGCCGTCGTTGCGGGGAGCAGCGACGGGGCTGGTCAGCATACGGATGCGGAGGCAGCGCGGCGACACGAAGTCGACCTTGAGCTGCAGGTTAGGGTCGTTGTCGTAGGCGGCATCGGGAAAGTCGAGCATCTGCATCCGCACGGGCCAGTAGCCGTTGAGGTTGAAGGCCTGGCGCGGCGACAGGCGGTAGCGCTTCCACTGGAGCAGGCCCTCGCCGCGGGCCGCGTCGAAGGACACCAGCGAGTCGGCCAGGAAATAGGTGTTCGACAGGTCGTTGAAGTCGCCCGACATGTCCTTGGGCATACACTGCAGGTACTGCACCCCTGCATTGGTCCGGAGCTGTGCCGCCGCCGTCAGCGCGACACCCAGCAGCACTGCTGCGAAAAATAGTTTCTTCATCATCGTATTCTGAATATTTTTTTAGGTCCTGATTTCTTTTCGGGGTAATTTTTATAGACGGATGTCAGCCTGCTGCAACATGGGCGAGCGGGCGGTCAGCGTGCCACGGCCACGGACGACGACGACGCAACGGCCGAAGAACGCCTTGCGCTGCGGGGCCGTGAAGCGCTCCATAGAGGTCTGGCAACCATTGTCGGTGGCTACGACCTGTGCGCCGCTGGTCTCAAACGTCAGCTGGTCCTCAGCCCAGGGACAGCGATTGCCGTCCTTGTCGACGACGGTGGCCTGGACGAAGGTCAGGTCGCGGCCCTGATAGTCGACGGCGAGCTGGATGTGGTGGGGCGCACCGGCGGTGCGGATGACCTGCTGGCGCACCACGCGGCCGTCCTTGCGGGCCACGGCCTTCACCTCGCCGGGTTCGAACGTGACGCGCCAAGCGACGTGATACTGATGAGCGTCGGCCTTGCGGCGGATGCCCTGTGAGCGTCCGTTGACAAACAGCTCTACCTCGTCGGCCTGGTTATAGTAGCACCACATGTCCACAGACTGGCCCTCGAGCCAGTTCCAGTGGGGGAAGAGGTGGAGCACAGGCGTCGAGGTCCACTCGCTCTGATACATATAGTAGACATCCTTGGGCTGGCCTGCCAGGTCGATGATGCCGAAGTAGCTGCTGCGGGCCGGGAAGGAATAGGGCGTGGGCTCGCCGATGTAGTCGAAGCCGGTCCAGATGAACTGGCCGCCGACATAGGGGGTGTGCTTCACGACGTCCCACGTCTGTTCGTGGGTGCTGGACCACGAGGCGTGCATGTTGTCGTAGGCCGAGCACATGAACGTGGGGTCGGTATAGGGCAGCCACCACTCCTGCGGGGCCTTGTAGATGGAGTCGGAGGGCATGCGGTAGAAGCCGTTGGTCTGCAGGGCGGACACGCTCTCCGTCATGATGAACGGACGGCCGGGGAAGTTCTTGGGCACATCCTTGATCCACTCGTGATGGTAGTTGAAGCCGACGATGTCGATAGCCTTGCCCCGGAAAAGGTGGTTCTGGGGCGAGGGCTCGTTGCAACCGGCAGTAATGGGGCGCGTGGTGTCCAGGCGGCGCACGATGTCGCTGAGGTGGTCGGCCAGCAGCGTGTTGACCGACAGCTCGCCGTCCTTGGCCAGCGTGGAGGCGTCGTGGCCGGCGTTGAGGATGAGGTTGGCCTGCTCCAGCGTCAGCGTGTCGGCCTCAGCCGAGGACCACTGTTCCAGCACCTCGTTGCCTATCGACCACATCAGGATGCAGGGGTGGTTGCGGTCGCGCAGCACCAGGTCGGTGAGGTCGCGCTCGTGCCACTCGTCGAAGAAGCGGGCATAGTCGTTCTGGGTTTTGCGGCGGCGCCACATGTCGAACGACTCGTCCATCACGATGAAACCCATGGTGTCGCACATATTGAGCAGCTCAGGAGCCGGCGGGTTATGACTGGAACGGATGGCATTGACGCCCATCTGCTTCAGCTTCACGAGCTTGCGGTGCAGGGCGTCCTCGTGCAGGGCGGCACCCAGACAGCCGAGGTCGTGGTGCTCGCAGACACCGTTCAGCTTCACGTTCCTGCCGTTGAGCCAAAAACCCGTCTTGGCGTCGAAGCGGAAGTCGCGGAAAGCCGTGGTGGTCCACACCTCGTCGACTACCTGTCCCTTGACCAGCACCTGCGTGCGTACCTTATAAGTATAAGGGTGCTCGGGCGACCAGAGCTGGGGGCGCTTCACGCGCATGCCCACCTCACGGCCAGCGGCGTCGAACACGCTGTGGCGCACCTGATAGCCGCTGCCCTCGACGTCGGCCGTGACCTTCACCTTGCCCCGCTTGGCGTCGGTCTGGACGTGGACGCCCCAGTGACGGACATGAACGGGCTGGGTCTTCGTGAGCCACACGTGGCGGTAGATGCCGCAACCGCTGTACCAGCGCGAATTGGGCTGGTCGGAGTTGTCGACACGGACGGCAATGACGTTCTCGCCGGAGCGCAGATAGCGCGTGATGTCGTACTCGAACGAGCTGTAGCCATAGGGACGGAAGCCTACCTTCTCGCCATTGACATAGACGGTGGAGTTCATATACACCCCGTCGAACTCTAGGTAGTACATGAAGGGATCGGTGGCACGGAAATGCTTGCGGTACCACCCTACGCCGCCCGGCAGCGCCCCGCCACCGGCCCCGGAGGGGTTGGAAGCCAGGAAGTCGCCCTCTATGGCCCAGTCGTGCGGCAGGTCAAGCCGGCGCCAGTGCGCGTCGTCATACTCGAAGCGGGCCATCGAGGCCGAGTCGGCCAGAACGAAACGCCAGCCTGCGTCAAAACACTGGCGGTCGCGCGCCTGAACGACGCCCCACGACAGACTAACCAGCAAAAAAGCACTTAAAAATCTTCTCATATCCATATCGGTTTTTAGCTCATTCGGTAAAATTTGCCACAAAGGTACAAAAAAGTTTAGAGTTTTGCGGTCAGAGCTTGGAGAAATTTATTATCTTTGCACGGAAAAAAGCATCAGGAATGAGACAAGTGGTGTATATATGGGTTACATGGGTGCTGCTGGGACTGCTGAACGTACAGCCCGTCAGCGCACAGGACAGCGAGGCTGCCAACATCAAGCAGCTGACGCAAGACATGTACAGACACTTTAACCAGCACAACTACGAGGAGCTGAAGAAGACCACCGACAAGCTGAAGGAAGCAGCGCTGAAGGCCGGCGACGAGAAGACCTTCTACAAGGCGTGGGGAAACACCATTATGGAGAGCATCACCTTCGAGGGACGGCCAGCAGCCCTGCAACAGCTGAGCGAGATGCGTGAACATGCCATCAGCCACAACCATAAGTTCGGCATCTACACGGCAAACTTCGTCACGGCCAAGCTGCTCTATCTGGTGGAAGACACGCAGGGAGCCAAGGAGCACTACCTGAAAGCCGTGGACAACCTGAAGCGTAACTTCCCGGAAGAGAGCGTTGCCCCAGCGTACAACGGACTGGCTACGCTGGTGCTGCAGCAGAAGCATGACTCGCTGGCCATCTATTATGCCAAGCTGGCATTGGCTGACCCCCACATCAGCAAAGTGCACCGGGTTGTAGCCCAACGGCTCATCTGCATCTCGTGGGGCTGGATGAGAAACAAGGCCGAGTTTGACAAGGCCTACGACAAGCTGCAAGAAACCTTGGGGCACCCGAAGAAAGCCTCAACCAACGACCTGCGGATAGTAGAGGTATTCCGCTCCAGTCTGAACGGCAACAAGGATGAGGCACTGGCGTATGCTGACAAGATAACGGTACCCCTGAACCGAATGCTCTACACCTACAAAGCGTATGAGTGGGCCGGCGACTACAAGAATGCACTGGAGGCTCACAAAGAATACCGGCAATACATCTCCGACGTCAACACTCGCGAAATCAGGGAGCGCGTCAAGCTCTACCAGACGGAGCTGAACGTGGCGCTGGCTGAGAACGAAGCCAAGGACCTGCGGCTGAAAAACCAGCAGATGAAACTGGATATGGCCGCCGAGGCTGCAGAGCACAGCCGGCTGGAAGCCGAGGCTGCAGAGCTGAAGCTGAAGAACAGTCACATGGAGCTGGCCAACGCGACCATGCGACTGAAGAACGACAGTCTGGACCGCCGGACACAACGGGCTCAGCTGAACGCATACCGCTCGCGCATGGAGGCCCAGCAACAGGCGGAGCACACGCACCACGTGCTGATAGCAGCCACAGGACTCATAGCCCTGCTGACCATCTTCTTCATGGCACTCATCCTGTGGAGACGCTACCGTGCGGCCAAGCGGCTGAAGGTGGCCAACGCACAGCTGCAACAGGCCTACGACAAACTGGAGGAGACAACCAGCGCCAAGGAGCGCATTGAGAGCGAACTGCGTATTGCACGCGACATCCAGATGGACATGCTGCCCCAGCGCTATCCCAAGCACTACGGACTGAACCTCTGCGCCAAGATGAACCCCGCCAAGGAGGTGGGAGGCGACCTGTACGACTTCTTCATCCACGGCAACATCCTCTACTTCTGCATTGGCGACGTAGCAGGCAAAGGTGTGCCGGCATCCATGCTGATGGCTGTGACGATGAACCTGTTCCGAACCTTTGCCAAGGAGGGGTTCCCGCCGGAGTACGTGGCCACCAAGCTGAACGACAGCATAGCAGCAGACAACGAGAACGGCATGTTCGTCACGATGTTTATCGGGATGCTCAACCTGGACAGCGGACGACTGGACTTCTGCAACGCCGGTCACAACCCGCCGCTGCTGAACGGACAGTACATCAATATGGAGCCCAACGCACCCATCGGACTGTGGCAGGACCTGGAGTTTGTGGGCGAGCACCTGGACTATATCAAGGGAAAGACGCTGCTGCTCTACACAGACGGGCTGACGGAGGCGGAGAACGCCAAGCAGGAGCAGTTTGGCGACGAGCGGCTACAGGCGCTGCTGGCCCTGTATGACGAGACACCCGAACAGACGATAGAACGGATAGAAAAAACCGTCGCCCACCACGTGGGCGACGCTGAGGCCAGCGACGACTTAACGATGCTGTGCCTGAAACTGGACTAACCGAAAGGCGGAGAGAGGTTACAGTTTCACCGTGACCTGACTACCCTTATAGTTTACCTTGATTCCTGACTGAGGCTCGAAGACGAGCGGCTGGGCCTGCTCCTTCGTCACATAGACGATGTTGAACGTGCGCTGCTTCGGCGCGCCGTCGTACTTGCCGTTCTGACGGCCGATGGTCAGCGTCCGGGCTGTCTCATCGTAGGTGATGTCAATGGTCAGATATTTTCCCTTCTCGTAGTTGTAGTTGGTGCCTTCGTCCTCGTACAGCTGGAACCGGGCATCGCGACCAGCATAGACATAGAGCGTAATCTGGTCGGCAGGACGCTCGTCAGCATACTGGATTTCAGGACCGTAGGGGATGATGCTGCCCTCGCGGACGAAGACGGGGATGCGCTCGTAGGGGGCGTCGACGACGAGCGTCTGGCCACCCAGAATATGCTCGCCGGTATAGAGGTCGTACCAGCCCGACTGCTTGGGGAAGTAGACGGAGCGGTTGCGGGCCTTGTACTCGGCCACAGGACAGGCCATCAGGGCCGGGCCGAACATCCACTGATCCTTGATGTTCAAGACGTTGCTGTCGCCGTTGAAGTCCATGACGAGGCCACGCAGCATAGTGTAGTCATTCAGGTGAACCCAGCCGGCCATCGAGTAGAGGTAGGGCATGAGGCGGTAGCGCAGCTTGTCGTAGTAGACAAACGACTGGTAGCAGGGATGCTGCTCGGGCGCAAGGTTCCAGATTTCGCGCGTGGGCCACTGGCCGTGGACGCGGAACAGGGGGATGAAGGCGCCGAACTGGCTCCAGCGGGTCTGCAGCTCGCGCCATTCCTTCAGGTCTTCGTTCTCAACACCGGTCTTCTCATATTCGCCCTGGGCCTTCATGTAGCGGTTTTCCACGCAGAAGCCGCCCTGGTCCATACCCCAGAAGGGCAGTCCGGACATGGAGTAGTTGAGTCCGGCGGTCATCTGGGCGCGCATGTCCTCCCAGCGGGTACCGATGTCGCCCGACCAGGTGGCGGTAGAGTAGCGCTGCTCGCCGGCAAAGCCGCTGCGGGTCAGCAGGAAGACGCGCTGGTTGGGGCGCACGGAGCGCTGACCGTTATAGATGGCATCGGCATTGACGATGCTATATGCGTTGAAGTACTCGGTGGTAGTACCCAGGGCCGTGGGGCCGCTGAGGGCCTTGCGATACCACATAGGGGTGCAGTCGCGCACGTTGGGCTCACTGGCGTCCATCCACCAAGCGTCGATACCATATTTATATTTAGAGAACAGATTCTCGTCCATCTGCTTCCAGAACAGCTTGCGCGCTCCGGCGTCGTAGGCGTCGTAGAAAGAGCCGACATAGCCGGGACCTACCCAGTCGTGGATGTCGTCCACAACAGCCTGGTGGTACATCCAGCCATTCTTGTCGATGGCCTTGTAGTTGTCAGTGTTGCAGTAGAACTTGGGCCAGACGCTGATCATGAAGCGGCCGCCCATCTGGTGAACGCTGTCGAGCATGGCCTGCGGATTGGGATAGCGCGAAGCCTCGAACTGGTGGGAGCCCCACTGGTCCTCCGTCCAGTAGTTCCAGTCCTGCACAATGTTGTCGCAGGGTATCTGGCGCTTGCGGAACTCGGCCAGGTTCTCCTCAATCTCCTGCGACGTCTTGTAGCGTTCGCGGCTCTGCCAGAAGCCCAACGCCCACTTGGGATAGACGGGGGCCTTGCCGGTCAGCGTGCGGTAGCCGGAGATGACCTCGTCGGCGTTCTGTCCGGCTATGAAGTAGTAGTCCATGTCCTTGGACATCTCGCTCCAGATGGAGAGATTTTTCTGGTCTTTGTTGGGCTTGGCCACGCGCAGGCCGCAGTACGAGACGTCACCGTCAGGCTGCCACTCGATGCGCAGCTGGTAGCGTTTGTCCTTTTGCAGCACCTTGCGGAACTTATAGGTGTTGGGGTTCCAGGCCGTGCGCCAGCGCTCGGGCACCACGAGCTGACCACCAATGTAGACCTTGATATATCCCGCATAGTAGAGGATGAAGTGGTACTGCATGTCGCGCGGAGCCTCGATGAAGCCCTCGTAGACCACCGTCGAACCGTTGAGCCGGAAGCCCTTCGGCAGGTTCTTGATGCCGCCGGGCTCCGTGCGGTTGGCCAACTCTGAGGCGGCGGGGCAGTCGAACTCATAGTAGATAGAGTCCTCGTCGCGCACCAACTTCTTGCCGTCCTTGTCGGTATAGGTGCCGGTCAGGTGGCCCGCCCTACCCTGCTTGTCGTAGATCTTGAAGGCACTTCCCAGCTGCTGGTAGTCCTCGGGATTGCCGAAGCGGCAGTAGCTGTACGAGTCCCATAGCAGACCGTAGTTCTTGGTAGACAACACAAAGGGAACACTGACCTTGGTGTTATACTGGAACAGGTCTTCGTTCAGTCCCTTCATGTTGAGCTCTTCCGACTGGTGCTGACCCAGGCCATAGAAAGACTCATCCTTCGGGCTGGCAGGACTGTCGAACAGCAGGCGCCACGTCAGTCCGTTGCGCTGGGTCTCGGGCACCTTGGCCACGTCGACACCTATCTCGCGGTCGGGCACACGGAAGGGCTTGAAGGTCTTACCGCCTTCCTTGGCCTCACGGAGCAACTGCTTGCCGTCGCGGTCGAAGAAGGTGATACGACCGGTCTGTGTATCGACGGTGGCTCGAACACTAACAGCCTGCACGGTCACCTGGCCGTCGGCCTCCGTGACGTCGAACTGAGGCTTGGCCGTCTGACGGACTACAATGAGACTCTGCTTCTCAGGCAGCTGAGCTTCCGAGGTGGCCTGCACACGGATAATGTTATCGTTAACAACTTGCAGACGCACCACCTGGGCACCGTCTGCCTTCACCTGCTTCACAGGAATCGTCACGAACTGCCCTTCTACCTTGTAGTCGTCTGCCATCATCGCAGCAGTCGTCAGGAAGAGCATTCCGGTCATCAATGTTCTTAGAACTTTCATTTTTCTGTTATTATCTCGTTTTTGTTTGATATTTCTGTTGTCTGTCCACCTTCATCAATCGTCCACCATGACAGCCTCTTCGACTTCAATCTCCGGCTCTGCAGGAAGCGTGATATCAAAAATCGTACCGCCCCCGGGATTATCCTCCAGCCGGATAGTACCACCATGAGCGACAACGATGTCCTTCACGCGGTCTAAGCCAATGCCTTCAGCATGCAGCATAGGGTCAAAGGCATGTTCCTTGAACTCGTCGCGGATACCTATTCCATTATCGGCAATCTGGATGATGGCCTTGTCGTGGTCGCCACGTCCGACATTGACCGTAATCTGACAATTGCCCGGCGAGAACTTGACGGAATTGGTCAGGAGGATGTTCAGTGCCGATGCCAGCTGGGCCTGGTCAACCTGAGCCACCAGCTCGTCCACCAAGGAGCGACACGAGAGCTTGGCCTTCAAGCCTTCGGGAGAGATGGAGAAGTCTTTGCAGACTTTCTTGACTATCACGACAAGGTCTTCCTCCCGCTTATCCAGCTGCAGGGCCTCAGGCTGTGCGTCCTGCGGTGCTGTAGCAGCATCGGCAGGTCTTTGGTTGGCCTTCTCGGCAGCCAACTGCACACGCATCTCGTTCATCCACTGCATCTTCTCGGTCTCCCTGCGCAGCGACTCGGCCTGCATCTTCTGCTCCTGACGCTTCAGGAACCACTTGCGCCACCACCAGGCGGCAGCTGCTATCAGCAACATATAGAGCAGAACCATCCAGCGCGTACGCCACAGCGGCGGACGGATGGTGATGTCCAGGATACTCTCCTCCGAACCATAGGTGCCGTCCTCGTTCAGCATACGGACATGCAGCACATAACTGCCGGCACGCAGAGAGTTATAGGTGATATTGGGGTTCAGCTCCGAGGTCTTCACCCAGTTCTCGTTGAAACCTTCCAGCCGATAGACGAAACGTTTGCCATTGGCAATGATGCCCGAGTTGCTGGCCAGCTGTATGGTAAACTGGTCATTGAAGCGCAGGGACAGTTCACGACAGACGTCCAGAGCCTCGTCCAGAATGACGCGCCCGTCCACCTCTTCGCCGACGGCAACATCCTGGTCGAAGATTTGCAGACCGCTGAACACGGGCTTCTCCTTGACACTCTTATCCTCCAGACTCTTCGTGTTGATGATATCCAGTCCGTCCTGGCCTCCCACCAAAATCAGTCCCGTGCGGGTATAGCAGATGGCACGCTGGTTAAACGGACCGGGCTGCAGACCGTCATGGTCGTTGAAACTACGTATCACAAACGACCAGCTGCCGTCTTCCAGCCGTTGGGGAATGACGTTGGACACACCGTGGTCGGTCACCACCCATACGGTATGGCGGTCATCCTCGCACAAGGAAGAGACGGTAGAGCCATAAAAGCCCGAGGTCATGTCCAACAGCCGGCACTGCTTCGTCTTCCGGTCATAGACAGTCAGACCCGAAGCAGAGCCCTGCCAGATGAGTCCCCGCTCGTCCCAGATGGCCTGGTTCGAAGCTGCTGAGATGGTATAGCTGCTCTCGTCGTGAGGAACATCCAGATTGATAATCTTCATCGTCCCCGGATGCACGACTGCTCCATATTCCGAATTACCCAGCAGAATCCAACCATTGGCCGCTCTGGCTATACTGTTGGTCCAGTTGGTGCGCAGTTTCGAGTTTGACTCGTTGAACTCGCGCTGAGCGCCCGTCTTGCCGTCAATGCGCAGGACACCGCCGCCAAGCACTGCCGCCCAGATGTTGCCCCACTGGTCCTCCGTGACCGACCATACGTTATTGGTGGTCAGCGCACATCCCGGGTCACCCAGGCGATAGTTCTTCCACTGGCCGTCGCGATAGCGCAACAGGCCGTCTTCCCAGGTACCGAACCACAGCGTTCCGTCCTTCGCGGCATAAGAGCCTACTATGACGGCCTTGGTCAGCCCAAGGGCCTGCTTGTCGTATTCTGCCACGATTTCCAGTGTCGCAGGGTCCATCTTACGAATACCGCCGCTGTTCATACCCAGCCAGTAGAAGCCGTCCTTGTCCTCGCAGACGGTATTGATATCACCATAGGGCAACGTCATGAAATTGGCCATCGCATCGGCGCTCATGGCTACACCGTTCTTATAGGTCGAGACCCACATGCGACCCAGCTCGTCCTGATACAGGTGCTTGGCCGTAATGTCGGGCAGCGAGCTCTCGTCGCCCTTCTGGTTGATGAGCTGCTTCCACTCCTTGTTCTTGAAGTCGAGCACCAGGACGCCCAGATGGTCCGTAGCAACCCAGAGATAGCCCTTATGGTCGTAGCGGAGCTCCCAGACCACTATATCGTCGGGGACATTCTCAAAGCCCTTCGCACGCATATAGTCGGTAAGGCAGGTGTACCACCGCTTGTCGTTAGGGTCGTAGATATAGGTGCTGGTCGAATGGGTGATGACCCACCTGACGTTGTCCTTGTCGATGTACACCCAATAGTCGTTATAGGTGTCCAGCGCCTGCCGCACCGTCTCATCCGTCCACACAACGGTACCACGCTCGCCGTCGACACACATCAGCTGTGCCATGTTCGACGACATCACCATGCCGCGGTCGGTCTCACAGAACGAGGTGATGCCGAACTCGCGGGGAAATTCCTGCATACCGTAGCCGAAATTCATCTTCTTGATGAACTTCTTCCGGGGATTGAAAAAGAAAAAGCCGTTGTCGTAGGTCTTGATCCAGAAGTTTTTCCTGGAGTCAATATGCAACTTCTCAATGCCGCCGCTGATGCCCTGCTTGGCCAGCCACACGGCGGGCGAACGGTCCACCTTCTCCGTCACAGGGTCGTACACGGAGTAGGCCATGCCGTGGTTCAGCCACAACTTTCCGTCGTAGGCTTCCTGTATATCATCCACACGGTTCGACTTCAGCGTTGTCGTGTCGCGCTCGTAGGAGTAGAAGTTACGGAAGCGATAGCCGTCGTATCGGCAGAGTCCGAAGGGCGTACACACCCACACATAACCTCTGGAGTCCTGCAAGATGCAGTTCACCTGCGAGTTGGATAGACCGTGACGGGTATCCAGCCTACGAAACTTGATATCAGATATTTTCGCTTCTGCCACAACAGGCAGAAGCATCAGTATTGCAAAGGTCAGAAACGTTCTACGTGTCATTAGGTTTCTTCTTATTGTTAGTTAGCATCTGCAAATGTACAACATTTCTGCCACATGACCAAACAAAAAGTACAAAAAAAGCCTCCCAGACTTTTTCAGGAGGCTTTTACATATCATTGAGGCGGATTAGTCTTCCACCACGATGGGCTTGTACTTAGGCACGAGGGCCTTCATGATGCACCAGCCGATGAGGTAGGCCACGGCACAGATGCAGAACACAACCATGTAGGCAGCAGGCTTGCCTTCGAAACCGAAGAACGTAAAGTTCGCGCCCTGTCCGGCAGCCCAGTCGAAGAACTTACCCGAACCCAGATTGATACTCATCGAACCCAGACCGCCAGCCATCGTACCGAGACCGACAATGGTACCAATAGTAGACTTGGGGAACATGTCACCGATGGTCGAGAACAGGTTAGCCGACCATGCCTGGTGACCGGCACCTAAGAGACCGATGAGTATGGCAGGCCACCAAGCGCTATAGGCGCCAAGGGGCTGTGCAAACAAGCCCAGCACCGGGAAGCAGGCGAAGATGAACATGGCACGCATGCGGCCCAGGTAGGGATTCATGCCCTTCTTGTCGACAAAGTAGGTGGGCAGATAGCCGCCACCGATGCTAAGAATGGTCACAATGGCATAAAGTGTGAAGATCAGCAGGATACCCATCGTAGAGTCAGAGGTGTAGCCGTACTGGTCGCTGAAATAGGCAGGAGCCCAGAACAGGAAGAACCACCACACGCCATCCGTCATGAACTTACCAACGAGGAACGACCAGGTCTGCTTGTAGGTGAAGCACTTGAAGAACGGGATGGTCTTTTCCTCCTTAACGGCATCGCGATCCTGAGCCTCCGCCAGTTCGTTGTCCTGCTCGATATAGTTCAGCTCAGCCTGGTTGACGCGCTTGTTCTGAGCGGGCTTCTCGTAAAGCCACATCCACAGGCCCATCCAGATGAAACCGAGGGCACCGATGATGATGAAGGCCATCTCCCAACCCCAGGCGCGGGCCAGCAGGGGAATGGTGGCAGGAGCAGCCAGGGCACCTACCGAGGCACCGCTGTTGAAGATAGACGTGGAGAAGGCACGGTCTTTCTTGGGGAAGTACTCTGCCGTAGCCTTGATGGCTGCGGGGAAGTTACCAGCCTCACCGACGGCCAGAATCAGACGGCACGACAGGAACAGCCACACCGAGATGGTAGCAATGGCCACGGCGGCATCGGAACCAGCCTGCACCATGCGCAGTGCCTCAATAGAGTCGTAACCTTCGACGGTCATAGCCACCCAGCCACAACCGGCGTGCAGCACGGCACCTAACGACCATACGAAGATGGCGATGAGATAGCCCTTCTTGGTGCCCATCCAGTCGATGAACTTACCGGCAAAGAGGTTGGCAATAGCATAGAACAGTGAGAAGAAACCGGTAATCGTACCGTAGTCACCGTCCGTCCAGTGGAACTCAGGAGCAATAAAGTCCTTCCAGGTGAGAGACAAGACCTGACGGTCCATGTAGTTAATGGTCGTTGCCAGGAACAGCAACGCACAGATGACCCAACGGAAGTTGGACATTTTAGCAGTTTGTACAGGAGCCATAGTTTTTTTGTTATTTCGTTTTATCGTTGTTTCGATGTTTCGATGTTTCGATATTTCGATATTTCGAGGCTTCGATGTTTCGACCTATTGAATATCAATGACAGGGATGTTGTCCTTGTCGTTATAGTACAGGTTCTCGCCGGCCATGCCCCAGATGAAGGTGTAGTAATAGGTGCCTGCAGCAGCGTGGATGCTCCACTCGGGCGACATGATGGCCTGCTCGTTGTGCAGCCATACTACGCGGCTCTCCTGCGGCTCACCCATGATGTGGGCGATGGTCTGCTCCTGAGGCAGGTTGAAGTAATAGTAAGCCTCGATGCGGCGACCGTGGGTGTGAGGGGGCATCGTGTTCCAGGCAGCACCCGGGTTGAGCTGCGTCAGACCCAGCTGCAACTGGCAGGGGCCTTCCTCCAGCACATCGTTCACGATGAGCTTATAGACCGTACGGTTGTTACACTCCTCCAGCGAACCTACAGGACCCCACACAGCAGCCTTCAGCGAACCCTTGCGTCCGTCCAGCGTAATCCACTGGGTCTTATAGTGCTTGTGGGCGGTAGCCGAGTTCAGATAGAACTTTGCCGGATTGGCAGCGTCCTTTGAACGGAACTCCACCACCTTATTCACATCCTTGTCCTTGTCAATATGTCCACGGCCGATGTAAAGGGCTTCCTTGGGAGCCAGCGCATACTCCTTGCCGTCCACGATGACCCAACCGTCACCCTGTCCGCAATTCACCACGCCCAGCTCACGGTTGTAGAGGAAGTACTTCTCCTTGATGGTCTTGTCGACGTCAAGACCCAGCTCGAGGAAGTTCTCCAGCTTCAGCGTCTTGTTGACGGGCATGGCACCGCCATAGATGAAACGGTCGTAGTGCGAATACGTCAGGTTAATCTCGTCGGCCACCATCACCTTCTCCATCACGAAGCGGTCGCGCAGCGTCTTAGTGTCATAGTGCTTGACATCCTCCGGATGACAAGCCGTCTGGAAACTCACTTTCTGCTGAGCCTGCATGCTCAGCGCACCCATCAGCAGGGCCATGGAAAGAATTGTCTTTTTCATCATATCTCTTTTTATTTGTTATTTACTCCTTTACCTTCTTACTTTTTTACCTTTTCTTCGGCCGCAATGCGCAGGCGATTCCAAACCACCATTCCTATAGTGATCAACGTCAAGACGCCGGCTCCGATGTATTCCAGCGAGGCCACGCACTTATAGATGACCCAGCCGAAAAGTGACGATGCGAAGTCCAGCGCACCACCCTCGAAGCCGGCGGGAATGTCGGCAGCCTTGTCGCCCGTCTGTTCAAACACGGTATGGGCAGCCTGTGTAAAGGCGGGAGCCATATCAGTGACGAAGTACAGGCCGACAGCCAGAGCCACCAGACCAATGATAAACGTCTTCACCACATTACCCTTTGTAAACGGCAGCACCATGGGGAACAGATAGAACATGCCCGCCAGCGAGGCCAGCGGCAGGAACTGGTTGCCGGGCAGCACCACGGCCAGGCCCAGGGCCACCGGTATCAGCAGCAGTGAGACGACCAGCGTCGTAGGATGACCGATGACCACGGCAGGCGACATGCCTATATATACCTTCTTACCATTGAACTTCTTCTTCACCACCTCCTGCGTCTTCTCGGCAATCGGTTTCAGACCTTCGATAAACAGCGAGGTGATGCGCGGAATGAGCTCCATCACGGCGCCCATGGTGACACCGAGGAACAGCACCTTCTTGATGTCCAGCTGGGCCAGCGCACCTATCAGGCAGCCTACGATGACACCCAGGATGAGCGGTTCACCCATCACGCCAAACTTCTTCTTCATGCCTTCGGCGTCAATGTTCAGCTTCTCAAAGCCCGGAATCTTGTCCAGCGCCTTGCCTATCAGCAGGGCAAAGGGCACGAAGCTCTGACAGAACGGTTGGGGAATGGAGATGCCCTGCCACTCGGTATAGTACTCTTGGAACTTGTCTGCCGTCAGGTCGGCCATCACCAGCGTGATGATATAGCATACGATGGCTGCAAAGTAGCCCCATGCCAGCGACTCGTCCATGACGAAATAAGCCACGGCACCGATGAAGGCAAAGTGCCAGTAGTTCCACAGGTCGATGTTCACCGTACGGGTGCAACCCGTGATGAGCAGCAGGAAGTTGACACCCAGGCAGATGGGGATGATCAGCGCACCCACAGCCGTATTATAGGCCACGGCAGCGGCAGCGGGCCATCCCATGTCGAACACCTTCAACTGCAGATCGTACAACTGGGATATATCGCTCAGCGGTCCGCCGAAGTTCGTCGTCAGCAGGGCCGTCACAATGCCCAGACCCACAAAACCGACGCCGACATAGAGGCCCGACTTGAGCGAGCGACCGAACTTCAGGCCAATGCAGAGGCCGATAATAGTAAAGAGAATAGGCATCATCACCGATGCACCAAGACTAATAATGTAACTAAAGACTTGTTCCATTAGATTTTATTCTGATTTGTTTGTTTTAGCGTATTCGAGTGCAAAGATAATAAAAATAAACGAACTGACCAAACAGTCAGCCCATTTTCTTTTACACACCCGCGATAACACGTACTTGGCGACGGTTAATGCCGAACCATCGTCACCACGTCATCGCACAGTTCTGCTATCAGCATACGGTGGGTAATCAGGATGATAGTAGTGTCGGGATGCCGCTGGAAGAGGCGGGTAAAGAGCCGGTGCTCCGTCTCTTCGTCCAGGGCTGAGCTGATCTCGTCGAGCAACAGCACGCTGCCCTGGCAGAGCAGGCCGCGGGCTATCGCTATGCGCTGAGCCTGTCCCTCGCTCAGTCCGCTGCCGCGTTCGCCCAGCTCCGTGTCCAGGCCGTCAGGCAACTCGCTGACGAAGTCGGCACAAGCAGCATGTAGTACATCCATCAGCTCACGGTCGGTGGCGTCGGGGTTGGCCAGCTGCAGGTTATAGCGTATGGTGCCCGTCATGAGGGTGTTGCCCTGAGGCACGTAGCACAGGTTCTCCGCAACGGCAACAGTGCCTTCGTCAGGCGGCATGAGTCCCAGCATGAGGCGGAAGAGCGTGGTCTTGCCGGCTCCCGTCTCACCGACAATGGCCGTCTTGGTACCTGGCTTGAAGTCGTGCGAGAAGTCAGACAGTATGGTACGATGGCCCATCGGATAGCGGAAGCTGACGTGACTGAAGCTCACGCCCGCTGCTCCCCCCGCATAATGCGGCAGCGACACCTGACTGTGCGGATGACTCGCCAGCTGCTCTATCTCCTGCAAGCGGTCAATGCTGGCAGAAGCATGTATGATGGTCGGCACCATGTTGAGCAACTGCAGGATGGGGTTCTGTATCATACCTACCAACTGGAGAAACGAGGTCATGGTGCCGAAGGTGATGGTGCCGCTGCGCAGTCCCAGGCCGCCCCAGACAAAAGCCGTCAGGTAGCCCAGTCCGAACACGCAGCCCATCATGATGCGCGTCACCAGCGTAAAGCGGGTGCGCCGCATAAACGTCCCCTGCAGCTCATGCTGCATGGTGTCGAGCCGTTCGGTCACCCACTGCTCGCTGCCCAGCGAGCGCAGTACGGCGTTATACTCCGTGCCCTCCTGGACGTGCATCTGTATGCGGCTCTCGTCACGACGGATGTCAAGCGTCATCTGTCTCAGCCGGCGGGCAATGAGCTTGCCGAAGATGATGACCAGCGGCGTCAGCAGCAGCAAGGCCCACGCCAGCCGCTTGTCAAACCAGCGCATCAGCAGGAAGGCGCCGCACAGCTGGATGGTAGTTACCACCATCTGCGGCAGAGTGTCTGTACACACCTGGCTGACGGTATCAATATCCTTGGCCAGTCGCGAGGTGACATCGCCCGAGTGCAGCTCCTTGTCGTCAAAAAGGCGCCGGCGGAACAGGCTGCTGTACATCCTGAGCCGCAGGGCGTTGGTCTGCCGCATCTGCGACGACATGGTCAGATAGTAGCCTGTCTGGCGCATCAGCACGCCACCCACGACCGTCAACACCAGCCAGCACACCATGCGCGCCACGTCGTCGGCGGTACCCGTACGGATGGTCTCGTCAATAAACCGCTTGCTCAGCCACACCATCAGCAGGCCGAGTGCCACCTGTGTGACACCCATCACGATACGCAGCAACGTGTTACGACGTATGCCACGCGTCTGAAGCCACAGCCAACTGACGTATCTCACCCTTTTTACTCTTTTACTTTTTTACCTTTTTACTTTTTAATGGCCTTCTTACTTTTTACCTTTCCACGATGCCGACTTCCTGCCATTTGCCGACAATGGCGGCCACGTCACGGCGGGCGGTATCCTGTGCCACGTCGTACTCCTCACACAGGCTGTCAGCCAGCGCTTCCACGGTGAAGTCGCCCATCTGCTGTGCCTTCTTCCACAACCACGCAGCCGTCTCGTTCAGGCTGATCAGCTTGCCAAAGTCGACAGCTCCCAGGCCCTCACCTACTATCACGTTCTCGCCGCACACCTCGCGCAGCACAAATCCATTCTTTACTTTCATATCCTTGTTTAACTCTTTAATCTCTTACCTTGAATTAACCGTATTAACTTATAGACTATCAACAAAAGCCTTCTGATGGGCAGCAACACCCGCCACACCTTGGCAGCCCTTAGGCGCCACGGGCTGTAGAGCGGGTGCTGGCGTCCCTTAGCGTCCACCACATGCGTGGCCAGCGCCCTGACGTCACTCACCATGCAGTGCTCCGTACCGGCTACATTGCCGTCGCCCATCAGCGTCAGCCGCGCACCGTCAATAGCCGTTATGCGATGTACCACGTAGCGCTGTCCCTCGACAAGGGCCAGCACCACGTCGCCTATATCAATCAATGTCGGGCGCTTCAGGATGACACTCTCCTCGCCACCGATGATAAACGGCAACATGCTCCTGCCCTTGACGGGGAAGGTCACGCTGAGTCCGTCGTTCACCAGCCGGATGGCTTCCTGTATGATGACCTCGTCTGTCATTTCGCTATCGTCTCGTTACACAACCGTGCCGCAGCCTCGTCGGGCAGACACTCCAGATGCCACATAGCCACCCTGCCGGCCAGCAGGTTCTCCGTCTGGTGCAGGCCGTTGGCTATCCGGCTGTCCCAGCGCATGCCGCTGATGCTGGGCACCAGTGCGGCATAGGCTTTGATGCCCTGCAGGCGCTGTATCTTGTTATACGGAGCCTGGCTCAACTGTACAATACCGCCTACGGGATAGCTCACATTGCGGTAACATGGCGTCTTGCCGCTCCACGGACTGCCGTAGACCCGGGCCTCGCCGTCCACTAGTCGCACCACGGGGTTGTCATCGTTCACCAGCTCCGTGCCTTCAATATGCTTCAGCCACAGACCGCTGTGCGTACTCTTGCCCGTACCGCTCTTGCCTAAGAACATATAGGCCCGCCCCTGGTAGCTCACCGTCGACGAGTGGAACAGTGCCGTCTGCTCGCCTGCCGTAGCCAGGGCATAGAGCACCATCAGCGCGTTGTCCACGGCCATCTTCTCGGCATAGCCGCTCACGGTCAGCGTCGCCTGACGGTAGTCCGCGTCACACACCAGCCAACCCGCCGTGCGTTCTGCCCAGCGGAACTCAAACACGGGACTGCCCTCGGCCGTCCGGCCACAGATAATGTCCTGTCCCTCGTCCTCCTGTCGCATCTCTTCGTCATAGCTGACGCGCTCGCCCTTCCTAACCGTCAGGTCGAACAGCGTGTCGCCACCTTCCACGACAAAAGGCTTGTAGTTTTCCATCATGGTTCCCGTCTGCTCACTACCGTGAACAGCAAAGCGGTGTCCCGCCACCATATAATAATATGTCTTCATCATCGCTATTTCCATTCAGCCTGCGAAGGTACGAAGAAATGAGCGAATAACCAAAAGAAACGGCCATTTTCTTTCGGTTTCCCCCGTTCACGGCCGCTTCACAGGTTTGGGGACGCTTATTATTTAAAATTTAACAAATTCGCCTTCCAACTTAATACTCCCTTGAGGCTCGCCTATAAATGTTAAGGTGTTTCCATCATTACTAATCGTGTATGCTGACGAGAATGCCAGGCTTCCATTCGGAGCAATCACATTCAAAACGTTACCATCGACCGACCATTTTGCACCGCCTGTGTAATTCCAGTTTGGCGTGCTTTTAGTATCCCATTCTGTATATGCGGCGTCCCCATTAGCATCAAGTTTTATGCCAATATACCATGAAGTAGCCCCGCTTGTATAATATTGAGCCCAAATTCCAACTAACTCAGTTGGATTGCTTATCGTGGAGCCGCCACCACCACCACCTTCACCTCCTGTTCCTTCGTTTCTTACACGGAAGTAAGTGCGTGCAATGTCTTCTGTATTTATCTCTATAGTAGTGCCGTCTGTCTTTTCAATGACCATCGTATATCTTGTCTGGCCGAAGATTGCAATGTGGAAAAATGCAAGTAATGCAAATACGATTGCTGTTCTTTTCATTGTATTCTACTGTTTTTTAATTGTTTACAACTTTGATGCTAGTACTTGGCGTGCGGATAATGAAAGTACCCTTCGGCAAGCCGCCAAGATGGATGTCCAGATAGTCAGACCCATCTGCAACCATCCGGTTGACCATCTTGCCGTCAATGGTATAAATCTGAACAGCTGAACCCTGTTTCATACCATGCAATATAAGGTGTCCATCACGATAAGTTGGAGTGTCAGGCAAGTCCCTGATACCGGAGGACGCATTGTCAACCACATAGCAGTCTATATCACCAAGAGGGAAAGATATAGTGGTAAAATCGTTGGTAACCACCATATCATAACCACTAAACGTAATGACAGGATGGCTTGCCAAGTCTAATACCGTCTCATTGCCACCTTTTTGTTTGATTGTTATACTTTCAGCACTGACAGTCGCTGAGAAACATAGAAATAAAAGTAGTAGTTTTACT
>ERZ842401.2961-NODE-2961-length-21788-cov-19.872314_pt1 | contig 21788 bp, 20 predicted proteins | sample MGYA00521270_ERZ842401 | MGnify/ENA primary metagenome ERZ842401 (study PRJEB31892, sample SAMEA3878208) | bioreactor metagenome | biome: Moose rumen | place: Sweden | collected 2011-10 | study: EMG produced TPA metagenomics assembly of the PRJEB12797 data set...
AAGGTACTAATGTGTCAACCCAAGAACAGGTCGTGGGCGTGGATGAAAACGGTAAGCCGCAGAAGGTAAGAACACAGACGGTTAATACGGTGACATTGGCGAACCCGTTGGCAGAACAACTAAAAGCGAATAACGACCAAATACAGATATACTCTGGACAATTGGAGCAACTTCGACTGGATAAGAAGGAAGTAGCAGAGAAGGTGAGAGAAGAAATGAACCAACGCGCTCCTGGTTTTATTGAGGAACTGGAAGCCACATTGAAAGTGGTGTCGCAAAGCAAAGTCTCATTGGCATTCTACATTGTATTGTTCTGCTTCTTGACTTTCCTCGAACTGTTCGTGTTGACAATTAAAATGGGTGAGAATAAATGTGATTATGAACTAATTGTAGAGAACCAACTTTCCTTGAAGAAGAATCTGATGGAACAGACGGCACAGAGTGTATTAGTGAATAAATAATAGTAGTAACGATTAAAACTTAGAGATTATGGCAAGAGATTTTTATGATGATTCTTACGAAGATTACGATGATTACGAGTGTGAGAGCTACGATGATGGTGGCTATGAGTGGACGGAAGAAGATTCCTGGGATGCGTTGACGGACGGGATGTATGGCGATATGCCAAGTGATCCGAGAATGTACGATGCGATGATGGATGCAATGGGATTCTAAACAGTTGACGTCATGGAGAAGCAAGTACAGCGGACGTTCTCAAAAGAATTGGAACTGTTCCATTGCTCCATTCTTTTGGACGAGGTAAAGGAGAAGGTACGCAAACTGAAAGCGTATGGAGTAGATGAAGCAGAGATTGTGGCTGCTATGAACGAAGAAGAACTATTTCCTCAACTAATAGTTACTGAAGACTACAAGATCGTGTTGGATGATGGCGCCAATACAGAAGTGAAAATGGAACCTATAGTGAAGGCAGTGTATTTGCTGTTCCTCTCGCATCCGGAAGGAATCGTACTGAAGTGCCTGCCTGATTATCGGAAGGAGTTGACAGCGTTGTACCTGTTGTTGCGTCCTGCGGGTCTTACAGACAGGGTCGTGCAGAGCATTGAGGACGTTACGAACCCTATGCTGAACTCAATCAACGAGAAGTGTGCCAGAATCAGGAAAGTGTTTTCGGGTCTTTTGCCCAAGAGTGTCGCAAGGTACTATTCAATTTCGGGCAAGCGTGGGGAAGCGAAGAAGATCGATTTGGTGCGGGCCAATGTGGTGTGGAAGTGTAAATTGCCAAATCCGCAAGGCTTGTGAGTCTGTTTCGCTTCTTCATGTGAAAAAGAAAAGCTAATTTTGCAAAAAAGGAGAGATATGGAATGGCATCTATTAGGAATCTTGACATTTGTTGTGATATACAACATATACTGGTATTATAAGGAGGTTGATCATGATGAGTATTGTCCTCCAATAGCAACACCACCAAATGATAATCAAGTAGCAGAAACGAATATGGAAGAAAAAATTAGCACGGGACAACTGGCATTAGATGCGATTGAACGTATAGGTAGTGAACCAAAGTACACAGAAGAAGGTCGCATTCAGTTTGAGTATCAAGGTGTGATATTCTTGATGGAAACCGCCAATGATTGTATGTTCGTAAATCTGATATGGCCTTGGTGCCATAGTTTCTCGAAGTTCGATATAGATGAGTTTGCAAGGGTTCGACAGGTGGTGAACGATATCAACATGCGAGGACTGGTTTCCGTCTTTTATAGCATTACGGATTCGGATGATGTGGCAATACATATCAAGAAGAATTTCTTGTTTGTCCCACAGATACCAAACTTAGAAGAATACCTGAAACTTATGCTGGATAGTTTTTTCAGAACAGCACGGACATTAAACGTGGAGATAGAGAAATGCAGAGTGAAAGAAGAGTCCGTTTGAGGTGTATCTTGTTTCAAGAATGCTCGTGGAATAACAGTTGATTTCATAATCCTCTGTAGTGTCACTTTTCGCTCAAAAAGGTCACCTGAAGGTCACTGGAAAAGAAAAAGCACTTGCGAGAAATTCGTAAGTGCTTGATATTCAGTGTGGACCAGCCAGGGCTTGAACCTGGGACCTCCAGATTATGAGTCTGTTGCTCTAACCAACTGAGCTACAAGTCCGATGCTTTTCGTAAAGCGTGTGCAAAGGTACACTAAATTATCGAAATATCCAAACTTTTTTTGGCTTTTCTCTTGATTTGCACTATCTTTGCATTCGCAAATGGAGACACTGATATTGAGCGAAGAGAAAATGGAGGTGACACCTTGTGTTGCAACTATCGGCATGTTCGATGGGGTACACGAGGGGCATCGCTTCGTTCTTCGCCGTGTCTGCGACTATGCCAAGGCGCATCAACTCGCCTCTACAGTCATTACCTTCGACCGTCATCCTCGTGAGGTGGTACAGACAGGGTGGAAGCCCCAGTTGCTGACGACCTTTGATGAACGCATAAGACTATTGGGAGAAACGGGTATCGACCGTTGTGTCGTACTGCCCTTTACCCAGGAGATGGCGGCTTTGTCGGCTCATGACTTCATGCTGCTGATGGCAAACAGGTTAGGGGTAAAAGTGCTGCTGACAGGCTATGACAACCGTTTCGGGCACAACCGTAACGAGACCTTTGAGGACTATGTGCGCTATGGCAACGAGATAGGTATAGAGGTAAAGGGACTCCCATCGGCTAATTCTCAACTCCCGACTCTCAACTCTCAACGGTCTGACGTTAGTTCCTCGATGGTACGCAGACTCTTAGAGGAAGGTAATGTCAAGGAGGCTGCACGATGTCTTTCCTATCCCTATAGTATTACGGGAAGGGTGGTGAAAGGAGAGCATGTGGGTACTCGTCTGGGATTCCCTACCGCAAACCTGCAAGTGGATGATTCCCATAAAATGATTCCTTCCGCAGGGGTCTATGCAGTGGAATGCCAATGGCTAAATGCCAATGGCAAAAGTCTTAAAGGCATGATGAACATAGGTTCTCGTCCTACCTTTGGGGATCATGCTCAAACATTGGAGGTGCATATCCTCGACTATGAGGGCGACCTTTATGGTCAGACCATCACAGTCAGTTTCATAGAGCGGCTGCGTAATGAGCGTCGCTTCGACAGTGAGGAGGAGTTGGTGGCACAATTGAAGGAGGACGCTTTGCAAGTTGAAAATTTAGAGTTATGATGAAATCAATCGTTAATGCTTTTGTATATGCTTTGATCTTTGTTGCGATACAGGCAATGGCAGGACTGGGGGTTCATGCCATCTGGCAACAAGTAGTAGGTGGTACGGACATCACTGTCGTGGAGTTGGTGGTGACGATGGCGGTTTTTAGTCTATTGACCCTCATTATCTTCCTCTCGGCACGATGGGCAGAGGTATCCCCTCGTTGGCTACTCACCAAACAGTGGTCAGTATTGATCTGGGCGGTCATAGCGGCGTTAGGAATGGTGATACCTTTCACATGGTTAGAAGAAAATTTGCCGGAACTGCCCAATTGGATAGAAGATCAGCAAGAGCAGTTGTTAGGTAACTACTGGGGGTATGTCGTCATCGGCTTGCTTGCCCCACTTGCCGAGGAGATAGTCTTCCGTGGTGCTATCCTGAGAACATTATTGACGGCACGTCTTTCTCCCTATGGTGCTATTACTATATCAGCAGCGCTCTTTGCCCTAATCCACATGAATCCTGCCCAGATTCCCTATGCTTTCCTCGCAGGATGGATATTGGGATGGATGTATTGGCGCACTGGCTCTATCCTACCTGGCATGGCATACCATTGGGCAAACAATTCCGTTGCCTATATCATCTATCGTGCTTATCCAGACAAAGACATGAAACTTATCGACCTCTTCAAGGGCTCTGAGGCACATGTCTATATGGCGGTTTTCTTCTCACTCCTCATCTGTCTGCCAGCCTTCTATCAACTCTATCTAAGGATGCGTAAGGCTGAATAGGGTGTTGTAGTATATAAAAAATTCAGCGGGCTGCTCGTCAATCAATGACTGGCAGCCCGCTATCGTTAGTATGTTATGAAAAATTTGAGAGAACAGAAACTTCACAGTTTCTTGATTGTTTTAACTAAACATGATATTAATTATAGAGAAAGCATAGAAAATCTTCGTTAATCCTTTGCCACAGACGCAGGTATTACCTTTGCGCTATCAGCAGACATCTCCGTGATATTCTCTGCCTGCATCGGAGTCACATCTGCAGAGTCAACAGCAAGGGGATAAGAGTTGGCATACTCGACACGCGGATCGTTCCAACTGGCATCCCAAGGGCGTTGTATAGTCCCGCCAATAGTAAGGATGATGGCAACAATTGCGGCTGCTTTGAAAAGAGGCATGAGACGTTGTTTCATTGATATCTCACGAGCCTTGACGATTGTCTGAGGCTTTTCCTCAATCATGGCAAGGATTCGTTCATCGAAATGATCACCAAGCAGATGTGTCTCTGCCTCCTTCGTCTCATAGACAAAGAGGTCGCGATACTGCTCCAGTTCAGCAGGAATGTCCTTCTGGCTGAAGAAGGCACGCAAGATACCCTCTTCCTCAAGGGTGGTCTCTGCTGCCCAGTAGCGTTCTAAGAGTTGTTCGATGTACTTATAATCCATTTCTTACTAAAAGGAATTAGTATCCCTCTATAATTAGAGACGAATGAGAAGGGGAAAAGTTACAAAGTAAAGGAAAAATTTTTATTTATCTGCTTTCTTAAATTGTTCTCGGATTGCTTGACGTGCCCGGAAAATATTGACTTTCACCTGTTCTTCTGTGATATTAAGGACAATGGCAATATCCTTATAACTCTTGCCCTCAATGTCTCGCAACTGCATACAACTGCGCTGTTTCTCTGGTAGTTGGTCAATGAGTTCCCGTACCAGTCGGATACGATCTCGTTGGATAACTTGCTCCTCAGGATTGGCATGATGACTATTGTCAGAAGGCTCCATCTGTACCTCCAAGGTGAGGGTTTGGTTGCTCATGTGACGAGTCTTGTCCAAAGCGAGATTTCGGCAGATGGTAAGACAAAAGTTCTCGATATTATCTATGGTGTCCCAACTGTCACGACGGTTCCATATTTTGATCATTGTTTCCTGCACAACATCCTCTGCCTCCGCAGGATTGAGCGTGATGCGAAGAGCAAGCCTGTAGAGTTTGTCCTTCAAAGGCAGGATATCATTTCGGAAACTGATCTGTTTCACCTTTCTACTTTTTAATCACAGTACCATGTTTACCATCGATAGCAGTTGCCAAAGTGATAACCACTTTACTAACACCAGCATCTATGGCATTTAGGGCATTCTCAATCTTAGGTAGCATTCCGCCAGAGATGGTGCCATCGGACTTGTATCTCTCAAAATCCTCATGGGTAATTACAGGAATGACTGACTCGTCATCGTCAGGGTTGCTGAGTACCCCTTTCTTCTCAAACGAGAAGATCAGTGTCACGTCGTAGTCCTTTGCTAATGCCTTTGCTGTCTCAGAGGCAATGGTATCTGCATTGGTGTTGAGAATATGCCCTTCACCATCGTGTGTCAAGGGTGCCATCACAGGAGTAATGCCTGCCTTAATCAGATGACTGAGCGTCCCGTGTGCGACGTTGTCAACATCGCCTACAAAGCCATAGTCAACCCCATCTTTCAGGGGGCGTTTATGACTATGAATCACGTCAGCATCAGCACCTGTCAGTCCAAGGGCGTTCACGCCATTCGCCTGCAACAATGCCACTAAATTTTTATTGACAAGTCCGCCATAGACCATGGTGACAACTTCCAGCATGGCGGCATCTGTGATCCGGCGACCTCCTACTATCTGTGTCTCAATGCCTAATTTACCAGCGACATGTGTAGCCCTACGTCCACCGCCATGTACGAGAATCTTATGACCCTTAATAGCACTGAAGTCTTTTAACAATTGAGAAAGTTGTAGTTCATTTTCGACCACAGCCCCTCCTACTTTTACGATGGTTAGTTTTTCTTTCATTCTTTTTCGATATTTCGATATTTCGATATAACGATATATCGTTACTCTAAATAAGTGTATCCATATAGCCCTGAGCGGTAGTTGCTAAGGAACTCCTTACCTTCTTCGAGGGTAATTTTTCCTTGCTTGACACTTTTTGCCACCCATATCTCCAATTGGCGTACGAGTTTCTTGGGCTGATACTGTACATACTCCAAGACCTCTGCTACTGTCTCACCATCAATAATCTGGTCGATATGATAACTGTCGTCCTTGACAGAGATATGTACTGCCGTAGTATCGCCAAACAGGTTATGCATATCGCCTAAGATCTCTTGATAGGCTCCTACGAGGAAGACTCCTAAGTAATAAGTCTCGTTCTTCTTCAGAGAATGTACTGGTAGTGAATGCGTGTTATGCCGATTGGTTGTGAAATTAGCAATCTTACCATCACTGTCACAGGTGATATCCTGGATGGTGGCATTACGTGTTGGGCGCTCATCAAGACGCTGGATGGGCATGATGGGGAAAACCTGGTCTATAGCCCATGAGTCGCTGAGACTTTGGAATAGGGAGAAGTTACAGAAATACTTATCTGCTAAAAGTTTGTCAATCTTCATCAGTTCCTCGGGGATGTGCTTTAAACCTTTTGCAAGTGCGTGAATCTCATGGCACACGCTCCAGTACATCGCCTCTATCTCGGCACGCGTCTTCAGGTCAACAATACCATGTGAGAAGAGATCAAGGACCTCCTCACGAATCTGCTCTGCGTCGTGCCAGTCCTCCAGTACGTTACGAGGAGAGAGATTATCCCAAATCTCATAGAGGTCTTTTACCAACTGATGGCTGTTCTCGTCAGGCTCGAACTCCTCGGGCATCTCTGGCAGTGACGCAGTTTCCAGTACATCCATCACCAAGATAGAATGGTGGGCAGCGAGGGAGCGTCCGCTCTCCGTGATGATATTGGGGTGGGGCAGTTCGTTCTTATTGGCGGCATCCACAAAGGTATAGATACAGTCGTTGACATACTCCTGGATAGAGTAGTTGACAGAACTCTCACTGGATGGAGAGCGTGTCCCGTCATAGTCAACACCTAACCCACCACCGCAGTCTACGAAGTCTACGTTATACCCCATCTTATGCAGTTGGATATAAAACTGGGATGCCTCACGCAAAGCAGTCTGAATACGACGAATTTTCGTAATCTGGCTACCAATATGGAAATGGATGAGGCGCAGACAGTCACGCATATCCTTCTTATCCAAAAGTTCCAATGCCTCTAAAAGTTCTGCACTCGTCAGACCGAACTTCGAGGCATCACCACCACTCTCTTCCCACTTACCAGAACCGGAAGAGGCGAGTTTGATACGGATACCAATATTAGGACGCACATTCAGTTTCTTTGCCTCACGGGCGATAATCTCTAATTCATTCATCTTCTCTACGACGATGAAGATCTGTTTACCCATCTTCTGGGCAAGCAGGGCCAGTTCTATATAACTCTCGTCCTTATAACCATTACAGATGATAATAGAGTCACTTTGGCACTGCATGGCGATGACGGCATGCAACTCTGGTTTAGAACCAGCCTCCAAACCCAGATTGAACTTGCGTCCATGGGAGATGATCTCCTCAACGACAGGTTGCATTTGGTTGACTTTGATAGGATAGACTACATAGTTCTCGCCTTTGTAGTCATACTCCTTCGCTGCTTTTTTGAAGCAACTCCATGTCTTCTCGATACGGTTGTCGAGGATGTCCGGGAAGCGGAGTAATACGGGAGACTGGACATCACGCAGGGACAGTTCATCCATCACCTCACGGATATCAATTTGCGTACCATCCTTACAGGGTGTCACATAGACATTCCCCTTATCGTTGATACCAAAATAACTGGTTCCCCAGCCGTTGATGTTGTAGATTTCCTTAGAGTCTTCAATCGTCCATTTCTTCATCTTTCTTCTTTTATAGTTACTATAAGAACTATAGGGACTATAGTTATATTCCTAACAACTTGCGCAATGCCTCCACACTGATTTGTATCTTCTCAGAACTGTCCATTAGACTGACATCAAGAGTGTAGTGAGCCTTGGTATAGAACTCCTCACGCTTAGCCACTTGCTCTGTGATATAAGTAATAAGTTCATCAGGTTCCTTCCCTTTTATCAACGGGCGCTCTACTTTGCCCATAAGCAGGTGCTTATACAACACCTCTGGCGTTGCCTTAAGGTAACACACATCTCCCTGTTGGTTCAGGTAGTCGATATTGTCAAAGAAACAAGGTGTTCCCCCACCACAACTAATGATGACATTCTCAAATTCCGCAATCTCATGTAGCATATTGTATTCAATTTTGCGGAACCCTTCCTCACCACGCTCAGAGAATATCTGCGCAACAGTCTTACGCATCCGGCTCTCAATATACCAGTCGAGGTCGTAGAACATCATGCCAGTCTCTTTGGAAAGTGCCTTGCCAATGGTGGTCTTCCCCGAGCCCATGTAGCCTATGAGAATAATACGTCTCATTTTTTCTTAACGGGTGTTTTAATGATATTCATGCATTCATCGTAGGTCAGTTCGGTGGCACGCTGATGCAGATTCTTGGGAAGACGATAGTTTTTACCATCATAGGCGAGATAGGGGCCATAACGACCATCTATCACTTCCAGTTTGCTGTCTTCCTCGAAAGTCTTCAAATGACGTTTCTCTTCTTGCTGGCGTTTTTCATTGATGAGTGCTACAGCCTCCTCTAATGTTATAGCCATCGGATCAACTCCTTTAGGGAGTGAGGTGTATTTCTTCTTATGCAGGATATAGGGACCGAAGCGACCTGTTCCAATGATAACATCGCCTCCTTCAAAATCCCCAACAGTACGTGGGAGTTTAAAGAGTTCCAATGCCTCATCCAAATTCAGAGTCTCCATGCTCATCTCACTGGGCAATTGGGCAAACAGAGGTTTCACGTTATCATCAGCCGTTCCTATTTGTACAACGGGTCCGAAACGTCCGATCTTGGCAAACACAGGACGTCCGCTTTTGGGGTCAATACCCAGTTGACGCTCTCCTGCCTTATGTTCCTGTCGGGCATTCAAGGTTCTTTCTACAGTAGGCTCGAAACCTTTATAAAATAGTTTCATCATGTTGGTCCATTTCTCTTTGCCTTCTGCAATCTTATCGAAGTCATGCTCTACCTTAGCCGTGAAGTTATAGTCCATAATCTCCTTGAAGTGTTCCATCAGGAAGTCATTAACTACAATACCGATATCGGTAGGCAGCAGTTTCCCCTTGTCAGAGCCAGCCATCTCCTTGCGGACAGATTGCTTGACTTGCTTGCCCTTTAAAGTATCAATAGTGTAAGTACGCTCCTCACCTTTCTTGTCTCCTTTATGTACATAATCACGTTGTTGGATGGTAGAAATGGTGGGTGCATAAGTAGAAGGACGGCCAATACCCAATTCCTCCAGTTTGTGTACAAGAGAGGCCTCAGTATAACGGGCAGGTCCTTGACTGAAACGTTCCGTTGCCTGTATCTCACGGCGTGCCAGTTCCGTTCCTTTCTTTAATGGGGGCAGGATATGTCCTAACTCTTCTTCTTGCAGTTCCTCCTCATCAAGAGATTCACGATAGACCTTGATGAAACCGTCAAATTTTACAACCTCACCTTGGGCAATGAACAACTCGTCAACACCACTGATAGAGATATTCACCGTGGTCTTCTCAATCTCAGCATCTGCCATCTGACTGGCTGCGGTACGCTTCCAGATAAGATCATATAATTTCTTCTCTTGAGCCGTTCCGTCAATCTCCGTCTGGTTCATATAAGTAGGACGGATAGCCTCATGCGCTTCTTGAGCACCCTTGGAATTTGTGCGGTATTGGCGAGGCTTGCTATATTCCTCTCCATAAAGATTCTTGATTTCTTCCTTGCTTGCATTGATGCAAAGTCCAGAAAGGTTTACAGAGTCTGTACGCATATAAGTGATACGTCCGTTCTCATACAGGTGCTGTGCTATCATCATCGTCTGACTAACTGTGAAGCCCAGTTTGCGAGCAGCCTCCTGCTGGAGGGTAGAAGTCGTGAATGGAGGTGCTGGCGTACGCTTTAGTGGTTTCTTGCTGACACTCTCTACCTTAAAGGTGGAGTCTTTACATTTCTCCAAGAACTGCTCTACTTCCTCGTGGGTCTTGAAACGAGTTCCCAGTTGTGCGCGGACCTCTGTCTGTGATCCGTCAGCATTAGTGATGGCGAAAATACCATTCACACTATAGAAAGGTTCGCTCTTGAAGTTTTGTATCTCACGCTCACGCTCAACAATTAAACGGACTGCGACACTCTGCACGCGACCAGCAGAGAGGGCAGGCTTTACCTTACGCCAAAGAACAGGGGAAAGTTTAAAACCTACTAAACGGTCGAGTACACGGCGTGCCTGCTGGGCATTCACCAAGTTCATGTCCAAATGGCGAGGATGTTCAATAGCCTCTAAAATGGCAGGTTTGGTAATTTCGTGGAAAACGATACGATTTGTCTTATCCTCGTCTAATCCGAGGACCTCACATAGATGCCATGAGATGGCTTCTCCCTCACGGTCCTCATCGGATGCAAGCCAAATCTTTTCTACTTTTTTTGCGTTAGACCTTAGTTCCTTGACAACTTTCTCCTTTTCCTCAGGAATCTCATATTCGGGTTCGAGTGTCTTGGTGTCGATACTCATCTCTTTTTTCTTCAGGTCACGGATATGCCCGTAACTGGACATTACTTTAAAGTCGTTTCCTAAAAATTTCTCGATTGTCTTTGCCTTAGCAGGCGACTCCACAATCACTAAATTCTTTTGCATATACTCGATATAATTTAAGTTTCGGGCTGCAAAAGTAGAGAAAAGTTTTGGTTACACCTTATATATATAGTAGTTTTTTGCTTTTCTTAACGATTGAGTGCCAAGAATCTTTCTACTGCATGACGGATACTGAGCAACCCAAACTCTTCGGGATGAAGGTCGGTGATGGGAATCCATAAGCATGCCTCTGCATCGTCATCAGCCTTTACAGAGACATCGTTGGGAACATGAACTAAGTAGTCCATGTCAATAGTATAAACCCCTAATCCACTATACATATATACATTAGGACAGGAGAAAAGGTATTCCACCTTGTCAACATCTAAACCAGTTTCTTCTTTAATCTCACGGCGCATACCTTTCTCTGCCGTCTCATACATATCCACAAAACCGCCAGGTAAATCAAGCGTACCTCTGGCAGGTTCTTTTGCTCTGCGTACCACCAGAATCTCCTTTCGGTCATTAATAATAAAGGCGGCAGTTGCGGCACAAGGATTGGCATAATAGACAAAACCACAGTCCTCGCACCGTTTGCTCTTGAAGTTATGAATTATAAAATGCTTACTGCCACAAATTGGGCAGTAAGCAAATTTCTCTAAGGGATGCTCCATCTTTTTTACTTCTCCCACTTGTCAGTTCTGAAGGGGAACAATGGCAGATTGCCGCCATTTTTCACATTACCTATCTGGAAGTTCTTGAAGCAATAGCGGACGGCGACAGGCTTTTTCACCTTGGGTGAGGTGATGCTAATTGCCTCGTCCCAATAGCCACCGCCAGGCTGCCAGTAGTGTTTTGCCTCGGCAGGATAGAAGACTTTATCCTCCCCTGCAATCTCAAAGCCCTCCATCTGCTCGAAAGGAGCGTCACACCAGTAGTTGTCTTGTGTATGGATGAAGATGGTGTCATTCTTGATGGTCATATCCTTATATGACGAACTCTTATACTGGATAGTTTCATAGCCATAGTCACGATGCAGTGCCGTGAAGGCAAGACGTTCTCCTACGGGTTGCTTTTGGGTAGGATGTATCTGAGTGGTCTCGTAAGGATAGGCGAGGTCGTTAGTAGATACTAACGAACTGTTGGGGATAATCTGGCTTGCCTTATATTGTTGCTCACGGAGTCGGGCACCGTCAGTGCCGTTGACATTATCCTCGTAAGCATATGGGGCAATCTCGACGAAGTAGAAAGGGATCTCACCCAGTCCAAACTGTGAACGCCATTGCTCAACGAGTAGTTTCATGCGTTGGGAATACTGGTCTCCTGGGTCTCCTACATTGGAACATCCCTGATAATAGAGGATGCCCTTTACCGTTGCCTTCAGGATAGGGTTGAAAGTACCGTTACCCCAAAGCAGTGAGCGATGGTAGTCCCACTGTGCCCATTTCTTGCAGATGGCAATAGAGTCGGTAGGGTCGTCGGTGTATTTCTCCAGATTCTCCTTGGTGAGCCAACTCTCCACACGGGAGCCTCCTTTGTTTGCCTCGATGAGACCTACGGGGATGTCGAGGGTACGACTCAGCAGACGGGCAAAGAAATAACCAGTAGCAGAGAACTCGTTTACCGTCTTCGGACTGCATACACGCCACTCACACTGGGCATCGTTGAGGGGTTTTGCCGACATGACACTGGGTATTTTGATGCTACGGACACCTTTCGAGTTGACGGCATCTAGCACATGGTGGTTGTAATCCTTCACAGGACACATGCCAAAGCCTTTGACTGGCATCTCCATGTTTGACTGTCCCGCACAAACCCATACCTCGCCAGCGAGTACATTGTTAATAGTGACCGCTCCTTCACCGTCATTGAAAGTGATACTTAGTGGAGTATAGGAGGCTTTGGGCGATCTCACTGTTAGGAGGAACTGACCGTCCTTTCCCGCTCTCACCTCACTCTTGTCCTGACTCCATGAGGTGGTTGCCGTGACGGTGCTGTTGGGCTTTGCCCATCCCCATAAACGTACATCGGTTTGTTGTTGAATGACCATATTGTCGCCCACGAGGTGCGACAACTTGACTTTCGCCTGTGTTCCCCAGGCAAGGGTAGCAAGTACTGCTAATGATAGGATTTTCTTATACATTGTTTTATGTTTTTAGTCGAAATACGTTGCAAAGATAATGAATTTTTGTATCTTTGCAAACAAGAAAGGTAAGAAATTATGAAAATGCTTAAGACTCTAATCGCTGGCTTTATGTTATTAATGTCTGCTATGGCTCATGCACAGCAAGGGACGGAGATGGATTTATGGCTCTCTGCTCCGAACACATCAAATGGGGATCCAAACGACTTGGCAAAGGTGACGGTATTCCTGCCCAACAAGGATGTTGCCACAGGTCGTGCTATTGTGATTTGTCCTGGAGGTGGGTATACGCATCTTGCTTTTGAGAAGGAGGGGACTTCGTGGGCTCCCTTCTTCAACGCGCAGGGTATCGCTGTCATTGTCTTGAAATACCGTATGCCCCATGGGGTGGCGCAAGTACCTATCGAGGATGCAGAGGAGGCGATGCGACTGGTGCGGAGGATGTCTGTCGCTTGGAATATCAACACCAAAGATGTCGGTATCATGGGATTCTCCGCAGGAGGTCATCTCGCCTCTACGATAGCAACGCATTCCAAGGGTGATGCTCGTCCTAATTTCCAGATATTGTTCTATCCTGTAATTACGATGGAGCAGGGCGTGACCCATCAGGGTTCCCGTGATAATCTGTTGGGCAAGAAGCCGAAGCGGAAGCAGTTAAACGAATTCAGTAACGAGCAGCATGTCAGCGGCTCCACTCCTCGTGCCTTTATCGCTCTTGCCCACGATGACAAGGCTGTATCGCCCGTCAATAGCATCAGTTATTACGAGGAACTCTGTCAGTGTAAGATTCCTGCTACCTTGCATATTTATCCTGTAGGTGGGCATGGTTTTGGCAGTCTGCAGTCATTCCCCTATCATTATGAGATGATGTTGGAGTTGAGGGCATGGTTAAGGAGTTTTTAAGGTCTCCCAGGCACACATTTGCGAATCATAATCGGAATTGTCTCTATGTGGGACGATTCTTTTGTGATGGTGACTTTCACCATGCAAGCCTTGCTGTTGAGGGGCTTGCTTTGATCGAAGATGAAGTTGCCGATGCTATAATAGATAGGTCTTCCCTTGTATTGCTCAATGGTTTGTAGCGTGTGGGTATGATGACAAATCAGGGCATCAACACCAGCGTCTATCAACAGATGTGCCTGCTGGAGTTGTTGAGGTACGGGTTTTAGGGTGTGCTCACCGCCCCAATGCAAGGAGACGATGACGTAACACTGCGGGTCTGTGACTTTCAGTCGTTGTACCCTTGCCATCAAAGAGTCAAGGTCCTCATGGCTGACGGATGTCTTCTCTGGCAGATAGGAGAAATTCTCCAACGGCATCTGCAAGGAGGTCAGCAGGTATACCTTTCTGGGAGTGGAGGCTAACAAGACTGGTTGTGCGGCTTCTTGCATGTTATCTCCTGCTCCTACAGGAATCATACCAGCCTCCTCGATATTCCTCTTCGTATCGGCAAGCCCTCTTCTGCCTTGGTCGACACTATGGTTGTTGGCAAGGTTCAGATGGGTGATACCATGCCTTTTGAGAGCCGGCAGCCATTCTGGCTCCGCCCGAAAGATAAACTGTTTATAGGCAGGTTGGTTGATCTTCGTGGCAGGACATTCCAGGTTAGCGACGACGAGGTCGCTACTCTGAAAGACTGAGTCGACGAAAGGAGAGAACACATAGTCGATACCGCGATGCTCGACGTATTGCCGAACACCGCGGTCGAGTAGTATGTCGCCAGTGAAGGTGATGGATAGTGTGTCACTTGCCATCAACATGGCGAAGAGCAGACTGCTTAGCATCCTGAACTGTAGAAGATATGCTCGTTGTCGAGACTCTTTCCTTTTAGGGGAACAATGATTTCCTTCATCCAGTTGGGAATGCCCAACTCAGGCTGTGTCTCCAAGTTCTGTTGCCATTCCTCGTCTGTGGTGCGTGGAGCAGCGACATCCTCCTGGAACTCACGATAGGAGAAGACGGCACCACGGGTCAGATAGAGATAACCGTCAATTTCTACGACCACATAGATCTCATGGGCGGGACCTACTGCCTCATAGAGGACCGACTTTTCTGGGTTGTTGAAGGCATTTGCGGTATAGACATCGGCAACGACGGCAATCTTCTTGTCGGCACCACTTATGTCACTCCATCCCATCAGGTACTGGTCGGGCTCTTTGATAAGATTCATAGTGATATTCTCGAAGGTAGAGCCGATAGCCTCTATCTGGCGGTATTCTTGTTCCGTCAGGTTCTTGCCGGCAAGTTCCTTTTTGCTGCAGTTCAACAGGAACTCCGCCTGCTCGCGCAGGTCGGTGGAGGCTGTAGTTCCTTTCTCCGTGACGAGGTTGAATTTCTCCAAAACCTTCATCGTGGCATCAATGAGTTGGATAGCCTTCGTCCAGTAGGTGATATTTGGTTCCACATACCCCTTGGTATAAGGCTCGGGGGGACCACCGCCACCACACTCGGCACCCATAGGTTGCTTGGCATAGAGGATGGCGTCGTGTTTCAGTTCTGCCCAAGAGGCAAGGGCGGTGTTCAGATTCTTCTTGTCCCATTGTGGTGTCTGCATGAATTTCGGATATTGGGCGTTCTTGCTGTTGACATCCTTCAGCGATGCAATCCACTTATTGGCGACGGTCTGGTTCCAATCAATGGCTCCCATCCGGGTCTTCATGCGGTCGAGGTTACTGGTGAACTTGTTCCAGTTCTCCTGTTCCTTGAGTTCCTGGATAAGGACACGCTCAGCCGAAGAGATACCGATAGAAGCAAGTACGTCAAGTCCCTTGGGGACACCACGGCGAGTCGGTTTGTTCTCATAGTCGACCATCTCCTGTAATACCTCATTGTCTGGGAAATAACGCTGAGGCATCAGACAGATCTTAAACGGACTGGAGGCTTGGAACTTAGGTTTGATGCGAGACTGTTTCTTCGACAGTTCCACCAAGGCAGTACGGATCGCCTCGAATTTCTTGTTGTTATTAACCAGTTCACTCAGTGTACTGCCACTCTTCTGCATTTCACCATATACCTGCAGGATGCTGACATCGTCAGGCATCCCCATCAGATAGGTGATAGGAGCAGTCAGGTCGTTATATAACTTCGTCAACTGGGCGTTGCTGCCAATGGTCTGTGCCAACAGCAAAGCCTGTTGCAACTGGTCGTCCATATCCGCCCCGAAGGGTGCGTTCTGCAACCACATCATGGCACAGAAATAACGTTTCAGGGTCTCATTGCGGGTATAGTGACCACGAGGGCGGTAGATGTTGTAGACGAACATCGGCATCTTTCTCTGTGGGACATACCCCAAGAACTCAGAATACTGTGTCTCGGCTTTGTGCACATGCTCAATCTCCTCTTTCACCAGATTCGTATAAGAAGCGGCGACAGGCAGGGTCTTTCCTGTGTTCAGGGCATAAGCGATAGCATAGTAAGCAGCGTTATGTTCTGCTGCCGCCTTGATTTTCACATCGTTGGCAGTGGCTGCCTGCTGCATCATCAGGTCGTAGTTCTGCTTGACGAAGTCAGTCACCATGGGTGAGAACTTCTGTTCCTCCGTCTCTTTCAGCAGACAGTCGAAGAACATGTGGAAAGCCTGCAGGTAGAGGTCGGTAGTCACAAAACTGGGAAACTGGTGATAGTCATTACGCTCATAGACATGGAAGAGTTGGTCTTCTGTGCCTGGTACGATGGCGAAGCCGTTCTTGCCGATGGCGTTATAAAGACGCTGGTCGAAGTGCTCCAACTGATAGGGGTTGATGATATTGTCCATATTAACCATCATGCCGGCAGGAGCGATATTGTTCTTTGCTTTCAACTGGTCCTCATGGGCTTTCAACTTCTGGATGAAAGCCTGTTCGGCAACAGAATATTTGATAGGTGTTGCCTCTCCTCCCTCCTCTTTCCAGAAACGGTCCTCCATAATTTGGTTATACCAGGAGGTGGCTCCAAAGAGACCACGGAGGTCTCCGTTCATAAAACAGTAGCCCTGTCGTGCGGAGACAGCATTGCGCAGGATGCGTGCCTCAGAGATAGAGAGGCTGTTGACATCAATGTCAAGGGGCAGTTTCTTTTTGAGTTGCTCCACGTCAATATGTGCCTTACCAGGAATGATGACAGGACGGGACTCCTGTGCGCTTGCGTTCCAAGCAAGGGCAAGTGTCATCATCGTTAATAGTAATTTTTTCATAGGCAAAATGGTTTATTTAGTCTTGATTGAAAATATCTAACGCTTCTTCTCTTGTTACATTCTTGACGAGAAATCGCTCAAAGCCCATGCCGAAATGTGCCCAGCGGTATTCCGCCACTACATATTTCCCGTCAGTGGTGCGCTCAAGACTTCTGATGACTCCATCCTTGAAACGGAAATCCTCTAAGATTCCTCCTAATTTGGAACCCATCCAGAGGGGACGTACATAACCCTTGTAGTTCTTGAAGATAAAGAGCCTCCGCCCTTTCTCTTTGTAGTAGCGGGTGCTTTTCACCACACCCACCATCGCATCGATGCTGCCATCACCATCCACATCCCCCGTACAGAACTGGTAAACGGGGTAGGGTAGTCTCCATTGGTCACTGGTGGAGTCAGTCTTCAGTGTCAGGAACGATAGCGTGTCGTTCTCCTGTTCCAAGGCAAACTTCTGCCCGAAAGCATTCGCCGCAAAAAGCCAGCACCCAATCGTCAGCAACAAACTCTCAACTTTCAACTCTCAACTTATTAAAGTAGACTTCTGATCTCCGCCTCCAGGTCATTCACCTGAGCGGCTCTCTTATAGAGAGCATTGTCTTTGGTGATGAGGAAATATTCTGGCAGTCCCTGTATATTATAGGTAACCAGTGTCTGTGAATCCAGTCCCTGTGGGTCACGAACACTGACCCAGGGCAGTGCGGCGGTCTGCTGTTTCCAGAAGTGCTCGTCAGCATCCAGTGATACCTGGTAGATCTCCAGTCCTTGTGCATGGTACTTATTATATAACTCACGCAACAGCAGGATGCGCTCTGGTGATTTCTCCATTCCGAACAGATGGAAGTCAAGGATGACTACCTTGCCTTTCAGGTCTGTCAGGTGGCGTACCTGTCCCTTATTATCAAGAAGGGCGATGTCTATCAATCCAGAGGTCTGTATCTGGTTCACATCGATAGTGCTTGCCGCATTAGCCTCTGAGATGCGTACGTTCTTCATACCCTCGATGGCGATGTTATGCAGGTTGGCACCACGCTCGGAGTTAGGATGATAGGCATCCCAACTGGTAGCAACAGCGGCAAAGAGTTTTATATCGTCCTTGTTGGAGCGGGGATTGAAGATTAAGGTATTGCCAAGTGCCTGGAACAGGGCGAAATAGGCGTACGAGCGGTTAGGCTCCTTCAGGATGTAATTGAGTTTCACGTCCTGCTTGTAAGCGTCGATCATCTTCAGAATACTGTCGTTCGACTCGTCTACGTTGAGATGATCATTCTGGGATACGGCTATCGCACGCTGGGTGAGGTCTATCTGCTTGAGAGTCAGTTCCTTGATCTTTGAGCAGTTGTCAGAGCCACTGATCTCATACTGGGTGGCCATCTGCGGATACTGTGCCTTGACGGTTACTGTCTCTGTAGAGTCGATGCTCACATTGATAATCTGGTCAGCGATACGCAGACGGTAGAACTCGGGTGCCTCAGTCTGTTTCTCCGCAAAGGTGAAGGCACCATCCTCACCCAGTTTCACAGAGTCAAGTATGGCTATCTCCTCCAGTCCTACATTCTCAAAATAAAGTACAGAGTCTTTGGCATTGGTGATATTGCCTTCCACATGGAACTTTTTTTCGCTGCATGATGCCATAGCCACAGCGGCTACAGCCATAATCATATATTTCTTCATTTTTATGCTTTTATTAATTTTGCTGACAAAGGTACGAATAAGTGAGAAGAAAACCAAATTATATTTGAGTTTTCTCGAAAGTTACGGGTAGGCGAACGTAGTTCGGGGATGCGCAAGTACCTTCTACCGCATACCCCTCCCCCGACATTCTCCCGTCGGAGACGGTGCCTTCGATACTCGAAGGTATCGCCTTGAGAACAAAACAACTTGTTTTGCTCTCAGGAGTGCCATCCTTATCATTGATTAAGATAATCCTAATCGGAACAAAACAACTTGTTTTATTGGCAGATAAATCATTGGCATTTTATACAATCAAGTTAATTCGATGTCAAGATGATGTTCACCACACTGACGATGTCTGTGACGTTCACCTGACCGTCACCATTCACGTCGGCTGCAGTCTCATTGAACTTATCGGAGTGATGACCTAAGATGGCGTTCACTATCTCCACGATGTCAGTGACATTCACGACACCGTCACCGTTGGCATCACCCTTTTGAATAACTGTAGACGGCTCGATAATAGTAATCGGGAAGGAGAATTCTGCGTATGTCGAACCTGTTGCGTCAGCCTTTGCCAATTTCACCTTACGGAAATAGCCTGTCAGTGTGCCAGGTGCCAAATCCTCAGCAGCCTTGATCTTCAGATTGACGATGATGCCACTATGACCAACAAGTGGCTTACCTTGCATCGCAGATGCCAAGAATCTGTAGCCTCCCTCTATTGGCTTCATTGACAGCGTTGTGCTCTCTGGTATACGACTGGAATTCGCACTATACTCCTCCACCGTCATACCTGCTGGCAGATAGAGGTCAAACTGGAAGGCAACATACTCCATATCATGCTCCAAGGAAATGCTAACCTCCTTGGTTTCACCAGCCGCCATCTTTATGTCACTGATGACCATCCTATCCTCCGCTATCGTCGTATTTAGTATTGCCATCAGACATGTGGCAATCACCAATAGTCTTTTATTCATAGTTCAACCTGTATTATTTGATGATCACTTTCTTATTATTAATAATGTAGACACCACGACCCAGTTCGCTTCGCTCCTTATTGAGTTTGCGACCAGAAATGTCGTAAACAGCATTGTCGTCAGTCGTGCCCTTTACATTGCCAATGCCTGTAATTACGCCAAGTACGTCACTATTGAAATGTACGGCTTGCCCCGTAGGAGTTACGAACATCACCTTGCTGAGACGAACGTCACCCTCAGCATTGCCAGACAGTTGCAATTCGATGAACTTGCCATTAGTCATGGACAGTAGTTCGTTATTCATGGACAACCCGACTACAAGATAGAGGTTTTGACCTGTCTTCGCTATTTGCAGTTGATGGCTCGTTGCGGTAGCCAGTCTGACAGCAGTCAGAGTCATTCCCTCAGGAACTTCCACATGGAATTGGAAGGCTGTAAACCGCTCTGCATGGTCTACATTTATCCATACGCTGTTGCCGTTTGAGGACAAATGTGCATTCTCTAATGATGTCTCGTTGACCATACCCCTTCTTGCGGCTGCATAACTATGATCGGACAAAATGATGTTAATAACCTTTGTCACATCGAAGACATCCACTACGCCATCACCGTTCACATCATAGGTCTCCAAAGTCTCGTAATCCGTCATGTCGTTTAAGATGCAGTTAACCACACCCACTGCATCACTGACATCAATCGAACCGTCGTTGTTGACATCGCCATTCACTACTGGTGAGTTTGAGACATTAATACTGAAGTCATAGTAACCCAAGGTGCTCTTTGCCTCATTAACCTGGGAGAAGGTAATATTGGACAGACTTGCAGTGTAATCACCCTCGGTGAGTGAATGGTCGGCATGTAATGTCAAACTCAGTAAAGGAGTGTTTGAAACAGAAATTTCCGCATTTGACATTGACAGACAGGCAATTCGATACTTTGTAGCAGTGTCATTGGAAGATAATTTCTCTATGGTTATCGTATGGTCATTCCCTGCATATCGATTTCCCTTCTCAATAATATATTCGCCATAAGCCTCTCCATAGGTATATGTCGCCAATTGAACACCTTGTGGTAGTACTAAATCAAATTGGTAAGCGGTGTAATCTGTCACCTCACTTTGCAGGAAGACGTTGATAGTTGCAGTCTTACCTTGCTCTAAATTGACATCATTAACGAAAAGCATATCCGTTGTTGATGCCATCTCCTCGATATTCTCGAAATCTTTCCAGTAGTCTTTGGAAAGGTAAGCGGTCTTGGAACCAGTAGGGACAATCAGTCGTGCATTCTTATAGTTCCAGTAATCAAAAGCAGATTCAACAATATCTATTGGCTCCTTCATATAACTGATAATCGTCTCTAAGGTTGAAGGGAAGTGCCACAATCCCAAATCTTGTATTGTAGAAGGGATACTAATTTGTTTTAAAGAAGTACAATCTCTAAAGATATATCCACCATATACAGGATCAGTTTCCAGTGTTTTTAATCCTTCTGGAAGTACGATGCTCTCTAATGAGGAACAGAACGCAAAAGCATGGTCGCCGATAGTCTCTATACCTTCTCCCAATTCTACGTGGGTCAAGTTTTTACAGCCTAGAAAGGTGTAACTTTTTATACCTCCCACACTGCCAGGTACATGAATTCCTGTAATTCCAGACTCCTCAAAGCATCTCCATCCTATATATTCTAATCCTTCAGGCAGATTCACTGTTTCCAGTTTTTTATTACCAGAGAAAGCCTGGTCGCCAAGATATTTCAGATTGTCACCCCAAGTAATGCTTGTCAGTTCTTTACATTCCTTAAAAGCACTACTTTCAATCCGAGTGACGGTGCTGCCAAGATTAATAGTTGTCAGTACTGTGCATGCCCAAAATGCTTCTTCTCCGACTTCCATTAAACCGTCTTTGAAGTTAATAGAATTCAAAGGAGTTAATTCAAAACAAGATTTCCCGATTTTTGTTGTTTTCGGCAGGTCAATGGAAGTCAGTTTCTCGCAACTGACAAAACAATAGTCACCCAAGACTAACTCTGCATCCTCAGCACGTTCTTCAAAAATTATAGTGAACGACAAAAATATTTTCTAAATAAATTTTGTAGTTTCCAAAAGATTTG
>ERZ842401.2962-NODE-2962-length-21783-cov-6.976482_pt1 | contig 21783 bp, 16 predicted proteins | sample MGYA00521270_ERZ842401 | MGnify/ENA primary metagenome ERZ842401 (study PRJEB31892, sample SAMEA3878208) | bioreactor metagenome | biome: Moose rumen | place: Sweden | collected 2011-10 | study: EMG produced TPA metagenomics assembly of the PRJEB12797 data set...
CCGTCTGTGCCTTCAGTCTATCGTCACAAAGTTGCACTGTCAATTCGAATCGGGGACAACTATATTTTATGGACACAACAACTTTGCCAGTAACGTCAATTACGCCCCAACTGTTGTCAATTCTAACGTCAAATAACGAGTCATCGCGTTCAATGATTTGGTCGTAAATAAAAGGAACACTCACATACCCTTTCACGCTAATGAAGCCATACTTATCTTCTTTTGATGTCAAGACATGGTTGTTATCGAACAGAACTGGCATTGAAGAGAGTTCCGAGAACTCATCCATCTTTTCGTATTCTTCTCCGTCGCGATCAACGATAGTGTACTCCTCAATTTCCTCTTTGAAATAATTAACACGTACTTGTTTTACGCCATACAGGCTTTCAACCGAGTCGAGTATTGAAATTTCCTTGAACTTTACGGGAACGTTAGCTCTCGTAAGAGGGTAAAGCGGATGCTTGGGAAGCACCAAGGACTTGGCTCCCCATAACCCATCTTTATTCAAAAGCACGACATGATTGCCTTCATAAACAATTCTGTCATATTCACATGGAATAATAAGTTCGTGAACATCTCTCCTAAAGACACCATATTTTCCATTAGAACTGACGGCATAACTTAAGTCCGTGAGTTGTTGAACGGTATCATATCTGCTGTTGTTAATAATACCTTCTTCAAGAGTAAATAGTTCCGCGTAATCAGCAGTTCGCAGTATCATAACGTCTTGGAACGAATAGTGGGCTCCAGGATGCCTGATTCCAGTATAGCGTGTTATTCCACTACTCTTTACGAATCGTATCATTTGTCTGTTCAAACGATCCTTCTTGGACGAAGTGTCGAAGACGTTTTCTTTACTAAAACAACCATAGACTTCTCCAGCTCTTTGTAAATAATCCGTATAGTATGGGGCAACCGAGTCGTCTATGTGAACAAACTCAATGTTCTCATATAAGGCATCGATAACTACAACGCCAGAATCAGTCAACACCCCGACCTTACCATCCTTTTCGACGACGATATATTTGTCCATCACACAGACCCTATCGTATTGGAAATTGACTATTTTCTTCCCGTTTACAGAATACACGGCAGTCTTACCGTCTCTTATACATGCAATTAGCGCCTCTGATAAAACTTCTGCATCTCCGCTATATATGAGTTTCCCTTGGGGGTTTAACCAACACACTTGAGTCTTATTGTTGTACTCATATGGATTGCTATTGCCTTTCCCATTCTCTTTAGTGGAAAAACAATCTTTGTAGCACTCAAAAAACCACCCTTTATCTGATGAGATATATTTTTATTTAAAATCAATTATTATTTCATCCTTATCGTTTATAACTCCAAATAACCATGATTCTTCTTCATTAACCCTAACAATAAAACGATCTTTGCACGCAATTTCTATCGCATCATACTTATTATCAAGGATTGTATTTCCAGCCATATCAATGACGCCAAACTTATCCTTCCGTTTGGTTATTAGGAAATCGTATTTTGACGAAACCGCCTCGCCTTCGTATATCTGCTGGCCATCGGAATTAAAGACGACGGGATTTGATTCTCGTACGTATTTATAAATGGAACCATGTGTGTCAATTAAGGTGTGAGTATAAACCCGCGATGAGCCTGCTTCTTTATAGCAGACAATATACTTGCCTTTTGCAACGATATACTTGTAATCAAACGGAACAACGATGTCTCCGTTGGGCTTCACCACACCAACGCACCACGATTTATCTTGAGTTTCCTTCCTTGCTGCAAACAAATCGTCAAACAAGTGCTTGACTTCCTGATATTCCAGAGGGATAACTGTTTCTCCAGATTCATTAATCATCCCACACTTGCCATCTATGGCGACAATGGCAAATTCAGTATGGTTATAAGAATCAAGGCCAAAAGTGCCTACACAATCGTCATACTGAGGATCAATGACAATAGTTCCGTCTGGGAGTTTATATCCATTTTTGCCATTACGTGATATTTGTTCTAACTTGGCCATATTACTTCTCAATCTAGTCGATACTGTTTTTGCTTATATTGCTTCGCAAGAAACACAACCAATTTGTGGCAGATTCTTTATAATCAGAAAAAATATAATACACATCTCCTTTCAAATAGCTTCGATACCAGGAATAATGCCATTCCCCCATATCTAGATAAAGGGCCTCTTCTACCCCTGCATCCAAAATTGTATTTATGAATTCGCCAAATGGTTGCGGCTCATTAGCATCAATAACGCAAAGTTCTCCATTAAATTGGCATAGTGCACGATATTGACCTATTTGGGATAGTCGCCTTACTGTTTTTATCGGCTTTCCTTCATGTATTAGCATCTCTTGTGCAAAACCGGAGCCATTATTTTGAGCCGCAGAATCCAATTCATGGGAGTACCTATCCAACAAAAATTTCCATTTTCCATTATAGAAAACAACCGCCCCTGTGTTATTGCTACAGGGGTAGCCTTGTTTTCGTTCTCCAGAACAAACGTGATCACCAGCTATGTATAGGTGATTATTATCATGAGGTTTATCATATCTAGTGAAGGCGGCTGCACAACAGAAGATAATGGAGGAGTCTTTATCTGGTGTTGGTATATCAAAACACCTCAACACTATAGAATCGGTAGCAGGATAATAGACGGTAAGGCCTCGAAAAGATGTGTCAACTCTAACCAAACATCTCTTGATGGTGTCTAATCCATAAACGCTCATCTCCACACCATCTCTCACTGAACTTTGGTTAGAAAGATTTCCCTTGCTCATCCATGCAAGAAACACAATCATTAGGACTGCAAGGCTCAAAGTGATTTCATTTTTTTTCAAGGCCATAGCTTTGTAATCTAGTAGATTGTGAACGATTTCGTCCCTAGACAAACACCTTTATACCAATATTCTATTCTATATGCACCGCTGTTCCAATTTCCCTTGGTTGAACTACCCCATCCGCTAACACCGATTGTAGTGGTTTGGTTTTTTGTTAAACTTGCAGTAGACGTATATGAATACCCAGAGGGAGAACTACTGCCTGTTGATAATCCATATGGAGTGACGAATTTTACATATATATCCACGGCCCCGTCTATAAGGCTATGGACGGACATCCGAGAATAGATGTAGGTAGTATTGCTACTATAAATTGTTGCTCCATATTCCTGGTCTTCATTCTTGATTTCTATGTCTGATATTGCAATAGGACAAGGTGTCAATGATGCAAACCCAAGCATAAAAGAGTCTCTTTTACTAATCAAAGCATCTTTTGATGCGATGTCACGCTTGAGTGAATTGATTGTAGCTTCCTTTTTGGACATGTCTTTTTCAAGAGACTCTATCTTACCATTTTTTTCAACGATAATGCTTTCTTTGTCCTCAACTTCTCCGCGCAACGTGAGGATGTTATGCCCAAATGCTATTATGCCAATTATCGCCAACAAGAAAAGTATTGATAATGCTGTAACTAGTTTATATTGTTTTTTTTGCTTATTGAGCGAAGCTACTTGGTTGTTTAGGTCCTTATTCTGCCTGTTAAGTTCTTGATTGGTAGAAAACAGATCGGATAGTTGTTTCGCAAAGCCTACGAACTGAGTAGTTTTGAAATCAGATGCCTTGTGGATTGCAATGTTATTTGCCGATTTAATTAGTTTCGGGAGTTCTTTTTCAGCATCTGTTACAGTGCAATACTTTTCTTCGTTGATTCCCGCACCATAATTATATGGCGGCAAGTTTTTAAAAGATGTAGAAGCAATTCTGTCAATCTCGCTTGACAAAGAAGCGGCAATTCTGTCAATTTCTTCTTTCTGAAGATAAAGTGCTCCTGCTTTCGGTAACAGGTCACCATCTGTAGAGAATTCAATCAATCTTCCAGATACAGCCAAATCTGTTACGCATCGTTCAAAAAGACTGAACATAGCGGCCGAATCAGAACAATAGATGCCGTTAAAGCAGATGGAAAGCCCAATGAATCCTTTAGGTGATAATCCTCCGAGAAGTTTACGGTAGTAGCTATAATAGATTAGATTGCCCTCACGATGGAGGACAATCTGAGAATTAGCCTTAATATCATCAACACCCTTCGATAATATTGTTTTTGCAAAGTCGTCTGGGTATTGAACATATCCGGAACCAAAATCTCCAAAGATATAAACGGAATGGTTCACCTTATTTCAACTTGAACTTTATAACTCTAGCTTCATTATCAATCGTATATGAGGCAACCCTATCTAGGACACCATTGCCTAGTAAAACCGGTGCCTCAGCATTGGATGAAACCTGGGTAAGAACATTTCTACACACGATGGTTTGCTGCCCATCTGTCAGTTCAAGAGTCCTGATGTTAAATATGGCATCTTCAACAACACTGCCGTCAGCAATACTCGCTTTGGCTGTTCCTTGGAAATCAGAAGCAGTGAGGAGGCCCCTTTTTATTAGTTGCTGAGCTTCTAACATAGAGATGAGAGTCATTGAACATCCGGTATCAAAGATCATATCAGTGCTAAGTCCATTGATTTTCACTTGGACATATTTGACTCCTGATTCAAGCTTAAAGGGTACATCAATAGTCCCCGTGCTATTGATAATGCTATTTTCGTAATTTACATAGGGAATGCTGACCTTCTTTTTCTTCCCTCCACAAGAAACAAAGGTAAGAACGACCAGAATAGCACAAATAGTTGCGGTAAAATACTTTCGTATAGTTTTCATGGAGTTACTTTGTATTCAAGACTTAATGCTTTGTCTTTGTTTATATAGTACGATAAGATTACTTTATCAGCCTTTGTGACTTCAAGATCGGCAGGATTCTTTTTTCTATCCTTAACATTGAGCCCATCGGCCTTCCACTCTCCGCTTTTCTCAACACCTAAGCACCTAACAGTATAGTGTTTTCCAAGTTGTAATGCACCATATACTGGGTTGTTAGAATCATCCAAAATTTCAAAAGAAACATTCGGATATTTATCGCTCTGGGTCAATACGGTAAACATATTATCATTACGGCTACGTAAAGATGCTACCTCAACAAGCAGCTCTGCGTATTCTTTGTTGAGTTTATCATACTTTAGCTCAATAGCGGCTTTTTCCTCCTGGACGGCCCGGATACGTGGTCCGCTCTTGATCCCCTTCCAGAGTAATACGAGGAGAGCAATCGCAAGAATAGCGGCAATAATGATGGGAATATACTTTCGTATGCCTTGGTTCTCTCCCTGTCTATGATGATGCGATGTTTGGTTGTAGTACTCTCCGCCATCTCTGTCCTGCGCTTGAGAAGAACGATTTACAGGTTGTGTCTTAACGGTTCGCATTATCCCAAGCAACTCATTCAAAGAAGGTTCCAGTTTATCAGCGACCTGACCGACATTGGATGAACGCTTTAATTGCTCACATTCTTGCTGCGCTTTCCGTAATTGTTGTTCAAGTGAAGCGTTTGAACTCTTTAGGGACGAAACAGATGCTTGTGCCTCTTTAAGCTTCTTTTGTATTTCCGTATAATTAGACTCAAGAGTTGAAACTCGGCTCTTTAACTGGGGAATTTGGCTGTTCTCTTTCTGTAAATCGGAAATTTGCTTCTCATAATCAGCCTTTAATGCCTGATACTTTTTGTCCGAAGAGGAAAACGAAGCTATGATAGCATCTTTTGATGGATACTCGTAAGAGACAAATACCTTTCCATATACCCTAGTCGTGTTAAAAAAGGCCTCGCTATTTACATCGTCTAAATTACAATACACAGAGGCAGACGCATGTTGCTTAGTAAAAGACGCATCGATATCTTCGAAATCGCTGGCAAAGTTGTTCTTAATAAGGTTTTCTCCCAATTGCGAAATAGCCTTTAAAGAGGCCTCCACATCGGAAAAACTAGCAACCATATATTTTTCTGTATTGCCGATTCTTGAGAGAATCGTCCCAATTATCTTCTCTTCATATATTCTATCAAATAATTGAAAAAGAGAATACACATCGGTACAGTATTGTCCTTGACTCTTTATAGACATACCGAAATATGACCCGGTACGCCCCCCTTGAGCCACAATATTTTGTGGGCGGACATAAGTGTAATACGAGCAGAATCCTACGGAATCCTTTCTGATTTCTACAACTAACGCCGTTTTTGCGCCCTTGTAGAACTCTCCCGGACCATAAAATGACTCGTAATACCCATCACCAGAAGTACCCCAAGCATCAAATCCTTGGGGTACACCGTGAAATACAAATTCAGATAGCATAATACTTAACCCCTAATTCTCTTCATGATAGAGTTCCAGAGCATCTGAGGATACTCATCCACACCTTGCTGATAAGTCAAATAAACTGTACCGTCTGCTTTTGATGCCTTAGCAAAGGAGCCATTGGAGAAGGGGACCAAGTCGCAGAGATAAGGTTTAAACCACTTCGTTACAGGGTTGAGATTGACAAACGGCGTAAAGATGCCAGGATACATATTCTCAATATCATTCTTAATCCCAGGCATGTTGACTCGACCGGGAGCAATAACGAAGTTTGACTTGTCGACCTTGTTGTATAAGAAAATAGCCTTATCTTGTGGACGCATCATAGTCTTAAGCTTTTGGAGACGTGAGACATATCCACTTCGGTCTGAAGGATCTTTCCAGTCAGGTTCGACCATATAAATCCAAATCTTTCTGTTGTTGCTATTGATAATGGTATTTACATATGCAGGGAATTCATTGCCAGGTTTCTTCGGATTGTAATAGTACTCTCCCGGAGCTTCCAAAATCTGACATATCCGTCGGCCGTTCTTGTCGAGAACCTCAACTAGCATAAAACTAATCATTTGAGTGCCTTCCGCCGCGTTCGAGGAATGAACCAATTCATTGTAACCTTCACACATCTGAGCATAATGAGCATCAGCTGACGGTCTGAATGAACGGATGGGCGATACGCGGTAGCCATATTTCTGCAAGAACCTTGTCATACGGATGAGCGTCATAGTTTTTCCACATTCAGTCGGGCCAAACAAGACAATAATCGGCACTGCCTGGTCTGCAATGGAGACTACAATACTATTTGGATCTTTAATTTCTTCTTGGTTTAAGCCGTGAACAGAATCCTCAGGGTCTTCGACATTAACAAAGGGTGCCTCAACAATAGGTGATTCTATTTGCACGGGAGCTTCAGGGGTCACTTTCTCTACGGAAGTGCCGTCAAGATCAAATTTCTTTGCCATAATATTTCGTTTTTATCAATTATCTACAATAATGTTAAATAGTATATTGGTCCTTTTTGAATGCGATATCAAAGAAAATAAAGGCACCAACATCGACAAGGATAGAGAGAAGAACCCAAATAATAAGACCTCTTCCCGCATACTTGCCACTAAGAAAATCCTTCCACACATCAAAGACACTTAACATCCGTTCAACTTTAGTCACGGCCTGTTTCGGATTTCCTTCTTCATCGGTGGGGAGGTACTGCTCCTTATCGCCGGTGTTGAAATCGATATAGTTACTATATGTCTTAATGGTAGAATAGCCATGGACAAGACGGTTATTCACATCCTTAATGCTGGCAGCATCATTTAAGTCCAAATCCCCACTCTTGATAACATTCTCAGCGAAATCAAGATTAAGCCAGTCTGTCGCAGCCTGCGCCTTATATGTGTCTTCGTCAGGCGCAATCATTGAATTACGAATATTCGCCAGCTTGGTTTGCATTAAAATATCAATCTTCGTACGATATGCATCGACTAATTTCGCCCGTGATTGTTCGGAACGGTCATTAAAGGAAAGCGGCTCAATCCTCGGAACTTCCAGTAAAGTAGCGAAGGATGCGAGAATTCTCCTTGCATTCGGGCCGAAACCAGGATTTGCGTCATTTTTTATCTCAGCTTCAAGCTCTGCAAAAAGACTCCAGACTTGATTAGAGAACTCTGTCTGCTTGTCGCGTATCTTGGTCTCAGTAAGGGTATTGTTCTTTAATTGATCAAGATATCCTTTAGTAGTAGAGATATCCGTGCTGGTTATGCTTTCAATGGAACTGCGATAGAAGAAAGTGTGAGTGTTTGTAGGCATACTAAAGATTAGCCAAAAACACAAGACAATCAAAACACCAAAAATGAGTTTCTTTCCGCGACCTTCAACATATACATTCTGGTTCAAACTGTCGACAATGAGTTTCGTGCCAAAAGAAGCGATGATGAAAAAAGCAATTGTTACCACCCAGCACAAAAACTGAGGCCAGGAGGCCAACAAAAGATGCAGAGATTCTTGAGTAGCCCAGCAGCTAACAGCAGCAAGAGCCACAAATGCGAAAACCGAGACGATTTTCAGTGTGTTGTTTTGTCCCATAATACTAGTATTTATTGTTTTTTAACTTGTTCTATTACACCTGGCTTAGGAAGGATGTGAATCAAAAACCGCTGATTGAGCTTTTCGTTCGTCTCACGCATAAGACCGGTACCACTTTGACGACCATCTCCACTTCCACAGATGAGTACCTCGCAGTTCTTTTCAGTAAATAAGATTGGCCCTTTTGCATCACCCTTCTCCCAAAATTTCTTTAACGAAAGAGCTCGCTCATAACTCAGCTCATAGTTACGCGGATATGGGTTTCGGTCTAAGGATGCTTGGCCTTCAATAATTAACAAATATTGAATCCCAGGATGTTTTACCGTTGTTGAATCAATAAAGGATTTTGCTTTGCGTCCAGCGGCCAAAAGTTCCTTTTTTGTTGCTTCAGGCACATATCTTTCAATGTCAGATTCACCAATAGGAAAACTAACATCAATGGTTAATTTGTGTTTTTTGTATTCACTCTTGTACTCGAAATACTCGGATTCCAATCCCATCGTAGCATTCTCAATCTCTTGAGCCTTGTCTAGTTGGGCCTGCAGTTTTTCTTTCTCGATCTCAATAGTGGTATTTGTGTTCTGAAGTTCCGTATTCTTCTTATTTAATTCAACGACGGCAACAACAAATAGCATCAACATGACGAAGAATAAACTTGTCATAAGGTCAGCATAGCTGGCCCAGAAGAAAGACTTATTACCTTTTTCTGCCATTTATCTTGCCACGATACCTGTAATAAACTCAATGACGAATAATACAAAGGCAATCAATGCCGCAATTTTTACTGAATTATTTAGGATGCTCGAGAGTCCTCCTCCACGATTTCTCCTGTTCTCGTTCTCCCCACCAGAAGCAAAATGTTGAGACCCGGAAAAGTCCATCGATTCAAGAGCCCTCGTAATCTGCTGTAATTGTCTTGCATTGTTTCTGGAGACATCCGCTAGAGCATTGATTGCCGTCCTTGTGTCAGAAAGGGATTGAATGCCTTGAAGGACCTTGTTCATCTCCTCGGTTTTTTGCGATAAGGCATCTTGCTGCTCCTTTAATTTTGCAACAAATGCTTGTTGCTGCTGTTCATATGCGTTTTTAATGGTTTCAAGTTCTGAAGACGTTTTTGTCCTCAGTTCACCCATATATGTGTTCATGGTTGAAACCATTTGATTAAATGACTCTTCCAACGAATGATCAACGCTGCCGACAACTTGCCTAATATACTCTTCTCGGGTATTCACCTGCTCCAACTCGCGTTCAAAGAAAGCTCCCATCCTTTCAACTGCTGCAGTACGATCCAGATGATTATTTAAATTATTATTCAATGAGTTAACAGCATCAAGATAGCCATTCACATTCGTAAGATACTGATTAAACCGCTCAATCTGAGCAGTAGATTTTTGAAGCTCACGTAGGACTGTTACGTTTGCCTGTGTCACCCTTGTGATATCAATCCTACTAATCGCTTCTAAGGCGTGAGCCTGGTCCTGCGATACTTGTCGAACATTCGTTAAGACTTGATCAAACTCCTGTATATTTCCTTTAAAAGTCTGGTTGAATGTCATCAAGTTAGTTTGCAGCAGAGACAGAGCAGTAACCGTATTCCCGGATAAAACAGGGAGTAGTTCAGTCTGAAGCCAGGAGTAAAAAACATTCTTTCTTGACTCGACAAGTGTCTTGGCTCCTTTTGCTTTCCAAGAAATAGTGGTTGTAAAGACTATTCCTACAAGACTGGCAACCATCGCTATGGCCACACAAGTCATCATGGAAGACACATTTGTTAGCTTCTCAACGCCACCTTTGGCAGCAATAACGCTAATACCCACAATGATGCCTATCATTGTCCCCATCAATCCCATATAAAGAGGAATTGGTTGGACAACAGTTATCTCTTCTTCTTCTGCGCCACAATACCTTTCTACAACATCCTTCATAAGGGCAAAGTCGCTGGCTGCACCACTATTCTTCTGAAGATACATATTCAAAGCATCTTTGATACTCGTCATAGTAGCATTCTCGGTGCGTACTGAAATCTGAGACACCTCTACCTCACGGACGATGACATCCTTACTACTATCCTTGTCATCTTGCCAAATGGCATCATTATCTTCTTCAGATTGACTTGAGCTATCTTCCTTTATTTCGCTAACAACAATATTCGCCTTCCCGATTGAGTAGTCAAGCCTATTAGATGGAAAAATAGATTTAAAGACATCTATTTTTGTAGAAGCCTGAATGAATACTCTCACTTGAAAGTATATGATTACAACTATTAAAGGTATTACTATAAGATAATGAATCATACAACTCTTATTAGGATAGGTTAAACGTTATTAATCCACAATTGGCACAATACATGATACCAAAGATTAAAACAACTATGACAACTAGTAACGAAATAGCGAAACTTTTCCAACCATTTGCAGACTGCCCTCCTGAGAGTTGTTTTTCGAGTTCTTGATTACGTTCATTTAGATACTCGAGCTGTTCACTTAGATGCTCTATTCGGACTGCAAGCCCATTTAATTCAGGGGAAGCAGTTTCGTTGTTCTTAGTTATATAAAGGATATTAAATTGATATAGGCGCTCTTTTATTTTCGTATCTCCTTCCGCTAAAGAAATACAGTCATAATCACTATAGGAAGCGGAATAGTTGACTGGCCTCATCGGCTCAAAGGAGCTATGACCCTCATTTATGTACCCACTAATCATTGCCGATAACTGATCAAAGTGCTTGGCTAATGAAGAAAAAGGAACATCCTTGGGGATAATGTCCCCATTGGAGTTGATAGTTAATATAATGCCTTCTGAAACGATGCTCTGAAAAACACGCTCAAATAGTCTAAATAAAGACTTTATGCTCGAAGTTTCTAAGCCATTAACAACAATAGATATCCCGAAACTAGCATTGCCTCCATCTATAGATAGCTTTCGCATGTAAGTATAGTACATTAAATTGGGCTGACGATGAACTACTATCTGCGAATCGCTATTAAAGTGTTCTTGATATGATTTAAACTGTTCGTCATGAGAATCGTATGGATACTGCAGGTATCCGCGTTTTAATCCTTCAAAATAATATGTCGAACAATTAATCATCTTATATTATAAGTGCTTATTTCTTCTTACTCTGCGCTCGAAAGTCCCACGGGGCAATCGGTGATGGATCTGTCCAAAGTCCGCGCTTGGCTTTGCGAGCAACATTTTCTGCCTCTGAATACACCTTGTTATTATCATATTTTATGAAATGCCATGCCATACCTTCATGTAACATAAGCAAGGACACATCTTTACCTTCTGGGGAATACACATAAGCAATATACCTTCCATATCTGTCTTTAGATTGAACATCAATAGAAATGCGCTGTCCAAAGATTAAAGATGATAAGAATTCCTTTGATTTGTTCCCGAAAGCTTGCTTCTTCTCAGGAGCATCAATCCCATAAATCCTTATCTTTAATTGAAGGTTATCGTCATTAACCGCAGTAAAAGTATCTCCATCGGAAATACCGACCACCTTGACGGAGAACCGCTGCGCGGAACATAAGACGGGGATGATGATGAATATTAATGTTATGAATAGCTTTCTCATTTATTCTCTTTGATGACCTTATATAACAGATAAATGAGATACCCTGCAATCACCACATCAACAATATTCCAAATCACCCTGCCGAGCGGAATCTTCACGAAAGGCTGGAACAGCACGGCAAGGACGATGAACAGAATCATTCTGTCTTTGTTTCCGGTCTCATGGGCTTTATATGCAAAGTAGCAAAACGCGGCTGCCGCTGCGAAACGGACAAAGGTATAGAAGCCGTATGGCATGTCGAAAAGGCATAGCAGCAAAACTGCCGCTATCCCTCCATACACGAAAGCCACCGTCTGCTTGTTATCCATATAGTTATTGGAACGACTACAAAGTTAACATTTTTACCCCAAACCACCTCGCGTCAAGCTATAAACTTTTTAAAAACATGCATACCCGTGCATAATTCTGCCTTTTTATCAATTCTGTGTTTGTGTAATTTTCACGCAAATATAAAAACTTTCATCGAATCCACAAAACATTTGCGTAAAAATCGCACAATTATTCCTTCTTCCCCCTCCACAAAATATAACTCTCATACTTATACTTCGACACCCGGAATTCCGAGAATTCTTCCACATTGCCGTCCTTGTCGTACCAGAACCCGTAGGAAGTGCTGCCCACGAGGTAAATGGCGTTGTTCACGCCCAAATCCACCAGCGCCTGGGCGAAGTCGTGGAAACTCTCAGCCGTTTCGCTCTTCACCACGAACACCTCTCCGGCGCGTTCGCAGAGGGCCTTGCGGATGGACTTGTTCTTGGGCTCGTTCTCCACAAGCTGACCGTTATCCACCAGGGGATACTGCCGGAAGAAATAGCCGTCCGTCTCGGTCGCCTGCTCGAAGAGCGGCGAATTGTCCGCCACGCCCACGGTAATCTGCCCGTCGATGATGCCGCAGTAACCCTTCTTGGAAAGGCCCCAGGCGAGGGGCTCGCCCCTGAGCACGAAGGCTCCCACAATCTTCTTGTTGTCCCGCCGGATGTCGGCAGCCTGGGTGGTGAAAACAATGTCCTTGCTGCGGTAGTCGGGCGCCTTCAGGCAGAGTTCAGGCACCGCATTGTGAGGGATGAAGATGGTCAGCGGAATGTCGTTGACGGTCTTTTCTACAGTTTCGGTATAGGCGAGGCCGGTGGTGTCGGAGTAATCGCCGAAGGGCTTTATCACGGCTATCTCTTTCGATTTTGCCTCAACGAGACTGAGCGTGTCTCCGCTCTCGAAGAGCCCGGGGCCGTCCGGTTCGACCTGTCTTCTTCTGCCAAGAAGAACGATGATGGCGATAGTCAGCAGGACGGCAAGTGCGGCCAGGGCCCACACAATCCAGCCGGCCTTCCCCGGCGCCTTCGCCGCCTCCTTTGGCGGCTGGTCGGCTCCGATGACCCGGATTTCGTCGTCCTTTATGTTCCACTCGTTACTCATTGCTGTTGCTGTTTAATGACTGCTCCACCAGATCCTTGAGCTTGATAAGGGCTTCGCGTGAAGCAGACAGTTCTTTTCGAAGTCCCCGGCAGTCCGACATGATCAGGAGCTGCTTGGAGATGTCGATGTGATTGATGTAGTCGATGTTGATGATGAGCCCGCGGCCAAGGCGGACGAAATTGGTGATGCCTGCGCCGAGCTGCGCTACCATCAAAGCTTCTATCTGCCCCAGCTGGAGACAGATGAGCGTCTCCTTGCCGTCCACCGTCAGGACGTATGAATAGTTCCCGTCGGCCGACACGCAGATGAGCGCATCCAGCGGGAATCTGTGAAGCTCCGTTCCCTTGCTTATGACGATATGGCTGGGCATTGTACCTACAAAGTAACAAATTTACAAAATTATTCGTTAAAACAGGCGTTCTCACAGCATTTTAATGGTTATTTCCTCCTTTGCTCCTTCATCATCCACGGCCGTGAGCCGATGGATGCCGGGAGGAATTTCAAGGAGAACCGTGTGAATATCCTTTGTTTCTCCTACGTATTCATTGTCCAGATGCCAATAGACGGCGGCGTCGCTCCGGCTGTGGACCAGCTCGCACCGTATCCCCGGCAGGCTGCCGTCCATCTGGCGGGCGGCCGACAGGACAGCCCCGTCGGAAGGATAGGCAAAACGCATCGCATCCCCCGGCTCCGCCTCCTTTCTTGGCGGAAGCTGATATTCCTGATGCCTGATGCGGTAATACTTTTCCATCAGCGGCGGAAGCACAAACCATTTTTCCCCGTCAATCTCCTTGTGCCATGGGCATACATCCGCATCCGATGCGGCCTTCGGGGCCTTTATGAGCAGGCGGTGCGGGCAGTCCCTTCCGGCGAGGAACCCGCTCTCCTTGCAGACTTCAACTTCGGTCCCTTCCTCCGGTGCGCTGAACCATCCGGTGGATGGCAGAAGGTTGAAAAGGTCGAACATCACAGGGCCCGCCGTGAGGGCGCCCGTAAGCCCCGGGGCGGATGTCCCGTCGGCGTTGCCGGCCCATACGCCCACCACATAGTCGGGGGTGATGCCGATGGCCCAGGCATCGCGGGAGCCGTAGCTGGTCCCGGTCTTCCATGCAACTTTCCGAAGGGAGGAAACCCTCCGCCAGTCCATCTGGTCCGGCCTTCCTACTTCCGCCATTGCCTCCAGCATATGCCAGACGGCCGTTTTGTCGCTGAAAGGGGAAGTCCCCAGCCCCTGATAACTGCGGGCGATATCGGCATATACCTTCACCAAATCCCAAAGACAGGCTTCCGAGCCGCCCAGAATCAGTGAAAGCCCGTATTCCTCCGGCTTTCTTTTCAGCGTGGAAACTCCGGCCTTCCGGAGGATATCCGCAAAGCGGGCAGTGCCGAACTTCCTGAGCAGATACACATTTGGGATGTTCAGGGAACGTTCCAGAGCCTCGTCGGCCGGAACCGCTCCGTCATAGCCCAAATCGAAATTCTTCGGCGAAAACCCGCCGAAGTTGGTCGGGATGTCCGGCAGCAGCGACTTCGGAAGGATGGCTCCTTCCTGCAGGGCAGCGCAATATAGCAGTGGCTTGAGTATGCTGCCCGTGCTCCGGGGAGAGCGGGCGATGTCCACCCAGGCTCCCGGACGTTTCGCCCCGATGTCCGCATTGCCGCAGTACATGAGCGTTTCGCCGGTGCGGACGTCCAGTACGATGGCCGCGAGGTCGTTGATTCCATTTTCGCAAAGGCTGCTGCGAGAGCGGGAAAGCTTTTCCTCCGCCCGGCTTTGCAGGGACAGGTCAATGCCGGTGTGGACCAGCTGTCCGTGCGAAGTGCCGTTGCAGTATTCGACAAGATGCGGACAATATGACGGCAGCGGATGAATCTCGCCGATAAGGGGCTCGTCGATGGCCGCTTCGCAGGTGGCTTCGTCCATATATCCCTTGTCTTTCAGTCGCAGGAGCAGACGGTTACGCTTCTGAAGAAGCTGCTCGCGGTTCTGGGCCAGGTTGATGGACGAAGGGGCGTTCGGGAGCACGGCAAAGGTTGCCGCTTCCGCCCAGGAAAGGTCATCCCCGTCACGGCCCAGGTAGCGCCACATCGCCGCATCCAGTCCGACGACATTCCCGCCGAAAGGGGCGTGGGAGGCGTACAAGGCAAGGATTTCGTCTTTCGTGTACCGGGCCTCCAGACGGGTGGCAAGGAACATTTCCGTCAGCTTCTGCAGGAGCGTCCTTTCCTTCTGGCGTGAAAGACGGATTACCTGCATGGAAATCGTGCTGGCACCGCTGACGGTGTGTCCGCCTCTGATGTTCTGGACAAGCGCCCTGCCGATGGCCCTGAGGCTCACTCCGGGATGGTGCCGGAAGCCCCTGTCCTCAAACTCTATGAGTGCGGTTTCATACTTCTTCGGGACGGATGACGACGGAGGGAAGCGCCACTGCCCGTCATCGGCAATCCTTGCCCCCAGAAGCTCTCCGTTTTTGTCAACGACGACGGTGCTGTAGGGCGTGCCCTTGAAAAGGTCCCGGGGGAGACAGACGAGCCACAGGAGCAGCACGGCCGCTCCGGCAATCAGAAGATATGTCCGTGTCCGTCTTTTCACTTTACTACATGCACGGTGGCATTTGCCGTGTTGGACTTGTATTCGGGGTTGTACATATCCTCGCAGATGATTTCGGGAAGGAGGAATGTCCCTTCGTATGCCGCCTGGAGGCGGATGGAGAAATGCTTGACCTCTCCGGCGCCAAGGGAGAAATACCAGCGGACGCTGTCGTCGCGGATGTCCCGGTATTCACACTGCGCGTCAGCGCCTCCGCCAAAGAGGCGGTCGTTCCAGATCTCCCATCCGGAAGGCGCTGAAAAAGAAAGGGCCATCGAACCGCTGGCGGCGGTGCCGGAAAGGTCGGCTACGGTGATGTCCGCACGGAACTCCGTTCCCTGGGCGAGCGAGCTCACGTCAAGAGGCTCTCCGGAGAGCGTCCGATAGCTGACGCTTACCTTCACGCCGGAAGCGGCAGGGGCGACCTTCTGCCCTGCGGCGACGCGTTCCCTGACGGTCAGATGGGCATAAACCGTAAAATTGGACCGGTTCTCAACGTAAGCCTCTCCAATGGCGAAATCCAGTTTCCGCCGGACCAGTGCGCCGGCTCCGGTCACTTCGAAGACTTCGTCCTGCCGCTGATAAAAACGGACATCCGCAAGGCCGTTCCCGACAGCTTTGGAAAGGGTGGCCATAGCCTTGCTCACCCAGGCGATTTCCTGCGTGGATGCACGTTTGGCTGAGAACCCCTCGGCGATTTCTCCGGCAAGAGCAAGGGCCTTGCCGGCGTTTCCTGTCTCCACGAGCGACTCCACAATCATCGCTTTGTCCCGGACAGCGGACCACCAGGTGTTTCCAAGGCCGGAGGACGGGGTGGCTATGCTTAGGGAGGAAGCATCCGTAAGCTGCGAAGCGGTCTCTTTCTTTCCGGCGATTGCATACGCTTCTGCAAGGCGCCAGCGGGCCTGCAGGCAGAGGCCGGAGGATTCCTTCAGGCGGTTCATCGCCCCGAAGTCCGGAGCCTTGGCAAGGGCGAGGGTATAGAGCCGGTAGGCCTGGTCCAGGTCACTCAGGTTGTACGTATCGCGGTGCCTGTAATCCTTGGCGGATTTCTTCTGGAAACTTACCCAACCATCAAGGCAGCGCTGCTGTACCGGAAAGCCCTGGCGCCGCGCTTCCATCAGAGCCTCTCCGGCCATGGATGTGGCCCAGGGCTGGCTGTAGTTCGACTCCGGCCAGTAGCTGAAGCCTCCGTCCGGACGCTGGCGCGTTTTCAGCTGCTCAAGTATCCCGGAAAGGATTTCCTCGGCCTTCGCCTTGTCTTCAGTGCTTAGCAGATTCCTGGCATAGAGGAGGAAGAAGGCTCTGGAGGAAAGCTGCTCGGTGCACAGGTGCCGGTAGTATTTCACGAAGTCGAAGGTGTCGGAGAAATCTATCGAGGGGAAGGAAGATATCTCAAGCAGGGCCGATTCCTCTTCGCCCGGCCGGTAAGCCTTCCAGCTGAAATCGGCCTTTTCTCCGGGGGCAAGCAGCCTGGTGTATGACTCCCTCTTGGGCGGGTTTGGATTGACCACATCGATATGGACCGTCTCGTGTGCCTTGAAAGAGCCGCTTTCGGCGCGGACCGTAATGGTCGCAGGCCCTTGCACGGAAGCGTCCGTCTTAAGCGCGAAGGATATCAGTTTGTCTCCGTTTTCGCTGAAATGCACCGTTTGGGAGGCGCTTCCATCAAGTTGGACAGGCCCCTTTACTTCCACCTGCACGCTGACATCCTTTGCTCCGCCCTCCATTGCAAATACATTCACTGGCATCCGGACGCTCTCGCCGGGAGCAAGCCTTCTGGGGAGCGTAGTCAGCAGCATCAGAGGAGAGCGGACTATGACGGATTTCTCTGCACTGCCGTATGCTCCCGCGTGACCGGCGACCACCATCACGCGGACGCTGCCCACATACATCGGAAGGTCAATCCTGTGCGTTGCCGTGCCGCCGCTGAGCGTGAAGGGACCCAGGAACTTGACCACCGGGCGGAACCGGTTTTCTTTTTTGCTTCCGCGAAGGGCCATGTCACCTCCGATGGAAAGCACGCTGGTGAACTTGCCCGCGTATGCGCCGATGACATCGTCATACATGTCCCAGGTGCGTACGCCCAAGGCTTCGCGCTCGTTCATCGCGGGCCAGGGATTCGGGGTGCGGAAAGCCGTCAGGTCCAGAAGGCCTTCGTCCACGATGGCCAGCGTGTATGTCATCGTGCGGCCCTTTTCCTCCTTGACGCGGATATTGAAAGGCGTCTGTGGACGCACTGCGTCCGGGCAGTCGATGACCGGCATAAGATGCGATGCGGGATTGTTCACCGTCAGGTTCTGCACTCCATACATGCGGATGGGAAGGTCGTTGACGGTCTGACTGTGGGGTTGCAGGAGGGTGATGTGCACGTAGAAGTTCGGCGCCATCTTGTCCGTGACCTTGAACTTCCAGGCGGTTTCCTGCTTGCCGGAGGTGGCCACCCAGTTGCGGGAAATCACTCCCGAAGCATTTTCAAAAGACACCAGCGCATGGCCGCCTTCGGAGACGGGCAGATACACTGTGGCGGTTTCGCCCACTTCATAACTGTGTTTGTCGGTGGTGAAAGACAGCATCGACAGGGCCTCAGGGTCGGATTTGTCGGAATGGCCGCGCCACAGGGGCCAGTCCACGAAGAAGGTGCCGCCGCTGGTATGGCCGCTTTCCTTGTCCGTCACGAGAAGGAGGAATTTGCCGTAATCGGGGTATTCCAGCCTGAATGGTATGGTGGTAAAACCGGCTGTGCTCTTGAGGGTGCCGGATTTTTCCAGCTCTGCGGTCTTTCCGTTGACATAGCGGTCAAGGGCGCTGGCGCTGCATTCCCACCACCAGTTCCACGAAAGGCGGTATATCTTGTATTCGAGCGTCCGGCCGGCCGACGGCTTCCCTTCCGCATCGACGGATACGACTTTGATGGCGATATCCTTGTCTGTCTCGTAGTCTTCTTCCTGAAGGCCCACGCCCACGTAATGGGTGTAGGGCGAAAAGCGGACCGTATTTGCCACCACGCTGGTGTTTCCGCCAGGTTCGGCAATCTTGCAGATAAGATCTGCCTTGAGCATGCCCGGGGCGTCCTGCGCCTGGGGCATATCCTCCTTGACGGTTGCCCTCCCGAGGCTGTCCAGCCGGAAGGGAATCCGGGAAAGCGTCTCGGAAGAGTAAGATTTCAGCGGATTGGAAAAACTGTAGCTGCGGTATTCGGGGAAAGGGAGCGTAGTGTTGTGGAGCACAACCTCCAGCGTGCCGTCAAGGTCGGCAGCCACGGGTCCCGTGAGCCAGTGGGAAGCGATGTCCATGGAGGCCTGCTGCCCAGATACAAGGGTTTCAGAGCCGGTTGAAAGATTGATTTTCAGCCGGTTGGGCTTGATAGTCTCGATGGGGACGGCCTTTTTGAATTCGGCACCTCCTACGGAGAAAACTGCGCTCCAAGTCCCGGTAGGGCTGTCCGGTGCGGTAGCCGCTTCAAAGGCGTAGAATCCGTCTTTCCCGCCTCGCAGCGTCTTGCTCTCGAAGAGCTGCCCTTCGGGGGTATAAAGGTCCATCGTCGCGGGATGGGCCGCCGGCAGAGCGTGGAGCTTGTCTTCCACCACCAATGTCAGGTGCAGCGTATCGCCCGGACGCCATACACCCCGATCTCCATAGACATAGCCTTTCAGGCCCCTGGTGATCTTCTTTCCTCCCACATCGAAGCGGCTGAGTGACTTTTCGTGGGAGCCGCCGCGAATCTTGAGGTGCGTGACGGCATTTCCTTTCTCGGCCTGGATGATAAAGGGCTTCCCGCTCACCGTGAAGTCCGCAAAACCGTTCTCTCCGGAGAGCCCTTCGCCCACTTTCTGGAGCTGATAATTGTAGGCGGTGACCTTCACCCCTTCCATCGGCCGGGAAGAGACGATGTCGGCCACGGTTACCCACAGGCGGCTTTCGTCGGCGCTCTTGACAATGACGCCGATGTCCGATGCGGCAAGGTTCAGTTCAGGGAACTTGCTGTCATCCTGATAATAGCTGGGCTTTTCGGGATTGTCCCTGTCGGACCAGCGCCACTCGTCGGTATGATAGTCATCCCAGCTGTAGTACCAGCCGTATGCTTCGTCCCATTTGCTCTGTTCCCGTGGAGTAATGGCTGCCGGCGGCAGAGTCTTTGGACCTTCATCTTTATTATAAAGGGAATACTCCTGCTTGAAACTGAGTTTGATGCGGTAGATGGCGCCTTTCTCCTGACGGAACAGCCCTCCGAGGTCGATGCTGAAATTCTGCCACTGGTGGAGGTTCCTGGACGCATCGCCGTCCAGGCGGGCCGTGTATTTTTTGACAAGGCGGCCATAACGGCGGAGTTCGGAGGTCCCGTCAATGGAATTCTCCTGATAGAATGAAAGGACATTGCTGCGGTAGATTTTTATGACATTCACATCGACGGCGCAGAGATTCACGGCCTTGAAGGGCAGCTTCAGCTTGTTCCCGTCTGGCAGGATGCCGTCGCTGATCATCAGCTCCACTGCCGGAGGTATGCCCTCCTGGCGGAAAGTCCGGGCGTATTCCACGCCAAGGGCGGTTCCGCCTGAGCTTTTGAGGTTCCTCTCCACTTTCAATGTAAGGGTGGATGCCCTTGAATCGTCATAGAACAGTTTGGCGCAGGTTCCGTCCCGTTCAAGGCGTGCCGTCTCCGCCTCCTCCAGATAGATGAGCCCGTCAAGGGACTGGTTCTCATCCAGCGGTTCGGAGAAGCGCACAATCACATACGGTTCGCTTGCTTCCACCCTGTCTGCGCTCAGCAGTTTGAACTGTTTTCGCCCGGGGATGGTGATGCTTGTGGAAACTTTTTCTCCAAAGCCGATGGCGGGGGCGTCGAAGTACAGTTTTACGGCTGCGGTTCCGGCTTCGGAGCGCCTGAGGCCCGAGATTTCAAACTCGAAAGAGTCGTCGGCGTTGCGAGTCAGGGTGACTGGCGTTTTCCAGGAGGTGGAAGTCTTGAACAGTCCCTCTGTCACCACGCCGTCCCCGACAGCCTCGCTGAGCGTAAGGGTGCCGCGGGCAATGGCCGTATTGGGGTCTTCTGCAGAAATCCGGGTTTCAGTGATTTCCATCTCTGCGGCACGCTCCGCCACCTTGAAGGAGAAAACGAAGTCCTTCGCCCCGTCGATGACTTTCCCCAGCCTGACCGTGCAGGTATAATGGTCTCCAGCCTTCAGAGGCCCTTTCTCCGGAATGAATTCCAACCGGCCTGAAGCGACATCCCAGCGCTCTTCGCCCTTGAGTTTGGGCGAAAAACGCATCATATCCTTTGGCAGCTCGCCGTCGGATATGATGCCGTCTTTGAATTCGATGATGATTGAGTCTGTGGCCCTGACGGTCCCGGCGGAGAACGCCTCGATGTAGTCGGCGATTTCTTCGGGGGAAGATTCTTCCGCAGCCTGGTTGCAGGAGACGCAGAGAGTCAGTAATGATACAAGTCCGGCACAGACCGGAAGAGAAAGGAGTTTGACGCGAAGTGACTGGGACATATTGCCGTTTTTATCTGATTTTCCAGTACGAATTTCAGACAAAAATTTGGCTCGGCAATGCGTTTTTTCCTCAGATGTATGAACTCAAAAAATAGTGTATCAAATCGAAAAAATCACAGTCTGTGCGCCTCATTGATATCCCTCGGGGAGAGAGTTATGCAGAAGTTCCTCCCCACGCCCTTTTCATAGAAGTACACCCTGAAGACCTGCCCGCGCGTAAGGGCAATCTTGTCAAAGGTGAAGACAAGGCGGCGGGTGCCGTCGGGAGGGACGGTGCCGAGGCCGCAGGCCTGTTTGGGGAAGAGAGCCTTCTCGTACTGCAAGCCACGTTTTGTGCGACGCTTGCTCTCGATGGAGAAGCGGGGGTCGGAGAGTTCATAGCTCATGGCGGAGC
>ERZ842401.2963-NODE-2963-length-21780-cov-8.021634_pt1 | contig 21780 bp, 2 predicted proteins | sample MGYA00521270_ERZ842401 | MGnify/ENA primary metagenome ERZ842401 (study PRJEB31892, sample SAMEA3878208) | bioreactor metagenome | biome: Moose rumen | place: Sweden | collected 2011-10 | study: EMG produced TPA metagenomics assembly of the PRJEB12797 data set...
GGCGCAACTCTCACTTGGGCGAACGCCAACATTAACGTCGAGGACGGCGTAACCTATACCGATTTGCTTGCGCTCACCAACTGGACGGCTTCGTCAAACGTCGAGGACGATATTGTCATCAATTCAAGCTCCGCCGAGGGCGAACTGGTCAACGGCGCGAAAATCTACGGTGTTTTGGAGCGCAACGGGCAAGGCAATTACACCCTTAAGAACACCAATAAGAATACCAATCCCAATTCGGTAACCGTCGACGGCGTGACTTTAACCATTGAGACGGGCTACGAGACCGTTCCCTTCAAGCTCAACAATGCCACGCTCAACACCGCGAACGGGCACAAGATAACGGGCACCGTCGACAGTGTGGCGGTCGGCTCCATGACCTTCACGCCCGTTGACGGCAACGTCTTCGATGTCGACGACACGGATTATCAAAAGACGGGCGCGGGCTTGATTCGCGGCGATAAGATTTGGTATCGCGACGCCGCAAGCTACGCCATACCCGGCACCGAATCAAATTGGCATAACCTCCTCAAGCTCACCGATAACGACACGACTTTAAGCTTGAGCGGCGTGACGGGCAACGGCGTTGTGGTCACGGACGATTTGTCGACGCGCAAGGCAACACTCGTTTATAACTCCAACACCGACGCTTACACCTTGAGCGGCTCCGATATAGCCAACGTCACTTTGGGCACCACCACGCTCAATTTAAATACGAACTTTGCCACGACGATAACGACGGGCAACGCCACCTACACGATTAACAGCAACAGCTACACCGGCAACCGCCTCACCGTTGCGGCGACGGCAACCAACAGCTCCTCGCTCACGGCGGGCACGGTAAGCATTTCAAGCGGCGGCTCCGTCACGGCGACTGACGATAAAGCTATCGCTGTCACTTCGGGCAACGGCATAACCGCTGCGGCTTCTGCGGGCAAGTGGACGACGATAGGCGGCTTGACAGCGGGCGATATTTTCACCATTGACGGCACCTCCTACGAAGTGCTCAACGACGGCAAAAAATTCGCCAAGCTCGATTCAAACGGCGGCTATCTGCTCTACGACGGCAACATCAGCGACGAAGGCACCCTCGGCTACGAAGATATTCTTAACGGGACGTTCGGCACTGTTGTCGCGCTCGACGCAAACGGCAACCTCGACCTCACCCAAAGGCTCGGCAATGACGGCTACACCGCGCTCGTCGTCGGCTTGACGAACGGCACCGCTGATCCGACCAAGGACGTTGCCACCTTGACTTACAGCGACTCGGCAGGCTACATCCTAAGCAACGGAGGAGGAGCTGTAAACGAACTCAAGACTATAAGCCTCGGCACCGCTGTCCGCACATTCACCACCGAACTCGAAAAGACCCTTACGACTTCGACGGGGGCTTACACCATTAACGGGCAAAGCCTCACCGCTCGCAGTGCTTTGACTTTGGAGACGGCGGCGAACAGCGTCACGCTCACGGGCGGCACCGTCGCGCTCAATGCTTCGGGCACCGTTGCGACCTCGGGCGGCACGATAACTGCTTCGGACACAAGCGGCAGTTCGATAACCGTCAATGTCGACGACGGCACGATAACGATTGGCGCACTCGAAACGGGCGACGTTTTTGAATTCGGCGGCACAACTTACACCATGACGGCTATCGGGCTCACCAAGGGCGACAACCTCGTCAAGAGCATAACCGACAGCGCGATAACGACGGCTCAGCTTAACGCCGAAGATTGGCAGACGATTATGCAGGCTCCCGGCGGCGTAGTTTCCATTGACGCCAACACTGCCGGCGACGTTATGCTCGTCGATACCACGGCAAGCCCTGCGCGGAAATACGGCACGCTTACCAAGAGCGGCGGCGAATACACCTTCACGCAGGACGGCTCCGATAAGCTCACCGATATAACTTTGAGCGGCGTTAAGATAAATCTGGACGCGGCGTGTTCGGGCGCGACAATCAGAATGGGCACCGCGACCTTGACGCCCATAGCAAGCGATACCTTCACAGCCGACGCCACCGGCACTTACTTAAGCCTCGGCAACGTCACTCGTATCGATTTGACGGCGGGCATCATTAACGCTGCGGCGAACATTCCGATAAACGTCAATAACCGCCGCATAACCGCCACGAGCGGCGACATGACCGTCGGCATAATTGACGATAACGGCACCTCAAAAGTTCAAATCGGCGAACTTAACGTCGGCGACACCTTCACCGTCGACAGTACCGAATACAGAATGACAACCGCCGGGCTCTACGACACCACCAATCAGCAAACGGTAGATTCGGGCGTCTACGACAGCAATACACGTTTCGTTGTCGAGGATGCCGCCTCGGGCACGGTTATCACTGTCGACTCAAACGGCGTGCTTGACCTCACGAACAAGCTCACCATGACCAACAACACCGCGCAGGTTGTCGGTTTGGATGAATCTACGGGCGAAGCCGACCCGACCAAGCCCATTGCAACTTTGACTTACTCCGACGCCAACGGCTACGCGCTAAGCAACCCCGGCGGCTATTCAAGCGAATTAAAATCCGTCAAGCTCAGCGCAACCGTCAGAGGTTTCACGACCGCGATTGATACGACCGTCAACACCACGACGGCGGCGACTTACACCATAAGCGGCAAAGAATTTATCGGGACAAACGCCTTGACGATAGCCGCCACCTCAAGCGGCGCGACCCTCACGGGCGGTACAGTCACGCTGAACACAGACGGCTCTGTCGATACGAGAAGCGGTACCATAACCGCCACTGCAGGCTCCGTCAACGTTGCAACTTCCGGCAATGTTTCAATAAGTATGCTTGACGCGGGCGACGCTTTTGAATTCGGCGGCAACACCTACACCATGACCAATATCGGCTTGACCAACGGCAACCTCGTCAAGACAATCAATAACAGATACATAGCGACGTCGGGCTTGAGCGGCGAAGGTTGGCAAGCGATATTGCAAGCTCCCGGCGGCGTCATGACGATAACCGCAAGCACCGGCAACAATACGATGATTGTCGCGGATACCACCGACGCAACCAAGTCCGTTAAGTACGGCGAACTTACAAAGAGCGGCGGCGAATATTTCTTCAGCAAGAGCGACGGCACAAGCAATTTGAGCGGCGTAGTGCTTAGCGGCGTAAAGGCAACCCTCGACGAAAATTGCGCGGGCGTCCCGATAACGGCGGGCGACGCAAACTTGACTGTAACCGCCTCCGAAGATTTCACAGTGGACACCACCGCAAGCGTTGTAACCCTCGGCAACGTCACGCTGATTAACTTGACGGCGGGCACCATTAACGCCGAGGAGGGCATTCCCGTTGTAGCCGGCGACCACAGAATCATAGCGACGGGCGGCGCAATGACCGTGGGCTTCGACAGCGACGGCAACGTCTTCGTCGGGGCGCTGAACGAAAACGACACCTTCAGCGTAGACGGCACCAACTACAGAATGACGACCGCCGGGCTTTACGATACCGATAACTCAAAGCTCGTGACGTCGGGCGTTTCCGTCGACTTGACGACCTTCACGATAGACGGTTTCTCTTCGGACGTTGTCTTGGCTCTCGGCGAAAACGGCGTGCTCGACCTCAGGAGCAAACTCGGTGATGACGGTTACACGGCGCGTGTTGTCGGCTTAACCGCTACGGGCGACGCCGACCCGACCAAGCCCGTTGCCACCTTGACTTACTCCGATACCAACGGCTACACCCTAAATAACGCGGGCAGTAATTCAAGCGACTTGAAAACCATCCGCCTCAGCTCCACCGTCCGAAACTTAACCACGGAACTTGAAGCCGGAGTTAATACGGCGGCACCGAACACCTACACAATCAACGGCAAGACTTTCACCGGCACCACGGTCATGACGATAGCCGCCGCCAAGGACAGTGCGGCTTTGACTTACGGTACCGTCACGCTCAACACCTCGGACAGCGTCGATACGTCAACCAACACGACAAGCAACACCATTGCCGCGACCAACGGCGCGATAACCGTTAATGTGTCGAACAACACCGTCACGATTGGCGGGCTAAACGACGGCGAAGTCTTCACGGTAGACAATACCTCCTACACCAAAACGAATATCGGCTTGATAAGCGGCAACACGCTCAAGGACGCGGGCACCTCCGTAACCGTGGCAAGTCTCGCCGAAGATTGGACTGCCATTAAGCAGGCGGCGGGCGGAGCCTTGACTATCGACACCAACACCGCTTCCGATTTGACCGTCGTCGATACAACAACCGACCCGACCAACGCCGTTAAATACGGTACCCTCACGCGCAGCGGCGGCGAATACACCTACACCGCAAGCAACGGCAACAACTTGACAAGCATAACGCTCAACGGCGTCAAGGCAAATCTGGATTCAACCTGCGCGGGCGCAACCATTACGGCGGGCACCGCAACTTTGTCGGCACAAGCGACGGGCGTCTTCACCGTAAACGCAACCGCCACCCCGCTGACTTTGGAAAACGTTACGAGCATCAGCCTGACGGCGGGCACCGTCAACGCCAATCAAAATATTCCCGTCACGGTGAACGGCAAGACGATAACGGCGACTTCGGGCGCAATGACTATCGGTATTGTCGGCGACAAAGTGCAAGTAGGCGACCTCAACAGAGGCGACACCTTCACCGTTGACAACAAATCATATGAAGTAACGGCGGCGGGACTCTATGACGCGGCGAATAATCAACTGATTACGCCCTCGACTTCAACCAACACGACGGCCCTCTCCTCCGACATGACGACCTTCACCGTGGATGATGCCGTGACGGGCACGGTTATCGCCGTCGACTCTAACGGCGTGCTCGACCTCACAACCAAGCTCACCATGACAAATAACACCGCGCTGGTTGTAGGTTTGGACGCTTCGGGCAATGCCTCCCCGACAAGCCCCATTGCCACGTTGACTTACTCCGACAGCGACGGTTACACGCTAAGCAACGGCGACAGCAATTTGACCGAACTTACCGCCGTCAAGCTGAGCGCGGCTGTTCGCAACTTCACGACCGCGATTGATACGACCGTCAACACCACGGCAACGGGCACCTACTCCATTAACGCTAAAACTTTCAACGCGACCGATAATTTGACGATAGCCGCGACTTCAAGCGGCGCAACCCTCACGGGCGGCACCGTCACGCTGAACACAGACGGCTCCGTCGACACGACCGAAGGCACCATTGAATCGACGAACGGCACGATAAGCGTTGCGGTTACCGACGACGCGATAACGATTGGCGCGCTCAACGCGGGCGACACCTTCACCGTAGGCAATAGCTCCTATACCATGACGACAATCGGGCTGACCAATGACGACCGCGTCAAGGACGACGTTACCGATTCCGTTACGATAGCCGACCTTGCAAACGGCTGGCAAAATCTGATTGAGGCTTCGGGCGGCGTGTTAAGTATCGACAGCTCCACCGGTTCCGACTTGCTGGTGGTGGCAACGACCGCCGATCCGACCAAGTCCGTTAAGTATGGCACGCTGACCAAATCGGGCGACACCTACACCTTCACAAAGGAAGGCACCGCCAATCTTTCGGGTGTGACGTTGAGCGGCGTCAAGGCGACTCTGGACAGGAGTTGTGCTAACGCGACGATAACGGCGGGCTCCGTAACAATGACCGTTACCGCGAGCCAAGACTTTACCGTTGACGCCACCTCCTCAATCGTTGACCTGGAAAACGTTACGGCAGTGAATTTGACGGCGGGCACCATTCAGGCTGACGAGGGCGTAACCGTCACGGCGAACACCCGACGCGTAACCGCCACGAGCGGCGCAATGACGATTGGCATTGTCGACGGCAAAGTTCAAGTAGGCGACCTCAATCCCGAAGACACCTTCACCGTAGGCAATACCGAATACAGAATGACAACCGCCGGGCTCTACGACACAACGAATAAGCAGATGGTTACGGCCGGCGTTTACGATAACAATACGCGTTTCGTCGTCGACGACGCGGGGACGGGCACTCCGACGGCTGTTGTTACTATTGACTCGGACGGCGTGCTTGACCTCACCGGCAGAATCAGCGGCACCTCTGCTAAGGTTGTAGGCTTAGATTCTTCGGGCGACGCCGACCCGACCAAGCCGATAGCGGATTTGAGCTACTCCGATTCGACTTACACGCTCGACAATGCGGGCACCAACGTCAATGAACTTAAGTCCGTCAAGCTGAGCGCGACCGTTCGCAACTTCACGACCGCGATTGATACGACCGTCAACACCACGGCAACGGGCACCTACTCCATTAACGCTAAAACTTTCAACGCGACCGATAATTTGACGATAGCCGCGACTTCAAGCGGCGCAACCCTCACGGGCGGCACCGTCACGCTGAACACAGACGGCTCCGTCGACACGACCGAAGGCACCATTGAATCGACGAACGGCACGATAAGCGTTGCTGTCACCGACGACGCGATAACGATTGGCGCACTCAATGCGGGCGAAATCTTCACCTTCGGCGGCACGAGCTACACCATGACCAATATCGGGCTCAAGAATGACGACCATATCAAGGACGTTACCGACTCTATAACGACGGCTGAACTTAGCGGCGAAGGTTGGCAACTGCTTATGGAAGCTCCCGGCGGCGCATTGAGTATCGACAGCTCCACCGGCTCCGACCTCATGATTGTTGCCACGACCGACGATCCGACCAAATCCGTTAAGTACGGCACGCTTACCAAGAGCGGCGGCGAATACACCTACACCAAGACCGGTACCGCCAACTTGACAGGCATAACTTTGGACGGCGTCAAGGCGACTCTGGATAAAACCTGCGCGGGGGCAACCATTACGGCTGACGGCGCGACATTAACCGCCACTGCCACGAACGACTTTACCGTTGACGCCACGGGTACAAACCTCACCCTCGAAAACGTCACGGCGATTAACCTCACGGAAGGCACCATTAACGCCCCGGCAGATGTTCAAGTCACGGCAAAGACGCAACGCATTACTGCCTCCAACGGCGACATGACTGTCGGCATCAACAAAGACACCGGCAGCGTCGAAGTGGCTGACCTCGATATAGGCGACACCTTCAGCGTAGGCACCACAACCTACACCATGACGGCGGCAGGGCTCTATTCCTCGGCAAGTCAACAACTGGTTGCGCCTTCGACTTCAACCAACACGACGGCACTCTCCTCTGACATGACGACCTTCACCGTGGACGGCGCAGGCTCACAATCGATTATCGCCGTCGACGCAAACGGCAACCTTGACCTCACGACCAAGCTGGGCTCCGACGGCTACACGGCTCTGGTTGTCGGCTTGACGGGCGGCAACCCCGACCCGACCAAAGACATAGCGACCTTGACCTACACAGATGCGGCGGGCTACACGCTCACTGCCGGCAGCGACATCGACGAGCTTGAATCGATAAGCTTGGGCACGGCGGTAAGAAACCTCACTGCGGCGATTAACACGACCGTAACCACGGCGTCGGGCAACTACACCGTCAACAGCAAGCCTTTCAACGGACGCAATGCTTTGACGATAGCTACCGCCGCCAATGACGCAACGTTAATCGGCGGCACCGTGACCCTGGCGCAGTCCGGCACCGTAGCCACGCCCGAAGGCACCATAGCCGCCACGACGGGCACCGTCATCGTTGATGTCACGGACGACGTTGTCACGGTCGGGGCTCTGAATTCGGGCGACGTGTTCACTGTTGACAATACCGCCTACACCATGACGGCGATTGGACTTAAAAACAACGACCTCATCAAGGACGTTGACACCTCGGTTGCCGTAAACGACCTTGCCAACGGCTGGCAGACCACCAAGGAAATTGCGGGCGGCGTCCTGTCGATTAACACAAGCACCGAATCTGACGTTTTGCTCGTCGACACAGCGGCAACCCCCGAAAAGAAATACGGCACTCTCACGCGCAGCGGCGACGAATTCACTTACACGCAGTCGGAGTCCGGTTCCGATAAGCTCACCTCCATAACTTTGGAAGGCGTCAACGCCACGCTGGATAAAGCATGTTCGGGCGTCACGATAACGGTAGAAGCGGGCGATAACGACGTAACCTTGTCCGTGACGGCAACGACCGACTTCACCGTAAACGCCAAGACAACGCCCTTGACCCTCGACAACGTCACGGCTATCAGCTTGACGGCGGGCACCGTTCAGGCGGAGCGCGATATTCCCGTCACGGCTAAGGCGCGCCGCATTACCGCCACTTCGGGCGACATGACTATAGGCATTAACGGCAACGGCAATGTCGAAGTCGCCGACCTAAATCCCGGCGAAACCTTCACCGTCGGCACCACGATCTACGAAATGACGGCGGCGGGGCTTTACGACACCACCAATAAGCAGATGGTGACGGCGGGCGTCTACGATAACAACACGCGCTTTGTTGTCGACGAGGCAGCCTCTGATGTAGTTGTGTTGCCGCTGAATTCCGACGGCGTGCTTGACCTCACGAGCAAGCTTGGCAATGACGGCTACACGGCTCTGATTGTCGGTTTGGATAATAACGGCAACCCCGACCCGACCAAGCCCGTTGCCACCTTGAGCTACACCGACGCCAACGGCTACGAATTAACCGTCCCCGATGATGATTTCGGCGAACTCAAATCGATTAAGCTCGGCTCACAGGTCAGAAAGTTCAACACCGCGCTTGAGACGACCGTAACCACCTCAACGGGCACCTACACCGTAAACGATAAGAGCTTCACGGCACGCAACGCTTTGACGATTGAAACCGCCAACAGCAACGCGACCCTCACGGGCGGCACGGTAACGCTCAACGTCAACGGCTCCGTCACCACGCCCGACGATACAATCACCTCGACGGCGGGCACCGTTACCGTTGATGTCAGCGACGACGCCGTCACAATCGGATTGCTCGACGCGGGCGACGCCGTCCAAGTCAACGATACGACTTACACAAAGACGACAATCGGGCTCACCAACGACAACTTGATTAAAGACGTTGATACCTCGGTTGCGATTAGTGACCTTGCCAACGGCTGGCAGACTATGGAGCAGGCACCCGGTGGCGCAGCGACAATAGACAAGACGACGGGCTCGGACATCCTGCTCGTGGACACGGCGGCAAGCCCTGCGCGGAAATACGGCACGCTGATAAAATCGGGTGGCGAATACACCTACACCAAGACGGGCAACAACCTCAGCAGTCTCACGCTCGACGGCGTCAAAGTTAATCTGGACAAAGCCTGCGCGGGTATCCCGATAACGGCGGGCACCGCGACCTTTACCGTTGCGGCTTCGGATAACTTCAGCGCAGACGCCACGTCAACGCCCGTCCTCAGCGATGTCTCGGCGGTAACCTTGACGGCGGGCACCATTAACGCTCCGTCAAATGTTCCCGTCACGGCGAACAACCGCCGCATCACCGCCACGTCGGGCGCAATGACTATCGGCATTGTCAACATTGAAGGCACGGATAAAGTTCAAATCAGCGGACTCAATAACGGCGAAACCTTCACAATCGGCAATACCGCTTACGAAATGACGACCGCAGGGCTTTACATAGCGGCTAACAATCAACGAGTAATGGAGGGCTTATCTTCCGATATGACTACTTTCACTGTGGACGATGAGGTTACGGGCGGCGTTGTTGCGCTCGACAGCGAAGGCGTGCTCAACCTCTCAAGTGAACTCGGCAGTGCGACGGCTTTGGTTGTCGGGCTCGATTCAGAGGGCAACGCCGACTTGACCAAGCCCGTTGCCACCATAAACTATTCCGCCGGCACAGGCTACGAATTAACGGACGCGCAGAGCAACTTCAACGAACTGGACTTGATAACTCTCAAGGATATAAGAACGTTTACCACCGAACTGAACACGACGCTCAACACCTCGACGGGCACCTACACCGTAAACGGCAAGTCCTTCAACGCAAGCAGGGCTTTAACGATAACCACCGGCAAAGACAGCGCGACCCTGACGAACGGCACCGTCACTCTTGCCACCGACGCCGAGGTTGCCGTACTTGCCACCACCGTTAAATCCGACGCGGGCTCAATCACCGTCGACGTAAGCGGCACCACCGTAACTTTGGGCGAACTCAATGCGGGCGACAGATTCACCGTTGGCGAGGATTCTTACGTCATGTCGAATATCGGCTTGACCAACGGCGACCTTCTCAGAGAAGGGCTTTTAACCTCGATAACCTTGACCGACCTCGCCGAAGGTTGGACTGCCATTAAGCAGGCACCCGGCGGCGCATTGACCCTCGACGCAACAATTACGGACTCCAATTTGCCCGTCTACGACACGGAAACCAATCCGACCTCGCCCGTCAAATACGGCACGCTCACCAAGTCAGGTAACGTCTACACCTTCACGCAAGAAAACGGCAACAACCTCAGCAACATAACCCTCGACGGCGTTAAAGTTAATCTGGATAAAGCCTGCGCGGGTGTCACGATAAATGCGGGCGACATAAGCTTGAGTGTTGCCGCCTCCGAAGACTTCACCGTCGACGATTCGGGCGACGCCATTAAGTTTGAAAACATCGAGGCGATAACGTTGTCGGCGGGCACCATTAACGCTCCGTCAAATATTCCCGTCACGGCGAACGGCAACAGAATCACCGCCACAAGCGGCGACATGACCGTCGGCATAAACGACGAGGGCAAAGTTCAAATCGGCGACCTCAACGCGGGCGATACCTTCATCCTCGGCGATAACACCTATGAATGGACTTCGGCAGGGCTCTACGACGCCGCGAACAACTTAATCGTGACGGAAGGCGTTTCCGAAAATGCCGCGACCTTGACGGTAGACGACATGGACACCGAGGCGGTTGTTGCCGTCGAAAACAACACCCTGGACTTGACCGCGCAAACGGCAAATGCCGGCGTCTTCGTCTTGGACGGCAACGATAAGCCCGAAAAGAAACTTGCCGACCTCACCGTCAACGGCACCAGAAAGACCCTCACCGCCGATACCGACGCCGTCAATGCAGATAACGCCGTTTCCGAAATTCAAAACGTCAACGTCAACGCGGGCGACAATCTCACCGTCGACTTCACGACCACAGTTAATGCGCCGAGCGGCACCGTCACCGTCAACACCAAATCCTACAACGGCACGACAGACCTCGTTATCGACAGCGACGGCGAAACCTCCACGCTCAACAAAGGCACGATTAACCTTAATCAAACGACGAAGACCGCGCAGGCGACCAACGACACGACCGCGCTCACCGTAACCAACGGCTCCTTCTCGGCGGCGGCGACTAACGGCAAGTTTACGACCCTCGAAGGCGTGGACGTGACCGAACAATTCACTTTTGACGATAAGAACTACACGCAGACCGACCTCGGCTTGATGCGCGACGGCACCATTCGCGAAGACCTCACGGGCACGACCGTCGATTTGACGAAACTCGAATCTCAATCGTGGAGCAACCTCCTCGCGCCCGTCAACGCAACCTTGAACCTCGGCGGCGTGTCGCAAGATGCTATTGTCTATAACAATGCCGATTATCCGAGCGAAAAGCTTGCCGGGCTGACGGTTGACGGCAACGAACTCAAGCTTAGCGGCACAAGCATTGCCGAAGGCGCGATTCAGACCGTGGCTGTCGATACAGGCTCCGACTTTACCGTCGATTTCGGGACGCAAATCAGTGCTCCGAGCGGCACCGTCACGATAAACGGCGATGACTATGTCGCGACCACCGCGGTTGCCGTCGACACCAAGGGCAAGACTAAAGATACAACCGTCTACAGCGGCACGATAACCTTGACCGACGGCTCCGCGCAGGCTACCAACGATGATACCGCCTTGACTGTTACGGGCACCGTCAATGCAAGGGCAGTGGCAGGCGCATTCACCAGGCTGGAAGGGCTTAGCATAGGCGAAAGCTTTACCTTCGGCGGGAGCACCTACACGCAAACCAACCTCGGCTTGATGCGGGAGGATAACACCGTTGCCAATAAATTGACCTCCGAAACCGTCAACCTCACGAACTTAAGCGTCGAAACTTGGAACGACTTCCTTGCCCCCGACAACAAAGTGCTCGACCTCAGCGGCGTTTCCGCAGCCGTTCCCGTTTACGATACCGTTCCGCCGACAGAGCAAATCGCAAGCGTGACCGCCAAGAACGGCAAGCTCACCCTAAGCGGGACGTCGGGCGCAAGTGCTTTAATCGAAACCGTCAACATTGACGGCGAAACCAATTGGACGATTGACTTCCCTGCCACGGTAAATGCGGCGGGCTCGGCTACCGTCAACGGCACCCCCTACGCCCTGCACGAAGGCGGCGACGGCTTTGTCATTATCGGCGACGGCACGACCTCCACGCTCTACAACGGCATGGCAGACCTCACCGCTGCAACGCCCTCCGTCACGGCAGATAAAACCGTAAGCGTCACGAATGGCGAGATTTTCGTTGACGTTACGGCAGGCAATTTGGTAAGCGTCGGCGGCATTTCTTCGGGCGAAACCTTCACGATTGACACGGACGCCTACAACATGACCGACTTCGGCTTGATGAAGGGCAACACCATTTGCGAAACCCTCAACGATTCGGATGTTACGGTTGCCGAACTTGACGCCGCCACGTGGGAAAATGTCCTCGCGCCGACAAACAGTGAACTCAACTTGACCGACGTAACCGAAGACGCGCTTATCTTCGACAGCATGACCGCTCCGACGAAAGATTTGGCTATGCTGACCGTGGAGGGCAATTCCTTCATGCTCAACGCCGACGATAACTTTGAAGCAGGGGCGATTGCAACCGTGGATGTTCCCGCCGATTCCAATGTGGTTGTCGACTTCGCCGCGCAGATTAAGGCTCCGAGCGGCACGCTTAAGGTAAACAATGATTCGTACAGCGCGACGACTGCCGTTGTTGTCGACACGGGCGGCAAGAACCGGGACACGACACTTTACAGCGGCACGATAACCTTAACCAACGGCTCCGCGCAGGCGACCAACGATGATACCGCCTTGACTGTTACGGGCACCGTCAATGCCGTTGCTTCTGCGGGCAAGTTCAATAAGTTGACGGGCTTGGACGTCGGCGAAAGCTTTACCTTCGGCGGACAATCCTACACGCAGACCGCCCCCGGCTTAATGAGCGACGGCAAATTGGTTGAAGACTTCAGCGAAACGGTAGACTTGACGACGCTCGGCTCCGCCGATTGGAACGACTTCATCTATCCGACCGCCGGCACGCTTGACTTAAGCACTGTCACAAGCGGCGCACCCGTTTACGACGCCGAAACGCCGACCAAGAAACTCGCCGACCTGGCGGTAAGCGGCAAGACCTACACGCTGACAGGCAAAACCGACCCGACCGATATTAAAACTGTCAATGTGGCGACGGGCTCTGCGGTTGATACCGACTTCACGACGCAAATCACGGCTCCCAGCGGCAACGTAACCGTCGACGGCTCCGCTTACACCGGCACCACCGATTTGACAATAGACACCGACGGCACAAGCTCCACGCTCACGACCGGCACGGTTACGCTTGAGCGGGGCGCGTCCGTAGCGTTGACGGGCGGCAACACCGTTGCGGCGACGGCGGGCGACGGCTTGACCGTAAGCGCGGGCACGAACAATATAATCAGCGGCTTGAACAACGGCGACACCTTCACTGTTGACGGCGCGACCTACACCGTTGGCGCGATAGGCGTGCGCAACGCAGACGACGAACTTTGGACGGCTAACACCTACACCGAGGGCATCGACCTCAGCGGACTGGGTACCGACGCCAACTGGACTGCCCTCTTCGCAGTCAGCGGCGGTATTGTTGAAATTACCTCCTCGACCCTCCTCAATGGCGAAAATGTCGTTATCGTCGACGACTTCGACAGCCCCACCAAGACTTACGGCACGCTGGCCAAGGGCACCGACAGTATTTATACCCTGCTCAAGCACGACGAAGACGACACCTACAGCGGCATAACGGTCGGCGGCACCATTGCCGATATTGACGTTGAACTTGCCGCCGTAAAGATAACCACCAACAACGCCGACGGCTCCGAGTCAATCTTCACGGTTAAGCCCACGAAGACCGGCAACGATGATACCTTCCGCGTGGACGCCACCGGCAATGCACCGCGCCTCTACGACGTGGATGAGATTGAACTCTACAAGGGCACGGTTGTTCCCGCCGACGGACAGATTATCAAAATCGCCGACGACGCCGAGGACGTAAACATCTTGACCGGCAACGGCACTTATACAATCGGCTCCAAGACATTCGTTATCGACGGGCTCAAGGACGGCAATTATGCCAAGTTCAATCTTGACGACGACGGCGAAGTTGAATCGATTGACGACCTCACCGAAGGCTCCACCGTCACCGTTGACGGCTCGACCTACACCGCGCCCGAAGACGATACCACGCTCCATTACACCGACGCCGACGGCTGGTATTTCGACGATTACACGCTTGACGCTTACAAGGTTACTGTGGGCTCCGACGGCACGCTCAAGGTTGACCCCGGCGTCAAGTTCACCGACGTGGTTACGAGCGGCAGAAATTTGGGCGACGGCACCATCACGCTCACCAACGACCTTGACGATACACCCGTCACGATAATCAACAACGGCTCCGCGCCGCTTAAGATTGTTGACAACAACGGCGGCACTTTGGCTGAAAACCTCGGCAAGACCGACGGCGTCACGTTCAACGGCGAAGGCGCGACTGTCGACAGCTTATCCGACGTAAACGGCGCGACCTTCACGCTCGATAAGGGCGAAAAGCTCACGGCGGGCGACGAGGCAACCGTTACTGTCGTTGACGACGATACCAAAGTCACGGTTTCCGACAGAGGCAAGACTCTCGACATTGACAGCGCGGCGACGATTACGGCTCCCGAAGGCACCAAGCTCAATCTCAGTCAGGACGACTACACCGTTAACGGCGTCGACTTCACGACCGGCGGCTCCGCGCAGGTTGAAGCTACCGCCAACGGCGTCAAGCTCGACCTGGAAGACAGCGCAGGGCTCACCGTCAACAATATGAGCTTGAGCGGCACCGGCGACGCCGCAATCAGCAATGACGGCAACGTCACGTTGACAAGCGGCGCGACCGCCTCCAACACCAGGGATAAGACCTTGACGATTGACGGGCAAGTCACGCTTGACAACAAGACCGTCAACACCGACGAGGCGACGCCCGTCACTTCCACGAAGGACGGCGTGGCTGTCGGCAATGCCACCTTGTCCGTAAGCGGCGACGACGACGGCTATAAGATTAACATAACGGAAGGCGCAATCACCGGGCTTGAAGACATAGGCGACGGCGCAAGCATAAGCGGGCTTAACAACGCCACCATTAAGACCAACGAGGCGGGCGACCTCACGGCGGGCGATAAGACCTTCACGACGACGGGCGACACCTCCGTAACTTACGGCGTGGCAAACGGCAATATCACTTCCGTCAGCGATTTGGACGGCACGATAAGCGGCGACTTCACAAGCGGCGTTACTATCGACGGCAACGAGCTGGAGCTCAAGAGCGGCAAAGGCTCCGAGGTCAGCGTCATTGCCGACACGGAAGACGGTATAAGCAAAGTTCAGACGGCTAAGGCGGACAGCTACACGCTCAACGGGCACAAGTTCGAGACCGACGAATCGGCGATAACCTTCAGCTTGGACGAAGGCTCAATCGCGGGCGTCGAGGTAGCGGACGGCATGTTGGCTGTCGGGCAGGACGAAACCGACTTCACCATTAACGACGAGACAATCACGCTTGCCGGCAACAGGAACCCCGTCACGCTTGACATAAGCGACGGCGCAATCAGCGCGGTTTACGGCGTCAACGGCGAAATCGACGGGCTCAGCGACGCCACGGTTTACGGCTTGACAGACAAGACGACCGTCAACGGCAAGGCTGTCGATATAGGCGGCACGTCCTACAACGCGATAGTTGAGGGCGGCACGGCGTCGAATATCAACGGCTTGTCGGGCGGCGCGACGATAAGAACCGCGCCCGATATGAATATCACCACCGACGAGGACGGCACCTTCACCGTCGGCGACCAAACTTACAACATAACCGACACCCTCGACGGCTCCGTCACGTTCAGCACCGACGCGGACAGCAACTTGACGAACATCGGCGACTTCACAGGCTCGGTAAACGGCGCGGTCGGCGAAATGACGATAAACGGCGCGAGCTTCGCCACCAACGACGGCAACGTTACGGTTTCAAGCGACGGCGTGAATATCACGGGCGTTTACGGCTTGGTGAGCGGCGACTCAATCGGCGGCGACTTGGATAACGTTACGTTCCACATGCCCGAAGGCACTTTGACGATAAACGGCGCGAGCTACCTGCTTGAAGGCGACGAAGACGGCGTGACGCTTACGGGCAACAAGGTCGTTACGGGCTTGGCTAAGGACGCGAGCTTGACGGCAGGCGAGGCGGGCAGATACAGAGTCAACGGCAGCCGCTATCGCAGTAAGGACGGCAATGCGGTCTTCACGGTTAATCGCGACGGCGCGTATATGGTTGACCCCGCTCATCTGCCGATAATCGAGAGTACGCCCGCCGAGGATATTCGCGCCCGCAGTGACACAAGCAAGTTGTCTCTGCTGTCGAGTGACGCTTCGCTCAAGACGGGCGACGACATTGCCAGCGTAGTTGTTCGCAACGGCGCAAATGCCACTGTTGACGTGGACGGTGTCAACGAGCCGCTGATTGTCCCGACGAGCGGCAACGTCACGCTCCAAAACTACAGCAACGACAACAACGCGGCGATTCAGACTTTCGAGTACACCAACCTTGCCAACGCGATTAGGCGCAACGAAATCCGGTTCGGCGACGGCGTAATGACGATTGGCGACGCGGTTATCACGTACAACGCGGCGGCGGACAGTGTCGGCTCCACGCTTGCCAAGTTGTACAACGCGGTCGGCAAGGATCAAGCGGTCGGCTTCACGCATACGGGCGGCGGCACCATTAACGCCTCCGACGCGACCAAGGCACTCGTCCTCAAGGGCAACTACGCCATGAACACGGACGACACTCAAAAGAGCGGCGGCTCCACGCTCATAGGCGGCACGGGCAATGACACCTTGCTTATCGGCGGCGGCGACAGGGCTGACGCGGGCAACGGCAAGAATCACATTTACGTTACCGACAGCAGCCTGCGCGACACCGGCGCAACGATTATCCTCAGCGACGGCTCCGACACCGTCCACAACTTCAGCAGCGGCTACACGGCGGCGAATGACAATATCGTTATAAGCAACCTTGACGCTTTGGAGTTCAACTTCACCACCTCAAGTATGGTCATGCGTTCGGGCGACGCGCAGATAACCTTCAGGAATATGTCCAAGCCTTCCGATTTGGTCGAGAGCGCAGACCTCACCGCCGACGAAGCTTATCGCTTGAAACTCCTCGACGGCAGACGGACTTACAACGCGGCTGTTGCAAGGACGGGCAGAGATTTGGGCATTGCCGACGGCGAACAGGCGGACGTCTTCTTTGGCAACGACAGCGGCTTGAACTTCAGCGAATTCACGGGCATGGTTTCCGTCAACCTCAACGACGGCACAGCCCGACTCGGCAGCAAATCCGCGCAGATTTACGGCATAGACAAGCTGGCAGGCGGCACGGGCTCCTCCACGTTGACGGGCGCGGCAGGTGAACAGAATACGCTTATCGCGGGCACCGGCACCACGCAAATTCGCTCGTCTTCGGGCGCAGACTTGATGGTCGGCAATACCGATTCGCTCAAGACCGGCACCACTACCTTCTACTACCTCGCCAATGACGGCTTCGACACGATAAGCAATTTCGACTTCATGACGGCAAGCGGCGATACGGCTTCCGACTTGATTGACATAACCACCGCCAACGAAGTCACGGGCGTGAGCTTGAGCGGCTCCAATGTTGTCATGGCGATTAACAACAGCACAAGCGATTATCTGACCTTGGCGCAGGGCGCGGGCAAAGACTTCAAGCTCAACAACCTTATCGCGAAGGTCGACAAGAATGTTGACTACGACGGCTTTGCAAATTGCTACGTGGCTGACGCCTCCAACGCCACGATGTCGGTCGGCGCGGATAAGGGCGACGCTCAAGTCTGGCTCAACGACAAGAATAACGGCTTGCACGGCACGTATTACCTCGGCGACATCAGAGTCCTCGACGCGACCAAGGCAACCGGCTCGAACATTTTGACGGGCAACGATTTGGACAACACCGTCATGGGCGGCACGGGCGCAAACAGCATCTGGGGCGGCTTCGGCTACAACAACGACTTGATGATTGGCGGCAACGGCGGGCAGAATTCCTTCTACTTCGGCTGGGAGAACGGCGTCGATACGGTACGCGGCGCACACGACGGCGACGTTATCGATTTGACGACGCTTTGGGTTGACCACCTGGCAAGCTCGACGATAACCGCCAACGGCGCGGGCATCACGTTGAAGGACGGCTCCAAGCTTGAAGTCCAGAGCAACGCGAACATAGAATACAGATTGGCGGACGGCACCTACACTGCCGACCACAGCACGGGGCAATGGGTCAGGAAAGCATAATCGGCAACAAGTAACCTCTTCGGAGTCTCGGCGGCAACGTCGAGGCTCTTTTCCTTTCTTCCCGCGCAAAAAAGGAATCAAAGAATCATATTTGTAAACTACTTTTCTTTGAACGGGCAAAGAAAAGTAGCAAAAGAAAGCCCGCCTCGCGGGGGCGTATTGTCCGTTACCCGCACCGATTGATAATTTTCAAGTAGTGACGCCGGCGGAATTTGCATCACGCAAATGCGCCGGCGGCGGAGCCGCCGTCCTTGGCGGCTCCTTTTTATTCCTGTTTGACTTTGACGCGGCGGCAGGTTATCATTGCAAATAATTTCACTAAGCGGAGGCAAAAACATTGAGCAATATACCTAAGACTTACGAGCCGCAGAAGTTTGAGCAAGAAACCTATGCGGCGTGGGAACGCGATAACAATTTCCACACGACGGCGGACGCGCCCGGCAAACCGTTTTGCATAGTGATACCGCCGCCCAACGTCACGGGGCAACTCCACATGGGGCACGCCCTCGACGAAACCCTACAAGACATTTTGATTCGCTGGCACCGCATGAAGGGCGACAATACCCTCTGGATGCCCGGTACCGACCACGCCGGCATTGCTACGCAAGCAAAGGTTGAGGAGCAACTTCGCGCCGAAGGTACCAATCGCTACGAACTCGGCAGAGAAAAATTCCTGGAGCGCGTTTGGCAATGGAAGGAGACTTACGGCAACCGCATTTCCTACCAATTGCGGACGCTCGGCTCCGCCTGCGATTGGGAGCGCGAACGCTTCACCATGGACGCGGGTTGCTCGGCGGCTGTGCGCAAGGTTTTCGTCCAACTCTACAACGAGGGCTTAATCTATCGCGGGCGGCGCATAACCAACTGGTGTCCGAAGTGCAACACCGCGCTCAGCGACATCGAGGTCGAACACGAAACCGAACAAGGGCACCTTTGGCATTTGCGCTACCCCTTCAAGGACGGCTCCGGCTATGTCGAAGTCGCCACCACGCGCCCCGAAACCATGCTCGGCGATACGGGCGTTGCGGTTCACCCAGACGACGAACGCTATAAAAATCTTGTCGGCAAAACGATTATCCTGCCGCTCGTCGGGCGCGAAATTCCCCTGTTCGCCGACAGCTACGTCGATAAAGAATTCGGCACCGGCGCGGTTAAAGTCACGCCGGCTCACGACCCCAACGATTTTGAGATGGGGCTTCGTCACGATTTGGAGCAAGTCAAGGTTATCAACAACGACGGCACCATGGCTGACGGACTCGGCAAATACAGCGGGCTTGACCGTTACGCCTGCCGCAAGGCGATTGTCGCTGATTTGGAGGCGGGCGGCTTCCTCGTCAAGGTTGAGAATCACGAGCACGCCGTCGGGCATTGCCAACGTTGCCACACGACGATTGAGCCGCTTATCAGCAAGCAGTGGTTTGTTAAAATGGAGACGCTTGCCGCGCCCGCGATTGAGGCGGTTAAGTCGGGCGAATTGCAATTTGTTCCCGAACGCTTCACGAAGACCTACATTAACTGGCTGGAGAATATCCGCGACTGGTGCATAAGCCGGCAGCTGTGGTGGGGACACCAAATCCCCGCGTGGTATTGCGACGATTGCGGCGAGATGACGGTTTCCGAGGTCGACGTTGAGGAGTGCCCGCATTGTCACGGCAAGCACTTGCGCCGCGAGGAGGACGTTTTGGATACGTGGTTCAGCTCCGCGCTGTGGCCTTTCAGCACGCTGGGCTACCCCAAAGACACGCCCGAACTTAAGACCTTCTACCCGACGAGCGTCCTGGTCACGGGCTACGATATAATTTTCTTCTGGGTCGTGCGCATGGTCATGATGGGCTTGAAGTTCCGCAGCGAAGTGCCGTTCCGCAAAGTTTTCATTCACGGTTTGGTTCGCGACGAGCTTGGACGCAAGATGAGCAAATCCCTCGGCAACGGCGTCGACCCCGTAGAGATTATCGAGACTTACGGCGCGGACAGCTTGCGATTCATGTTGGTGACGGGCAACACCCCCGGCAACGATTTGCGCTTTTATCGTTCGAGGGTTGAATCTGCGCGGAATTTCGCCAATAAGATTTGGAACGCGTCACGCTTTTTGCTGATGAACTTGGAGGGCGTCGACACGACGTTTAAACCTGCGCGGAGTGATTTGGAGCTTGCCGACCGCTGGATACTGTCGCGGCTGAGTTATCGAATCGGGGCGGTGACGGATAATCTTGAACGCTTCGAGCTGGGCGAGGCGGCGCGTCAACTTTACGAGTTCATTTGGTTTGAATTCTGCGACTACTACATAGAGCTGACGAAGGCGCGACTTTACGGCACGGACGCACGCGCAAAGGCGACGGCACTTTACGTATTGGCGCGGGTATTGGAGGCGGCGTTGCGGCTGTTGCATCCGTTCATGCCGTTTTTGACGGAAGTAATACGTCAACAGCTGCCCAACGCGCAAGGTTCAATCATGTTGGCGGCGTACCCGACACGCGAGGAGCTGAGCGACTTAATCGGCGCGGAAAACGCGGACGTCGAGGAAAGCATGAATTTAATTTTGGACGCGGTAAAGACGATACGAAATTTGAAGGCGGAATTGGGCTTGGATTCGCGGAAAAAGGCGGCGGTCGTGTTCAAGGTGACGCACGCCGAATCCGCGCAGATTTTGCGGGAAAATGCCGGCTACGTAACGACGTTGGCGTTCGCGGAGCCGATAACGTTCGCCGATTCAAAACCCGCTCACGCAATGAGCGGCGTAATCGAGGGCGCGGAAATATTCCTGCCGCTGGAAGGCTTAATCGACACGGAAAAGGAAATCGCCCGCCTGACTAAGGAGCTGGAAAAATTGCGCAAGGGCGCGGCTTCGACATCGGGCAAGCTGAACAACGAACGCTTTTTGAGCAAGGCACCCGCCGAGGTTATACAGGCAGAGCGCGATAAACTTGCCGCCGCCGAGGAAAAAATTTCGTCGTTGGAGCAGAGGATACGGCAACTTGAAAACATATGAGGACGCGCTAAGGTATTTGGATTGGCTGTGCGTGTTCGGCGTCAAGGAGGGACTGGAGCGAATCCGCGCCCTCGCCGACGCGCTGGGACAGCCGCAGAATTTTTATCGGACGATACACGTGGCGGGCACCAACGGCAAAAACACTCGCCGCAAAAAATTTCTTGTTGGAGCAGAGGATACGGCAACTTGAAAACATATGAGGACGCGCTAAGGTATTTGGATTGGCTGTGCGTGTTCGGCGTCAAGGAGGGACTGGAGCGAATCCGCGCCCTCGCCGACGC
>ERZ842401.2964-NODE-2964-length-21770-cov-6.002809_pt1 | contig 21770 bp, 19 predicted proteins | sample MGYA00521270_ERZ842401 | MGnify/ENA primary metagenome ERZ842401 (study PRJEB31892, sample SAMEA3878208) | bioreactor metagenome | biome: Moose rumen | place: Sweden | collected 2011-10 | study: EMG produced TPA metagenomics assembly of the PRJEB12797 data set...
AAACTATTAAAAATTTCAAAAATTATTATTGACTTCTAATAGTTAGTCACCTACTATAATAATCATATTTTATTTTAATTTTAATGTCAAATAAAAAGAAGGTATTTATCCCCATAAATGTAAAGGGTAATCTCCTTCTTCGTTATCATTCATCTTAACCAATGCTTTAATTGATTCTTTAACAGCTGGAGCATCTTCTTTATAAGTTACACCATACCAAGTAGCTGTCGTTGGAATAACTTCACAAGTTGCGAAGTTTTCTTCAATTGATTCAAATAAAATATCTGGTATTAAGAATTCACATTTTTCTAAATTTTCTTTATTTTTTTCTAAAAAGTCTTTAAATTTACTATCAATATATCCAAAAATACTTGGATCAAATAATAACATATTCATAGATACAGTATCATCTTCTGCTACTGTGAATTCTTCTAATGCCTCATCTAATGGTTTAGCCTTAATAGTTCCATCTTCTATTCTACCAACAGAGCTTTCAGTAATCTTTGTTAAATAGCCATCTTCAACATTACAAACGCCTCTTTTAACTGCACCATTTTCTGTAATAGTACTTTTTACTAAATAACCTACCATTCCATAACGATGTGGTTCTTCATCAACATGCATGTTTTTTAAGAATTCAGCACCTTTTTGGAAAGCATCTCGTCCATAGAAATCATCCGCATTAATAATCATAAATGGTTCATGAACTTTGTCTTTACAACAAAGTATTGCATGAGCTGTACCTAATGGTTTTTGTCTATCTTTTAATTCATCAAAGAATATTGGTACATTATCATTCTTTTGAAAAGCATATTCAACTTTAATATGTGGTTCTACTCTAGCTCCAATAGTTTCCTTGAATATTTCATAGTTTTCTTCTTTAATCAAGAATACTACTTTATTAAATCCTGCTTCTAAAGCATCATAAATGGAATAATCAATTATAAATTCTCCATTAGGTCCCATGGGTTCAATTTGTTTTAATCCTCCAAATCTACTGCCCATACCAGCTGCTAAAATAACTAGTGTAATATCTTTATTCATTATATTCCTCCTCTAATATTCACGTTATTTATAAATTTAGTATACCATAAATTTTTATAATAAAAAAGAAACTATACTTTTGATAGTTTCTTATGATTCTTCATTAATTTTTTAATACCATGTGGATGTTTAAAGGCAACACTAACCAAAGTATTAGAAACTTCTACTACTCTACCAGTACCAAAAGTTTCATGATAAACATAGTCACCTACTTGGTAATCTACTTCTTCCTCTCTAAACATTTCTTCTACTTCAATTTTTTCTTCTTTTTCTTTTAGTTCATCTTTGACATTAGTTTCAATTAAATCTTTATTTATTTCAGAAATAAATCTACTAGTAGGATTAATTTGTTCATTACCAAATAAAGTTCTTCTTCTAGCGTTTACTAAATGTAAATCATCTTTAGCTCTAGTAATAGCTACATACATTAATCTTCTTTCTTCTTCTACATCAGAGTTTTCCATTAATGAATTCATATGAGGAAAAATACCTTCTTCCATACCAATTACAAAGACATGATCAAACTCTAATCCTTTTACTGAATGAACAGTCATTAAATTAATTCTATTAGGATCGTCTTTATATTCTTCAACATCACTAATTAAACTAATTTCTAATAAGAAATCTTCTAAAGATACTAATCCTTCTCTTTCTTCAAATGATTTAGTAATTGATTTAAATTCTTCTAAGTTTTCTAATCGTACTTCAGCTTCTAATGTTTTTTCACTCTCTAATTCTTCTTTCATACCAGTTGATTCTAGTACTTTGTCTATTAATTCTGTAAGAGTTAGTTCATTAGATAGAGCTTTTAATTTCTCAATCATTTCTTTAAAAGCTAATTCTTTTCCACTCTCAATAGCCTCATAGATACTAGTTCCAGCTTCATCAGCCTTCTTAGTTAAATTTTCAATAGTCCTTAAACCAATTCCTCTTTTTGGAACATTAATTATTCTAAGTAAAGAAACATTATCTTTATAATTATGAATTAATCTTAAATAAGCAATTAGGTCTTTAATTTCTTTTCTTGAATAGAAGTAAAAGCTACCTACAACACGATATGGTAAGTTTTCTTTTAGCATTTCTTCTTCAACTACACGTGATTGAGCATTAGTTCTATACAAAACAGCTATATCCTTATATTCAGTACCTCTATTTATTAATTCTTTTATTTTCCTAATTACATACTGAGCTTCATCTTTCTCATTATAAGAACGATAATATTTAATCTTTTCTCCTTTTCCCCTAGCAGTCCAAAGATTTTTATCTTTCCTTTGTTTATTATTTTTAATAACATCATTTGCAGCATCTAGAATAATACTTGTTGAACGATAGTTTTGTTCAAGTAAAATAGTCTTTGCATCTTTATAATCTTTTTCAAAATTTAAAATGTTTTTATAATTAGCTCCTCTAAAACTATAAATACTTTGAGAATCATCTCCTACACAAGTTAAATTTCTATTTTTAGCACTTAACATCTTAGTTAAAATATATTGAGCTTCATTAGTATCTTGATACTCATCCACTAAAATATATTTATAATAATCTTGATATCTTTCTAATATCTCTGGATGAGTTTTAAATAATTTTATTGGTAGTAATAATAAATCATCAAAGTCTACTGAATTATTTTTTTGTAACTTTTCTTCATATTTTCTATATACTTCACAAACTACTTTTTCATATTCACTAATAGCGCATTTTTCATACATAGTTGGACTAGTCATTTCATTTTTACAACTACTTATTTTATTTCTAATAGCTCTTGGATTATATACTTTAGGATCATATCCCATATCTTTAATTATCTTTTTAACTACTGTTAGAGAATCATCTGAATCCATAATGACAAAGTTTCTATCATAACCTAAAACATCAGAATTATCTCTTAACAGTCTCAAACCAAAACTGTGAAAAGTAGAAACAGTCATTTTCTTAGCTTCATTACCTACTTGAGAGTAAACTCTATCTTTCATTTCTTTCGCAGCTTTATTTGTAAAAGTAATAGCTAAAATACTGTAAGGACTTACTCCTAATTCATCTATTAAATAAGCTATTTTAGCTGTCAAAGTTTTAGTTTTTCCAGCACCAGCACCAGCTATTATTAATAATGGTCCATCATTATATAAAACTGCTTCTTTTTGTTTATCATTTAGTTCATTTAAATTCACGTTATCAACATCCTCAATAATTTATTATAACTAATTAATATTTTTTAAACAAGAAAAAAACATAGATTATGTAATCTATGTTAAAGGGTAAGGATTCATGACTTCCTATGCCCGGTTTGTGAAAGCTTTCGCTCAACTAGCTATATTAAACTAAGCCTTCCAAGTTTCCTCTTGTTTGCAATATTGCTACACAATAGCACAAAGCTAAAAGATTCTTACCCTTGTTTAATTAAGTTTATTATGGACCCTTATTTTATTAATTACTTAATAAATATTAGATATAAATACCTTTACCTTATATCAACACTAGATTGATATAAGTATTAGGTCCACATCATCTTAACTAATAAGTATAAAATCTTACCGAATAAATCATTATTGATGATTTCTCACCAATAATACCTTGTCTATTGTTAAATACATTTTACTAACTATTGTTTTTATTGTCAATTATTCACAACAATTTTTTCTTAGTTGACAAATTAGTTGACAAAAAAGAAGTGTTATCTAACACTTCTATACATTTCTTGTAATTCTTCTATTTTTGATTGTTCTTTTTGCTGTCTTTCTTTTCCTTTTTGACTTATAAGTAATTTTAATAATAGTTTGTAATCGTCTTTACTAAAGATATCTTCTTTCTCTTCTATTTCTTTAGTAATAATTACCTTCTCAACTTCTTTCTTTGGAAGATTACCATAAATATATTCTGGAACTTCTTTTGGAACAAAATTAGCAGGTAATTTTTTTACTGGTTTTTTAACAATTACTTTTTTTACTTTTGGTTTATAATCTCTCTTTAAGTAGATTAAAATCACTTTATAAATTATTAAAAATACAATCCAAATAATAAATATTCCACTAGATAATTCTATTAAGGCAGTAGCCTTTTTATTACCATAAATAGATTCTTGAGTAAAGATATCTAACTTATTTGAATTAATGACACTTAAAAGTAAAGCTAATATATAATTCATAAGTATATAGACAATTATATTTAATCTTTTAACTAATTTATCTGTTTTAAAATTAAAAATACTTATCCATACAATTATATTCATAATTACAATAGCTGCCATATAAATAGCTAAATTAGGGAAGTAAACAGCTATAAAGAAATTATTCATCATATAATCAAACATCTTACTCAAAGGTCCGTGATATAAAACTATTAAACATACGGCGATAAAGATAGAGATAATTATATAGATTCTTTTATTTCTTTTAGCAGTTTTCTTAGTAGTTGTTAAAAACAAATATCCTGCGATTAATAATAGAATTAAGACAATTAAATATAATGATGAACTCTTTGATACATCAATAAATATTTTTAATTTATCAATCAATGATAATTTACTCATACCTTCACCCCCCTTTAAGTTTTATTCAACGCTTACTAATTCAGCAATGTAAATAGTTTGTGTAGCTGAATCATTATTAGTACAAGTAATTAGTGTTAGAGTTGTTTTATCATAATCTCTATAAATAGCTAATTTACCTGTCTTTGGTTGTTTATAAATATTTGTTATTTTATAAACATATTTTTTATCTTTATAAGTAACATAAGCAGTATCAGAAACTTGTAAACGATATAATTCATTAAAGAATGCTTTCCATCCTGTTCCTGAGTGTCCTGCTAATATTAAGTTACCTCTATCAGTATCTGGATAATTGGAACCATTTACTACTAAGATATTCTTTTCAACATCATTTTCAGTTGAACGAATATCTAAAAATCCCTTCGTTAAATTTATTTTAGGTATTATTAAATAACCAATATACTCATTAGTTACTTCATCAGGTAGTTTACTCTCTTCAATTGGTTTCTTTGTCTTTTCTTCTTCAGCAATTTCAATTTTTTCTTGAGTAACTACTTCTTTACCATTATAGAAAGCACTAGCCATATAATCATAGGCTATTACTTTTTTTGCTTGAACATAGTTATATGAAAGAAAGAATCCTCCGACTAATGTAATTGTAGCGCCAATAAAGGCTGTTACATAGGGAGATATTCTTTTCTTTTCATCATTATTTAACTTTCTTTGCATTTCCACTAATGTAGTAGATTCCAGATAATGTAATAATCATTCCAATTAGAATAATTATTCCAGATGGTATTGTAGCTGTATCCGGTACAATTACCTCTTTAGCATTTACAAATGTTACTTGATGTGATAAATGATCATCATCAATTGTAAATGTCATTTTTTCATTACTCTTTAAGTATCCAGCTGGAGCACTAACTTCTTCAACTGTGTATGTTCCATTAGCTAAATCAGTTAATACATAAGCTTGAGTAGTAGATACAAATCTAGCAATTTCTTGCCCAGCAGCATTTCTAACTACTAATTCAGCACCTGCTAATGGTTGATTTGTTTCTTGATCAACTTTAACAATATTTACTACTGATTTTTTAGCAGTATTTTCAATACTAATTGTAAAGTTCTTATCAATATCAGTAACAGTAAAGCTTGTATCTTTATCACTTAAAACATAACCTGCTGGAGCAGCTGTTTCATGAATTGTATAAGTACCATTAGGTAAATTTCTAATGATATGTTCATTTACTGTAGAAGTCCATTCAGTTATAACTTTACCATTTGAATCTCTTAATTCTAATTTAGCACCTTCAATTTGTTCATTAGTAGCAGCATCAACCTTCTTAATTGATACCATTGATGAACTAATATTAAGTGTTACTTCTTTAGTTACTTTTTTGCTTTCAATAGAATACATAGCAACTGTTTGCATTTTACTATCAGTTGGTTGATACTCATCTACTGAATATACTCTAGAACCAATACCATTAACACTAACTTTAATTGCTTGTGATGTTCCATTTAATGAACTAGCTGGGACTTTAATTTTAAATGATCCATTAGTCATAGTAAATGGTCCAGTATAAGCCATTTCATTTCCATTTCTAACAATTTTTGTGTCACTTGGTGCACCTGTTAAAGAAACTGTTTTTTCATCAGATAAATTAGATGAAATTGTAATATCATTTGATACATAATATGAATCAGTTAACTTCATAGAGTTATCACTTGTTGTTACTGTGAATTTAGAATCTACTGAACCTGTAGTTGGATCATTACGATGATTGTATCCTTCATTCATTAGGTTCTTAACGTATTTTCTTAAACCATACTTATCAGATCCATTATTTTTAAAATCTGATCCTAAATTAGAGCTACCTGTAGTTTTATCTAAATACCACCATACAGCAGTTTGAGTTATATAATAATCTTTTGCTGTATCTCCAGTAATTTTGTTGTTAGGATAACCATTTCTTAAAATATAGGCTACTCCTCCATCAACATATTTACTGTTAGAAACTAGATTAGCTTTAATATTTGAAGCTGCATTTTTATGTCTAGTTAAACAGTATAAATAAGTTCCACCTGTTGTTTTCTTATAGTAGAAACTTACTCCTGCGATATACGCATTTGTTTTTGTTGCTTTTCCTAGTTGGATACTACTAGGAGCAGCATTAACATTTTCTAATGATGTTAGTACCATCATTATCGCAACAATAGCTGTCAATAATCTTTTGAAACATTTTTTCATAATCTTTTCCCCCTCGATAAATTGGCTATATTATAACACTTTTCTTTTGATTTTTCAAGTCTTTTCGCATAATATCCAATTTATTTTATAAAAGTTAGGGACTTTCATCTCCTTCCATTAATATCATATCACATTTATTGAATTAAGATAACCATTTTAAGTGTTTTTCATATAATAATTCGAAGGAGAGATTTATATGAAAAGATTTATTACTTATTTAATATTTTTATTATTTATTTTTCTAGTGGGTTCTGCTACTTTATTTGATTTTAATACTAATAATAAAACTAAAAAATTAGAGAAAGTTACTCTAGCAGAAGTAGCTCATACTATCTTTTATGCACCTATGTATGTAGCTATTGAAAATGGTTATTTTGAAGATAATGGTATTGATTTAAATTTAATTCTAACAAGTGGTGCTGATAAAGTTACTTCGGCTGTTTTATCAGGCGATGCTGATATAGGATTCTGTGGTAGTGAAGCTACTATCTATGTCTATAATGGTGGAGAAAAAGACTATTTAAAAACATTTTCCCAGTTGACTAAAAAAGATGGTACTTTCTTAGTATCCAGAGAAAAAATAGATAATTTTACTTTAAATGATTTAAAAGGAAAAACAATTATTGGAGGAAGAGCTGGAGGTATGCCTGAAATGTCTTTAGAATATGCCCTAAAACAAAATGGTATTGATCCTAAAAAAGATGTTTTAATTGATACATCTATTGCATTTGCAGCCATGAGTGGTGCTTTTATTGGCGGTCAAGGAGATTTTGTTACTCTATTTGAACCAACTGCTACTATGGTAGAACAACAAGGATATGGCTATATAGTAGCTAATATAGGTGACTTAGCTGGTACTGTTCCTTATACTTCTTATTCAGCAAGAACATCTTATTTAGAAAAACATCCTGAACTAATAAAAAACTTTGATAAAGCTATTCAACAAGGATTAGATTATGTTCATAATCATAGTAATTCTGAAGTAGCTAAAATAATTAAAAAACAATTTCCAGATACTAAAGAAAAAGACTTAGAAACAGCTATTAAAAACTATCGTGGATCTTGGCCTAAAACAACTACTTTTTCTGAAAAATCATTTAATCATCTTCAAGATATTATGATTGATTATGGAGAAATAAAAGAAAAAGTTTCATACAATAAATTAACTTATAAAATAAATAGAGACTAAGTCTCTTTTTTGCCCTACCAGATAAAATATTTATTCATAAAATACTTTAGGAGGTTTTATGAATATTATTAATTTAAAGAAAATATATCATTCTAAAGATGGAGAAACTTTAGCTTTAAAAGATATTTCTTTTTCAGTAAATACTGGAGAGTTTATCTCTATTGTCGGACCAAGTGGTTGTGGTAAATCAACTATTTTATCAATACTTAGTAATACTCTAGATAAGTCTTCTGGAGAGATTAATTTAAATAATAAAAAAATATCTTATATGTTACAGAACGATTGTTTATTATCACATTTAACTGTCCTAGATAATTGCCTATTAGGTTTAAAATTACAAGGTAAAATAACTGAAGAAGATAAATCATATGTAATTAGTTTATTAAACAAATATGGATTAAGTGATTTCATAAATAAATATCCAAGTAGTCTATCCGGTGGTATGAGGCAACGTGTAGCCCTAATCAGAACTTTAGCAATAAAACCAGATATCTTACTCTTAGATGAACCAACTTCAGCCTTAGATTATCAAACTAGTTTAGAAGTATCAAATGATATTTATAAAATAATAAAACAAGAAGAAAAGACAGCTATTATGGTAACTCATGATATTAGTCAAGCTATAAGTATGTCTGATAGAATAATAGTTTTAACAAAAAGACCGGCAACTATTAAAAATATTTATGAAATTAATTTATCTAATAATAATCCAATTGATAGAAGACAGGAAGAAGACTTTTCTAACTACTTTAAAAAAATATGGGAGGACTTAGATATAAATGTATAGTAAAGAACATTTAGAATATTTAAAAAAAGAAAAGAAAAATACTTTGACAATTATTACTAGTCAAATACTTATCTTTATTACTTTTATAATTATTTGGGAATTATTATCTAAATTAGAAATTATTAATACTTTTCTTTATTCTAGTCCTAGTAAAATAATAACTACTATTATTAAACTAATTAATAATAAAGAATTATTTAAACATATAAATATTACTTTATGTGAAGTATTTATTAGTTTCTCTTTATCAACAATTCTTGGTATTTTAATAGCTACTCTACTCTGGTTTAATAAAAGATTATCTCTAATTATTGATCCTTATATAACTATTATTAATTCATTACCTAAAGTAGCTCTAGGACCATTAATAATTATTTGGGTAGGAGCTAGTATTAATTCAATTATTTTTATGGCACTACTAATATCTTTATTCACAACTATTATTAATGTATATAGTGGTTTTAATTCCATTGATAAAGATTATATTATTATGTTTAAATCATTTAAAGCTACTAAGTATCAAATATTTAGATATTTAATCTTACCTAGTAGTATTGATAATATTATTTCTACTTTAAAAATAAATATTTCTTTAAACTTAATAGGAGTTATTATGGGAGAATTATTAGTATCTAAAGAAGGTTTAGGTTATTTAATAATGTATGGTTCTCAAGTATTTAATTTAGATTTAGTACTTACTAGTATTTTTATTCTAGGTATTATTTCTTATTTAATGTATTTTATAATTGATAAATTTATTGCAAAGAAAAAGAAAATATTTTAAATATTTTCTTTATTTTTTTACTTAAACAAACATTGGTACTCTTTCAAAAGATTTCTCTTCATTATATTCATATTCATCTAACAATGTTACTTTACCAGATTCTAATGTCTTTTGAACATCAATTAATCTTTGATTTCTAGAACCCCTAAATAGTAAACTTAAATCTCTTTGTTCTAAGATAAATCTACCATCTACTAAGACATCTGTGTTAGATAAAAATTCTAAATAAATAGGATTTTTCTTAGCCAACTTCATTAATTCTTCAAAAGTATAGCCAGTATAGACCCAGATATTATAACCTTTACTTCGACAGTATTTAGCTATTTCATTACAAGCTTCAGGTTGAAACATTGGATCTCCTCCACTGAAAGTTATTCCACTTTGAGCTTCTAATTCATCAATAGCTTCTAATACCATACTAATTGGTACTAAACCTCCGCCATTAAAATCCCATGTTTGTTCATTCTGACAACCTTTGCAATGATGAGCACAACCTTGAGTCCAAATAACAGTTCTAAGACCTGGTCCATCAACTATACTATCACTTTGCAAGTCAGCAGCTAATCTAATATACTCTTTACTTTGTTCCATGAGTTACTCTATCGTTAACTTCTGCTTTCTTAGCATTGTTAAATCTATCAAGAGTTCCAACTAAGTATCCAGTAATTCTTCTGATTCTATCGAATTTAACACCTTCACCAACAGTTTTAACTTTTTTATTTTCCATAACTTTTTCCTCCTTTTATCTTATCGACCACAACAGTCGTAACAATTAATTTTTTGCATGTCTACGCCTTCACCTTCACGACGTCCACATCTAGGACATACATCCTTAATAACACCAACATAGCCACATACTGGATCTCTATCAACTGGATGGTTAATAGCTCCATAACCAATATCACTATCATGCATAATACGAACTACTTCTTCAAATGCATCAACATTATTAACAGTATCACCATCTAATTCAACATAAGAAATATGACCTGCATTAGTTAAACTATGATATGGTCCTTCAATTTCCATTTTATGTTTAACAGAAGTTTTATAATAAACTGGCACATGGAATGAATTAGTATAATAATCTCTATCAGTAATACCTTTCATTTTTCCATAGATTGAAGTATCTATTCCAACAAATCTTCCACTTAATCCTTCAGCTGGTGTAGCTAAACAAGTAAAGTTAAGATTGTATTCTTTAGTATAAGCATCACATCTTTCACGCATATGCTTAATAATTTCTAATCCTAATTTTTGAGCTTTATCACTCTCACCATGATGTTCACCAATTAAGGCTTTTAATGTTTCAGCAAGACCAATAAATCCAATAGATAATGTTCCATGTTTTAGAACAGTTCTAATCTTAGTATGATTATCATCTAATTTCTCACTATTTAACCATACATGGCTTCCTAATAAGAATTTAAAATTAGCCTTTGATTTAGAACATTGACATTCAAATCTTTGAAGTAATTGTCCTTTTACTAAATCCATAACTTCATCTAATTCTTCATAGAAACCTTTCATATCAGCTTTCTTTCTTTCTCCTAAAGCAATACCATGTTTAATACCAATTCTTGGTAAATTGATAGAAGTAAAGCTTAAATTACCTCTTCCTGGTGTAACTGAAGGTCCACATACATTAGCAAGAACTCTTGTTCTACATCCCATGTATCCAACTTCAGTAGTATAGTCTCCAGGAACATACATTGCTTTATTAAAACTTGAATCTATAAATGAGAAGTTAGGGAATAATCTTTTAGCAGAAACTCTACAAGCTAATCTAAATAAATCATAACTTGGATCTTCCTTATTATAGTTAACTCCTTCTTTTACTTTAAAGATTGAGATTGGGAAGATTGGAGTTTCTCCATGCCCTAATCCTTCATCAGTAGCTAGTAAATAGTTCTTAATAACCATTCTACCTTCAGGGGAAGTATCAGTACCAAAGTTAACAGAACTAAATGGTACTTGAGCTCCAGCTCTAGAATGCATTGTATTTAAATTATGAATAAATGCTTCCATAGCTTGGAAAGTAGCTCTATCAGTTTTATTCATTGCATTAGTATATGCAGTTTCTAATAACTTATGAACTTTTTCACTATTAGAAATTAAATCATTGAACATATCTAAATCAAATTCAATACTTTCTAATTTATCTACCATTTCAATTATCTTATTAAAGTTAATAAAATCTTTAAATCCTTCAACATCTAATAATTCAGATATTTCTTGTTTAAATTCTTTCTTAAATGTTTTTAAAACTCCAGGAGCCATATAGTAATCAAATGCTGGAATACTTTGACCACCATGTTGTTCATTTTGATTTGATTGAATTGCGATAGCAGCAAGTGCTGAATATGAACCAATACTATTTGGTGTTCTTAAGAATCCATGTCCTGTAGAAAAACCATTCTTAAATAACTTATTCAAATCTATTTGTGTACAAGTAGTAGTTCCCATAGCCCAGAAATCTAAGTCATGAATATGAATAGTTCCTTCATCATGAGCTCTAGCATACTTATTATCCATTAAATAAGCTTTAGCAAATTCTTTTGAAACTGTTGAACCAAAATGAAGCATTGTTCCCATTGGTCCATCACCATCAACATTAGCATTTTCTCTTTTTGAATTTTCTTCAGCTGCACTCTTTAATCCTAATGATTCAATTGCTTTAACAAATTTATGTTGTTGTTTCTCTACAAAAGCTTCACGAGAAGCATTACGACGATCACGATATCCTTTATATGATTCATATACTTCTTCATAATGTTGCTTCTTTAATATTTCTTCAATTACATCTTGGATATCTTCTACTCCAATAGTCTTTCTATCTTTATACTTCTTTTCTATATAATCAAGTACTTTTTCTTTTACTTTATTAACGTTCTTTTCATCATAATCTTCATATACGCTATCAAAACCTTTTTTTATGGCAATAGCTACTTTAGCATCATTGAAGTTAACTCTTTGACCACTTCTCTTAACTACAACGATGTCATTAAAAAAATCTCTTTCCATATTTATTCTCCCTATCTTTATATTTTTTCGACCTAAATAAATCATACTTTAATACATAAAAAAAGTAAATGTTTTTTTTAGATATTTTTTTAAAAATGTAAAGCTATTTTTTAAACATTTTTAAAAAAAGTCTTATAAAAAAACATTTAGTAAGATTTTAATTATTTTAAATTATTTTTTTACTTTACATTAAGCTTTTACAATAAACTGACAGTTATGTGAATTAATACATTACTTTTTGTTTTTTTTCTTAGTTATATTAATTATTTCCTTTACTTTTTTATACATATTATAGAGTAGAATATACATGTTGGGGGTGGTGTCTTTGAATTTAAAGTGTTGGTTTATGTATATTATAGTATTGGCACTACTGGGCATAATTATAGGTATTGTATTTTAATGTATATTCAAAAAAAGAAGAGTATTCTCTTCTTTTAATATGCTTCTTTATAAATATTAATAATATCTTCTACTGTAACATCTCTTGGATTTCCTGGTGTACACGGATCATTAATTGCTTGTTCGGCAAGTGATGGAATCATTTCTTCTGGAATACCTACATCTCTTAAGTGTTGTGGAATACTAAGTCTTTTAGATAATTCACTAACAGCTCTAACAACTTCTTCTACTGCTTCTTCATCATCTAAGTCATCCATTTGTAATCCAAATGCTTTTCCCATATTTCTAAATAATTCAGGACAAGCTTGTCCATTAAATCTTAATACATGAGGAAGTAATATAGCATTAGCAAGTCCATGAGGTGTATCAAAGAATGCTCCTAGAGAATGAGCCATTGAATGAACTATTCCAAGTCCAACATTAGAAAATCCCATACCAGCAATATATTGAGCATAAGCCATTTTTTCAACTGCGACACGGTCTTTATCATTAGAAGCTTTTTCTAGATTTTTATAAATAAGTGCCATAGAATTTATATGAAAAATATCTGGTATTAACCATCCTGCTTTAGTAATATAACCTTCCATTGCATGAGTTAATGCATCCATTCCAGTTGAAGCAGCTAATTGTTGTGGCATACCTTGCATTAAATCTGGATCTATTATTGCACATAAAGGTATATCATGTGGATCAATACAAACCATTTTCTTCATATGATTTTCATCAGTAATAACATAATTAATAGTAACTTCAGCAGCAGTTCCAGCAGTAGTTGGTAAAACAAATAAAGGCATACCCTTAGCTCTTGTTTGAACAGCTCCTTCTAAAGTAACTACTTCATTATGTTCTGGATTAGTAAGAATTATTGAAATAGCCTTAGCAGTATCAATAACACTTCCTCCTCCAACAGCTACGATAACATCAACACCATTTTCCCTAGCAAAATTAACACCATTTTTAACGTTTTCAACAGTAGGATTTTGCTTAATATCAAAATATGTACAATATTCAATTCCTCTATTTTCTAAAATTTGAGTAACTGAATTAGCAAGACTATTTACTAAATTATAATCAGTAACTACTAAAGCCTTTCTATACTCTCTATTAATTAATTCTTCTCCTAATTTTTCTCTAGCACCTCTTCCAAAATAAGAAGTCTCATTTAACATTATACGATTGACCATTTTCTAGCCTCCCCTATTTTCTTCATTATAACACACAAAATAAAAATACACTAGCATAATACTAATGTATTTTTTATTGCGTGTATTTTTTTATTGTGTTATTTGCTGTTCCTTTTTATAAATTCTTCTTGTAATTATAATAGTTCCTGTTATTACTGCTACTAAACCAAATAAAACTGTAAAAATAGATGCAACAGCTGCTGTGTTAGGAACTTTTACTACCTCTTCTACTTCTGTATTAAATAATATTTCATAATATCCATCAAATTGTAATGATGCACTTGTATTAAGATTAGCTATTTTTAAATCTGTAGAATATATTTGTAATCTATTTCCATCATTTGCTGTAAATGTACTCTTATCAAAATCTTCATTAGTACATACATTAACATTGGTAGTCTCTGTAGTGGAATTTGTTCCTGAGACTATATAATTAACATCATATTTACATATACTAACTGACTTACTATTTATATTTTCAAAACTATCATAAACTTCATATTTATTTAAAGTAATACCACTAGGAATATGCTTTATAACATCTACTATAGCTATGCTATCATTTGGTGTTGCAATTTTTTTATAGTGATCAATATCCAATTTTTCCAAGTTTGAATATTCTGATAAATTCATATTTTTTAACCAATCATATTCAACTACCATATAAGTAATTTTACTTTTATTCGGAATATTGTATCCATTCAATTTGTTAAACACTGCATTAATTTCCTTTAAATTAGTTTGCTTATCTAAAGATAATGCAGTTAAATTATTTGAAGATGCATATAATTTTTCTAAATTGGGATTATTTGATAAGTCTAAATTATTCAATTTATTTAGTGAAACATTTAAATATTTTAATGAGTTTTGCTTAGCTAAATCTATTGTTGATAATTGATTATTATATAAATCTAAATCTATTAATTTTGTATTATTTGATAAATTAATATTACTTATTTTATTACTTGATGAGTACAAATATTCTAATTCACTATTTTTAGACACATCTAGATTAGTAAGTTTATTAGCTGATGTTATTAAATAATTAAGCTTTGGTACAGTAGATAAATTAATACTAGATAATTGATTATAATTTAAATCCAGTCTTGTTAAATTGAGAGCATTTGTAGGCATCTTAACCTCACTTAATCTATTTCCTGATAAATAAACATGCTCTAATTTATTATTATTTGATAAATCTATACTAGATAAATTATTTAAAGATAACAATATAAATTTTAATTCTGGTAACATTGTTAAATTTATGCTATTCAAATTATTGTTGTAAACATTTAGATCAATTAATTTTGTGTTTTTTGATAGGTCTATAGAACTTAAATTGTTTCCATTTAAATATAATTGTTGTAAATTGGTATTATCTGATAAATCTATACTATTAAGCTTATTAAATGTCATATTTAACATTACTAAATTTGTATTATTTGATAAATCAATACTAGTAACTTCATTATCGTATAAATTAAGATATCTTAGTGAAGTTAGTTTTTCAATACCTTTTGTACTTTCAATTTTTGAGTTTCTACAAATAACTTCTGTAATTTGAGATAATTCTTGATCTGTTGCGGTTGTTTTATCTTCTCCTAAAGTATCTAATACACATCGATATAATGCTTCTGATTCAAATCCAGCATCAGTTGCTGGAGAATAATACTCTTTTTTATCAATTTTAGATGAGTTTTGGAATGATCCAAAAAAGGCAAAGCTCCCAATTAATATAATTAATAAATAATAAACTTTTTTCATTAGTATCCTCCTTATATCCTTATTATATATATATATATATAATCAAGTTTTTTGACTTCCTTTGTTTTTAATTTACGTAAATTAAAAAGATACACTATTTTAGTGTATCTTGAGATTTAGAATTTAATGATAAATCTGCTTTTCTTCCATCTTTATATGCATAATATCCAGCAGCTGCGATCATAGTAGCATTATCAGTACAATACTTTAATGGTGGAATCGATAATTCTACATTTAATTCTTTAGTTAATTCTTCCATAGCTGTTCTTAAGCCTTGGTTTGCTGCTACTCCTCCAGCTACTATTACATATTTTATATTTCTATCTATTATAGCTTTTCTTACTTTATTTGTGATTGAAGTTACTGCAACATTTTGGAAAGAACAAGCTAAATTCTCTTTATTTATTCCTTTTCCTCTTTGATCTTCATTATGAACTAAGTTAATTACTGCACTCTTTAATCCACTAAATGAAAAATTATAACTATCATCTTGCATTGGGATTGGTAATTTATAAGTATTTTTTCCTACTTGAGCTAATTTATCTACTTTAGGTCCTCCTGGATACTCTAAGTCCATAACTCTAGCTACTTTATCATAGCATTCTCCAATAGCATCATCTAATGTTCCACCTAGTTTTTCAAATTTATAGTGATCTTTCATTTCAATCAATTCAGTATGACCACCACTTACTACTACCGCAAGTAATGGAAACTTCATTTCTTTTACTAAACTATTAGCATAAATGTGACCAGCTATATGATGAATAGGAATTAATGGTTTATTATAAACAAAAGATAATGTTTTAGCAGCCTCTAATCCTACTAGAAGTGATCCTATTAGTCCTGGTCCATAAGTAATCGCAATCGCATCAATATCTTCCATAATCATATCAGCTTTTTCTAAACATTCTTCTAGAACAATACTAATATTTTTAACATGTTCACGACTAGCTATTTCTGGTACTACTCCACCATAATCTTTATGTATTTCTATTTGTGATGAAATAACAGTTGCGATTTCTTCTCTACCATTTTTTACAATAGAAGCACTTGTTTCATCACAACTACTTTCAATTCCTAATATATAAGTATCTTTCATAGTATTACCCCAATTCAATTATATTTTAACATAAAAGACTCTTCTTTTAAAGAGTCTTTCTTTCCATTAATATACCATCTATTCCATTATAATAACCTTTTCTAGTAGCAGTCTTTTTAAAACCATTTTTTTCATATAACTTAATAGCATAAATATTATCTTCTTTTACTTCTAAAGTAATATCTTTATTAACTCTATTAATCATTTCTTTTAATAGTAAATTACCTTTTCCACTATTTCTTGTGGATTTTTCTATTTCAAATTGATTAATCTCAGCTCTTTCATAAATATCACTATAATAAATATAGCCTATTACTTTATTATCTTCTTCTAATATTAATACTTTAGCATAAGGGTTATTATTAAATTCATTTATTAAATAATCTTTATTAATAAAAGTATTATCAATTTTACTTATATTATCTTTATTTAATTCACTAATCATTTTTCTTCTCTTCAGCCTCAGTTAATTTTAAATACTCAGGATTAACTATATGAGGATTTATTTTTTTCTTATCTTTAAATTTATTAACTATTTTTAAGAAGTCAGGGCTATAAGAAGTAACTTCAACATCTTCAAATTCATCATTAGAAATTAATTCATAATTTCCTAAGCCATTTAATTTTTCTTGTAGTTCTACTAGAGGTATATGACATGGTTTTAAGATAGCATTACAGTTATTATCATATATAGCAGTAAATACATAACCTCTACGAGCATTAATCATTGGAACATGTAATATTTCTTTAGAACTAGAAATAGCCATAGCTTCTAATGAAAGAATTGTCGTAATTGAAATATCTAAGCTCCAAGCATATATTTTAGCAATAGTTAAACCTATTCTAATTCCTGTAAAACTACCTGGTCCATTTACCACAATAATCTTATCTATATCGATGGGTTTCAACTTATTCTCTTCAAACATTGAAACTATTCTAGGAAGTGCCACTTCTGATAGACTTTGACCATATTCTTCTTTTAATTCACTTAGTACTTTATCATCTTCTACAATAGCACTATATAAAAAACTTGAGGAAGTATCTATGTATAAGTATTTCATAGAACCGCCTCACATAAATCTTCATATTTTTTACCATGAGGAGTAATTGTAATAATACGTTTATCTTCATCCTCACTAGAATTTTTAATTCTAATATCTAATCGACGATCAGGTAATTGATCTTCTATTAAATCAGCCCACTCAATAATAGTAATACCTTTTCTAGTATAATATTCTTCAATACCTAAATCTTGTTTAGACTCTTCTAGGCGATATACATCCATATGATAAAGAGGCATTTCTCCTGAAGTATATTCTTTAATAATATTAAATGTAGGAGATGTTACTTCTTCTTTTACTTCTAGTGCCTGAGCAAAACCTTTAGTAAAGACAGTTTTTCCACTACCTAAATCTCCTGTTAGACAAATTACCATATTTGGAAATTTTTCTGATTCAATATTTTGAGCTAACTCTATTGTTTCACTCTCTGAGTATGTTGTCATTTTATATTCCATATCTATCACCTATTTTTAATTATACCAAAAAAAAAGAGTTATACAACTCTTCTTAAGAATATTTTTTTCGACTAGACACTAACTAGCAATACTTATATCTTTAATTAATAATGATGGAGAAGCTACATTAGTATTTGTAAATACAAGATCATTACCTATTTCTTCAACATTAGATAGTAATTCAAAAATAGTAGTAGTCATAATTGCTGGAACAAATCCTTTGATAATCTTACCATTTTCAACTATAAAGCCAAATATTTGTAAAGATATTTGTCCATTTGTATTATTAATTGAAGTACTTTGAGAACCCATATAATCAGTAATATATAGCCCATCTTTCAAATTTTTTATTAATTCTTCATTAGTTAGTTTTCCAGGTTTTAGATACATATTTTTTACATTGATATTACTATATCCATTACCAGTAGAATTAACACCTTTTATTTTTGCTTCTTTAATATTATATAAATATGTCTTTATTGTACCTTTATCAATAATTGTTTTATTAGTTGTTTTAGTACCTTCATCATCAAATAATCTATATCCAGGATATTTCTTATTAGTTGGTTCTTCAACAATAGTTATTTTTTTATCAAAGACCTGTTTATTTAGTTTATTTTCTAAACAAGATACTTTATTACGAATTGCTGCCCCAGCAAGCATATCTACTATGTGAGAAATAATATTACCAGCTACAACATTATCCAAAATGATATCATATTTTTTTGTTTCTAATTTACTTTTAGTATTTTGAATAATTGTTTTTTCAATAACATCTTTTGTAATATTTTCAAAGTCTATTTCTTTTTTATTGGTTGTTAGTATTCTTCTATCATAAGCTGTTGTTTCATTACCATTTTTAGCTATAGCTTCTACTAAAAAACTACATAAGTAAGCATTAGTTGCCATATCCACATCATTAGAATTAACTATTCTAGTTCCTATGTTTTCTTCATAAAAATAAGTAGCTAACTTTTCTATTTCTGGATAATTATCTTTTAACTTATCCAATTTCTTTAAAGTTTTCATTTCCTCACTAATATCTATTTCATGGTCAGGTTCTTTTTCTATTTTATTTTCTTTTTCTAAATATTCATCTTCATATTTAGAATCTGTACTTTTACTTTTCATAATTAATAGATCAATTATTTCTTCATTTAAATAATTACATCTAGTTTTAATTGTTTTATCATTATATTCAGCTTTTATATAGTAGTCAATATTATTATAGTCTTCAAATGAATCTAATTCACCATCAAGTATTTCTCCTTCACTACCAATATTTGTATATTCAGTTATTTGAATATTAGTAATACCTTTTTCTTTTGCTTTATTAAAAAACTCTCTATAATTCATTATTCTTTACCTCCTACTAATATTTTTGAAACTTTAATAGTAGGTTGACCAATAGTAACTGGAATAGTACCACTTTTACTACCACAATAACCTGCAGATATTTTTAAATCGTCAGAAATCATTTCAACATTCTTTAAGATATCTTTACTATTTCCGATTAATGTAACTCCTTTTAATAATTTATCTATTTTACCATTTTTAATTAGTCTTGCAGTATCCACAGCAAAGTTAAAATCTCCGGTTGCTGGATTAACACTACCACCACTTAGTTTTTCACAGAAGACACCTAATTCAATGCTTTTAATCATATCTTCAATTTTATCTGTACCTGGAGCTAAATAAGTATTACTCATACGCGAAGTAGTTGCATAACGATAGTTTTGTCTTCTACCACAGCCATTTGAATTCATTTTCATTTTTTGACTATTAAATTGATCTACTAAATAATTAGTTAATTTTCCTTTTTCAATTAATATGTTTTTATGTGTTTCATTTCCTTCATCATCAATTATGGAACTTCCCCAAGCATTTTCAATGGTTCCATCATCAATTAATGTTACTTTATCAGTAGCAATTTTCTTACCAAAGTCATCAGAAAATACTGATAAATGTGGAGCAACAGCTGTTGCTTCCAAGCCGTGACCACAAGCTTCATGGAAAATTACTGCTCCAAAGCCAGGGGCTATTACAACAGGATATTCTCCACCTTTGAAATCAACTGCATCTAGTTTTTCAACTACTATTTTTGCTGTTTTTAGAGTAAACTCTTCTATATCATTTGAATCTAATAATTCATATCCAACACCACCAGCAAAATCTGAAAATTCACGTTGTTTTTCTCCATCTTTTTCTGCATAAATTGAAGTTATAACTCTTGTTAAAATAGAATTTGCTTTTATAAATTTACCTGTGGAATTAGCAATAATAAAATTTTTATCAGTCTCAATAATTCCTGCCTCTACTTGATTAATCAACAGAGAATAATTACGAGCTATTTCATCTATTTTTAATAATAATTCTTTTTTCTTTTCCACAGGATATTCTTCATGTGAAATTTTAACTTTTTTTGTTTTATCCACTAAATCTGTTAATAAAACTTTTCTTTTATTACTTTTAGGAAAGTTTTTTAAAATTCTGTGGATTGTTTTTTCTATGTTATCTTCAGTTAAATTATTAGTTGAAGCATAATAACTTTCTTCTCCTTTATTAATTCTAATGCCTAAACCAATTGTATTATTTGAATTAATATTATCTAATTTTGAATCCATCAAATTAAATACTTTATTATTTATAGTTTCATAATACAATTCAGCAAAGTCTGCTCCTGTAGACATTGCCAAGTTAAGATATTTTTCAAATTGTTGTTTTTTCATAACATCACCTAGCACTTATTATAGCACACAAAAAAAAACTAGTAAAAACTAGTATTTTATTGCAAAAAAAAATTCTTGGCAACTACCTATCTTCGCATACACTATTTTCGGCGTTTAGTGGCTTAACTTCTGTGTTCGGGATGGGAACAGGTGTACCTCACTAGCTATCGTTACCAAGAAAAATATTTAGAGAAATAATTCTCTGAAAACTTAGATATTGTGTTCATCAAATATATTAATTATGGTTAAATCCTCGATCTATTAGTACTGGTCAACTCAAAATGTCACCATTCTTCCATCTCCAGCCTATCAACCTTGTCGTCTTCAAGGGATCTTACTACATACGTATGGGAAAACTCATCTCAAAGGAGGCTTCCCGCTTAGATGCTTTCAGCGGTTATCCTTTCCAGACATAGCTACTCTGCACTGCAGCTGGCGCTACAACAGATACACCAGAGGTCTGTCCATCCCGGTCCTCTCGTACTAAGGATAGCTCTCTTCAATTTTCCTACGCCC
>ERZ842401.2965-NODE-2965-length-21768-cov-5.353797_pt1 | contig 21768 bp, 28 predicted proteins | sample MGYA00521270_ERZ842401 | MGnify/ENA primary metagenome ERZ842401 (study PRJEB31892, sample SAMEA3878208) | bioreactor metagenome | biome: Moose rumen | place: Sweden | collected 2011-10 | study: EMG produced TPA metagenomics assembly of the PRJEB12797 data set...
GTCAAATATTTCTTCTGCGTATACAAATATCTTATTGCCGTTTGCTGTTTTTGTCGGCCTACGGAGCGGCAATAGTCTTGATACTCAGCCTTCAGATTCTTCCATGTTCAATAGTGTTATTGATATTGCAGGTTGTGTCCTCCCCAAGAGTAATGCTATATCGCTGACGTTGAAGAATATCTGATTGTCGTAAGCTACCAAGTAGCTGAAATTCGGAACTATCGGTGAATATTTTTCTTCAAGGAATTCTTTGCGGTAGTCAGGATTACCATTGAACTGCCTATAGTCTATAACATAACTCGTAATCAGTTCATGAATGCGTTTACGAGCCTCCAGAAACTCCTTGAATTTAGATTGCAGGCGATTAACAGTATCTTCGGTAAGGCTGAAAGCAGGCAAAATATCACTCCTAATACTAAAATGAAGTAATGACAAAACCTAATCAGATTTATTCGACAGACTGTCATAAGGAGATATATTTATGAACTCGAAAAAGTTTATTGCTGCTTTGATGCTTAGCTTTACCATATTGACGACATGCGGTGGTGAAATTTGCAGCTTTAGTACAGAACCTGCCTATGCTGCTAAAAAAGTGAAGAAAAAAAGTAAATCTGCAGCAACCAAGAAGACGCATAAGAATAAATCATAAAAAAAAAAATCAACCTACGTACATATGTGCAAAAATGCGGGCAGATTTGGGAGCAATACGGCTTATCCGGTGCTATGTATAGTGTATTCGGTGCAATGATGCAAAGCGTTACAGAAGCAGTACACGGCAAAACTCCCCCTAATAACTGGCCGTGTGATAATAGCAGATATTGTGTTTTGGTTCGTGTCAAAAGAAGATAAACACTACTGAAATTAAGTTAAGCACAAAAAAAGGATAAAACATTTATGCTACAATGAATTTTATGAATTAACATAAGCATATAACTTACGGCTACTAGACCGTTTAGTTAATTTTTATCCCTGCATTCATTGTAACACTGGTAATTGATTTGACTATAAAAAGATTTCTTGCGATAGATTTCGGCACAACGCAGACATGGGTAAAAAATCTTGCGGCACGAGAAGCAAAGGAAGAATGATCAGCTAAAAACGCTATCGAGAAAAGTATAAACCGTCTCAAAGTTACAGGCAGAACGAAACCGCAAAAACTTTCACTTTCACGCAATGAATTTATGACTGTATGTAAGGTATTGATTTCGTCATTCTTGCAGGTGGATCGTCCGCTATGCCATACGTAAGGGAGAAAATGAGCGGAGTATTCCCGGACAAAAAAATATTCATGCCCCCATCAACCGAAGTTATTGCTCAGGGACTTGCTCTTTTCGGCAGAGCTGCAGAACTCGGAACATCATTCACGGCTATAACACCTGATGATGAAGGCGGCGATGATAATGAAGATACTCCGTGCAATCACGCTTTGTTTGCTTGGCGGCTATGTTTCCTGGTATTCTCAGTATCTGAAATATCAGGATAAGATAGAAAAGGAACGTGCTGAAGAAGAGCGCAGGAAAGCTGAACGTGAACGGCAACTTGCGGAACAAAGACTACAGGAAGCAGAAAGACGTACTAAACAAACTCCTAAACCGTTTTTGTAATCACATTATAAGAGAGCAAAATATTATGAGCATGAATGAAAGTTATAGCAGTTATGAAAAGTTATTGATGGTGGCTGCTAAAATATCAGACCGTTACGATGAAATTTACAGGATAACGGGTGAAAATTTCAATGTCTTTCAGGTTCTTGATGTCTAGCCAAAAGAGAGATTCATTTGCAGAGTTTTAAGGGAATTATTATCACCTTCAGGCTCACATTATCAGGGAATCCTTTTTTCTCAGGCCGTTCGTGAAAAAAATTCTAGGACTGCACGATATACCTGACGATGAACTCATGAAAGCAAAAGTGTCACGTGAATATCCAACATAGCTATAGAGACAGCGCATTACTTTATTGCAGTTGAGGTTAAAAATCAACGCTGGAGACTCAGATAAGCAGTGCAGAGATTATTACAAAGAGGCAAAGAGACATTGCACAGACAAGACTCACGCAAAGATGGAGCTTCGCCGAACTTTTTCCCTAATAATCCGAACAATGCAATGATTGAAATCTGCGCCGAAAAGATAAAAGCGTTTCTCGAATTTTCGCCTGAGAATTACAACTAATGCCATTTGTAAGTGAAATATATGATTTCTTGTATAATAACGTATTCTTTCATGTGAGGTGTTTTCTGTTGATTTATTATTACAAAGACAAAAATCTTGAACCTGTAAGATATTTTGATTATTCAGAGCTGAAGGGCAAAGAAAAAGATTTGGAGAATCTTTTAGCAGCAAATCTTAGTGATTTATTCGCTGAAGGTTTAATGCCAATCTTTCAGGAAAGATAGTATCAGGAAGAGCCAGATTTATGCGCATTGGATAGATTCAGAAATCTGGTGATTTTCGAGCTGAAGCGTGGATATGTATGGGACTATGCCACTATGCAGATTATTAAATATGCTCAACTCTACGGTCAAAAAGGATACAGTGAAATAAACGATATGTACAAAAAGTACATGCCGGATTCAGGAGAATTTCGGGAGGCACATGCTTATAATTTCGAGCTGCCGGTTTCATTGAATGAAGAAGAATTTAACCGCAAACCAAAACTTGTTATTATCGGAAATGCTTCTGAATGATTATCATGTCAACCCGGAAGAAAAGAAGGGTATCATATTTGATACGTGCCGCAGATATTTACCTGATGCTGAAGCTCAAATGTTGAAGAATAGACATGTTGAAGCATACGGTGATAAGATGAAAGAAGTTGACCGGTTTAATAAAGGTGATTACGTACTTTTCTTTGCAATAATGAAAGGAATAATTGCCATAGGAAAAGTAACATCAAAGAAAGCAAAAGATTTGCCTGATGAAGATACGCGTTATCATGAAGTTGATATGATTGTACCCAAAATAATCCCTGAAAATGTCGATGTGCTGAAGAGTATTCCGGCTTGGCAGAGGAATTTGTTATGTCCCTACATGCAAAAAACCTTTTCTCAACGAAGAGCAAGTAAAATTATTCATTAAAAAACTAGAGAAAAAGTATCAGTCTTAAAACGAAAATTTCCAGCAGAGCATATATTAAATGTTCCGCTTTGCTGTTCTCATTCATGCAAGCAAATCTGAAATCTTTGCACCAGATGCAAGCAGCACACTCAGTGTTCCGAAGTTCTCTGACTCATACGCAAGCATAATTGCATTTTTACCGTCCCGCCTCACATCATTAACATCTGCTCCATTCTCAATGAGCAATCTCACTGCCTCAGCGGTATTGAACATTGCCGAATACATCAAGGGCGTATATCCGTCAGCAGTCATTGTGTTCACGTACGCTCCCTGCGAAATATATTCCTGAATGTCCTTAATACTTCCCGGACAGGAAGCCGCGAGCAAATTCGCATTTGATTCAGGATAAGGCGCAAAGTTACTGTGGACAAATGCCTTTTCGATGACATTCCAGATATTTTGCTGCATGTGAATATGTATCTGTCCGTGAAGAACACGAAAATATCTCTGCTTTATGTCCTCAAATTTTCCTGAAGACATGACTGCTTCAATTATTCGTATTTGTGTCATGTTCATTCTGTCAGGCTCTATATCAGAAAATTGTATGTCTTTAATCCATGTACGCGACAATACTTTTACGTCAGCTCCTGCGTCAATCAGAATCCTTACCATTTCGTCAGGTCTGTAATATCTCTTGAAATCATTCACGATAAACTCAAGTTGAGAACCCGCAGTGTTTCGGGATTATCATTTTCAATTGAGCCATAACGAATTTCAGAACACATACGCGGATCATCTGCATGTGCAACATCATTCATGCAAAGCTCCATAAGTTCAGCATCACCATAACGCGCGGCGGCCTCAATGAAAGTTATTCCGAATTTCTTATCCGTATCACAGACCGATATTTCATTGTACGTGAACATTTTGCAAATACTTTCGGAGCTTTCATTCATGAACATGTATTCGTAAGTCTCGTAGTAATTTCCTGATGGTGATTCGAATCCGAATGATGATATTAATGTTATGCGGACTTCATCATATTTGAGATTTTCATCGAAGATATGACCCCATATTATTCGCAAATTCGGGTTTGAATGTTCACGATTCGCGCTTCTCTCTGTAACCTGTACTGCCCTGTATAAATCCCCGAGCGCAAAATTCTTCCCTGTCGCTATGATGATTATGACTCTCTCTGCCTCACTGAAGGTGTAATAAATCAGTCTTGAACCTTAACTATTCCATGCAGAAAATTTTTCACCTCATAGAATTTGAATGTCTTTAGTCCGGGCTTCGTGAATATGTACGTGATTCCCTGTACAGCTCTGCATATTCTGTAGCATAATCCCTTTCAGGATTCAAATCAGTGCTGAAATCAATTGCAAGATAACTAATGCTGCTGAGATGATATTCCTGCAGCTGATTAATGAAATCCCTTCCAATTTTGCCGATCCCGATAACAATAAATTCATGTATTGGCATTGAATTTTCCTCCAGCACGTAAAAGCCCGTTGATTTTTTCATGTTGTCTTCATCACAAAGCTCACATAAATGATCTGCATTCCTGAAATCCACATAATGACCATTCATGCCGCATTTTTCCCAGTTACCCCATTTACTACACTGTAACGTAAATTCTCCGATGTATGCATAGCAGCCTTCAACGTCAAACATAACCCCTGCTTTTGCGTCATCACTTTTTTGATTATGGTAAAAGAGTACCCATCTTATACATGTTTCATCTCCATAGTACAAGCCTTTATCTTTTACAGGGGTTATAGGTGGATTATTTTGTTCCAGCATTTTTTTACAGTATCAAATAATCTTGTCTGTAATGCTGTTCCAAGAGCTGAAACAATTTCACCGGCGGTTTTCAAATTTTCAGTTGACTGGTTGATAATATTGGCGATTTCCATCGTTAATTTTTCCTCCTTAGTCTGTTCAGTAAATTTTTTGATTGTCGCAGCAAATTGCATCAGTACTTCTCGAAGCAGTACATTGCTTATTACTTCCGGCTGACCTATGCAGTACGAAATCCAGTCATATATATCATTCTCAAACGATACACACTTCATACTTTCCGCAGGCACTCCGTCTGAACTTTCCGGGCTTGGCAATTTACCGCTGGGAGTGAGGTAAAAAATTTTTGCATCAGCGTCATGTTTTTTAGCCTCGTCGTAATAGTCCTTGCATTGCTCGTTGCGATCTCCTGACCATATTTTTACTTCAATCGGAATGAAAAGCCCTTCACTTCTGATTACAATATCAATCCTGCGCCCGTTCTCAATGGTATATTCTCTGAAAACTTCTGCTTCTTCAAGTTTGTAGTCAGGAATATTCAAGCCCAGTACTTTTTTGACAAATGACTTGAGAAAAAATCCCCTGCTTTGAAAACCATTTCTAATAGCTCTCACCGGTGAAAGAATTTCGCACAAAAAACGGCATATTTTCCTAAAGTAACCTGCAAATCACCGCCCATTTCATCATCAAATACATGTCCCCATATAATTTGTATTTGTGAAGAAATTTCTTCAAAGATTGATGCAGCGTCCGACATTTCACTTAATGAAACTTCACTGCCTGTTGTGATGTTAATCAGAACTCGTTTTGCCTGGTTAATTTCTTTTCCGTACATGTTCAGAGCCTGCAAAGCTGCTATCAGTGCCCTGTAATATCCTTCAGCGTGTCCTGTTCCAAAAAGCGCAGTCCCAGTGTCTTGAAGAATCGCTTTAATGTCCTCAAAATCAAGATTTACTAAGCCCGATTTCGTAATTAAGTCTGCTATGCTTTCAACGATACTTTGCGAAAATTTTATTTGTTCGTCCCAAGATATATTTTCATCAAATGAAATCAAAGCATCGGAGGCTTCTTTGAACTTTGCTTTTAATTCTTCGTTGTTGGTAAGAGCAATTCCAATCGTCAGCTTGCCTGTTTCCTTAACAGCTTTTGCCATATTCGGAGTAAGAGGACTATCTCCAATGACAAAGATCATATCTGAGTTCAAAAAATTTTCGTCAATGATTTTTTGCATTCATCAGGATTCTTAAGACTGAATTTTAATGGGGCGTTGAATAAATCCAAAATTTCATCGCTTGCTTGAAATCTTACATCAGCAAATTCAATATCCTCAATTTTTCCGAGCATTTGTTCAACAACCTGACAGCCTTTTTTGCCTACTCCTAATGCGACAATTTTTTCATTCGTCTGCATTTCCTGTTCCCCTTTCTTAATTGCATTATGCGTAAAAGTGCTTTAATCCTACTGTAAATTTTCATTTGCTGCGGAGTTAATTTTTTTATTGAGGCTTTTTCAGCTTCGCATAAGTGAATATGTGCATGTGCAAGCCCTAAATCAATTTCAGTCTTAACAGGATAAGACAATTCATAACACAAATAGCATTCATCCGAAAAATCACAGTGATCAATGATCAATAACGGAAGAGAACCGACATAATAAAATTCACTGCCTCTGCGGATAACATCTCCCTGCTTAAACAATACCGGCAATCCGCAAACTTCTAAAAACGGATACAACGGAAAGGCATAGTGCGGAAAATATTTATCGTAAATTTCCTGTGTTGTATCACTATAAAAATCATTACCGTCTTGAAAGTCCTTAATTGCAGAACTCAAAAGCAGTTTTTCAGCTTCGTCATTTGTTTCTTCGAGAAGAATTTGAAACAAGGGCAAAATATCTTTTTTATCCGCATATTCAGAAACTATTGTAGCCTTCTGCAATGCTGACATTTTAATAGGTTTAGCTGTCAAAAATTCTCTCATAGCTTTAGATGGAATACACGCAATTAATTTTTCATTCATGGTAGAAAACCTGCCTTAAATTTTCATGTGTTACTGTATCTTCATTTGATAACAAAGAACTATACTGCGAACGTACTGCATGAAAATCTCCCGGAGTAAGTCTTGTGAAAGTTTTTAACTCGCTCATAAGTTCTGAGGGAAGTTCAGTACTGCAAAGAGATTTTAACAGCGAATTATAAAGTGCTAAGACTTGCGGAATTCCGGAATAATCGAATTTAATTTTATAAGAAAAACGCCTGACTGAAGCCTGATCAAATTCGTTAATCCTGTTTGTAGTGCAAATACAGAAACATTTACATTCTTCAAGATTGACGATAAATTCATTAACAAAGCTGACTTCCCAAGAACGTACAGCCATATCACGGGAATATAAAAATGTATCAGCCTCATCAATCACAAGCACAGCACCTTCACTTTCAGCATTACGGAAAGCCCTTGTAATTCTTTTTTCAGTTTCACCTACAAGGCAATTCTGTAAATCGCTTGCTCTCTGAATAAAACATTCGCGGTCAAGTTCGTGAGCTATATTCCTTGCTAATGCCGTCTTGCCAGTACCTGGAGGCCCATAAAGCATTATATGAACTGGCATTGATTTTTTGGATTTCAATAACCTGACAATATGATTTAATTCTTCTTTTTTGATAGTGTACTACTCCCGCTTATAGAAGCAGGAGCTTCCTAATTCATCGAGGCTGCGCTTCACTCGTGATGGCTGAAGTCGTCTTACGTCCTCTCCAAAGGCGTAACTTCCCGGAGTCCCTACGGTAGCTGCGATGCCTGTGCTTGCTTGGTTTTCGCTTCACACAATATACTATCTTATGGAAGTGGGAGACTTCTTGCGAGTTTTTGTTAAAATTTCCGCCTATATAGCAAAGATATTCAAAAAAGTTATCTCCGTCTTCAAAAGAGAAATAATTTACCTTCAACAATCTGGCCATGTATTGAGCTGCTTTAACTTGTTCGTACGAAAATTCACCCATAACACTTTATCTCCTTACGATTTTTTATTGAAATTTATTTTAGAGAAGTACTACGTAAACATAAGGTGTAATCGAAGCATTAACAGCCGGTTTAAGTATGGCAAATCATTTCTTGCCTTATTTGCAGAAATCTGCCTAATCTTTATGGGATAAGCTGAGAAAATTTATCCCTGAAGAAATAATTTCGCATGGTTCTGAAATAGTACGCTCAACGATGATAGCTTCTCCACGGTTAGAACTTAACACTCCGCATACCCTGCAACGATGGATGATCGCCCATTCACCGTTCTTCCTTACCCATACAGAAATCGGCTTCATCACACCGCCACAAGCTGCTGCCCGATCTCCCGGCTCGTTGTCGAGGTGCTGACTGGACAGGCAGTACGGACAATGATTCCTGTTGGTCACTCCCTGCTCCTGTAGGAACTACAGTCTTTCCGCAGACCTTACAGATAAATATCTCATTGCATGGATGGGTCTTATAGTTATTGCTTATCTAATGATTTTTTCTTGTTTTCACGATTCATGGGGATTGTCATCCTAAAAGTGAAATCATAAACCTTCTGGAAGGCTTGCAGGATTATCGACAAACCTCCCGGTTATGCAACAATCTCCATTGATTTGCTCATTATCTTCAAAAAGCGTTTCTCCTTAAAAAGTATTTAATCAACCCCAACGGCTTAATTATTAAATCAATTTGTTAGTTTTTATTATAGCTACTGATTATGAACTATTCCACCATAAAATATGGCCTAGACATCTCCTAACAGATAAAAGCGACATACATTTTTTCAGCACATATCAGGCTGCCCGGTTTAGTGCTGCATCTAGGTACGGCTCACGTTCATTCATCTTGTGGTTAAGTATAATGAATAGGTCTCACAGAGCATTACGTGCCATGTTCTGCCTATCTTTCAGATAATCAGATAATCATGAAAAAGACTTTAAGACTTCGTTGCGAAGCTCATCATACGGATTTACATAGCGGGATAATAAGGCATCATAGAGTTCACCTACTAGTTCACCGGCTCTAACAGATAATTCAACTTCACGAATATCTTTCGGGGCTTCCATATCATATACGCGAAACTCTAAGAAGTTAGAAATAACAATATAGCGTCCCTTATTAGATATTGGTAAGTTTCAGGTTTCACCGACCTTTATGATTAAGTATGTGAAAGAGCATAAAGTCCAAGACCCAGATGAGTACAGGAATTTAGAGGTGACTTCTGATTTTGCTGAGGTGAAATATTTAATACAGCGATAGCCGGAGTGCCTTATGATGATTTCCCGAAACCGAAATGAGTACTGGTATCGTTCATTATTCTTAATGTTGCTGCGGGGTGCAGGAATAATATCTTACGCAGAAGTGCATACATTTAAGGGCAGAGCCGACTTAGTAATAGGTTTCAATAACGATGTTAGCTGTGTTTACTTCTTGCGCAAAAAAATCATTGTCCATTGAATGAATAAGAATATCAATGAACTACCTCAGCCTATAGAGGCAGGAGCTTCCTAATTCCATACGTCTTATTCCGGCATGATGACCTATTACTGAAATCCAAGTAACGCTGTAAATTCTGCCTCATTAGCTGTAACGATGTAAATGAAATAATTGTATATCAGCAATGACATTACTCTTTTTTTCGTATAAAATAAACACACACACAAAATTATATAAATATTCAGCTTTGTTCAGTTATTACTATGCGTTTCCCTGAGAAGAGGGTCTATATTTCTCATGGCATATTCAATAAGTATTCTGGTATTTTTCTATCGTTTTACCTAAAAAGTATCTCGAAGACTTATTAACGCAGAAAAGGCATGTGCATTGCTGAATAAATTTTAAGGAGGTTTTTTGTAATGAAGAAGGTTATTGCCCTAATGGTAGCGGTAATAATGGTACTGAACCTTTCGACGGTAGCAATGGCAGCTAGAAGAGAAGACCCGGCCAAGCAGAAGGCTGCAGTTAGCGGGAGCAGTAAGAAGCGTATTGACGTTTACGGCGGTGCTGAGGTAAAGATAGCCTATATTGCGCACGATATAGGGACCCCCAATAATCAGGGCTGGAAAGAGGGAATAGAACGCGAGTGTGCCTCTTGGTCAAACATTAAGGTAGATTCCTACAGTGCAGAAGAGTCAGCAGAAAAACAGGTTCAGATAATGACTGACTGCATAAATCAGGGCTACAATGCTATTATCCTTCAGTGCTCCGACGGAACAGCACTTGCCCCTTCAGTACGGCAGGCTGAAGAAGCAGGAATTCCAGTTATCACATTGAACCTTGACTGTGCAAGCGACACTGTACATAGTGCACTGGTTATGGCTGTGGACTATGACGCAGGACGTATGGCAGCCGATAAGATGGCAGAGCAGCTCGGCAAAACCGGCGACATTACCATAATTCAGGGCGTTCCCGGCTTAGCTCGTACAGATAATCTTGAGCAGGGCTTCCGTGATACCATCGCAAAATATCCCAACATCAAGATAGTAGACGCTCAGACAGCATCATTCCAGAAAGATACAGCTATGACGGTCATGAACTCCTTCCTTCAGTCTTATCCAGATCTCAAGGGAGTTTTTGCCATCAATGACGCTATGGCAGAAGGAGCAGCACTTGCCGCAGAGTCCGCCAATAAGAAGGGGCAAATTTGCATCTGGGGTGCTGACGGTGAAAAAGATGCGCTTGCCATGATCGAGAACGGAGCTATGTCCGGAACAATCTATACTAACAGTTGGGACGAAGGATCTACTGCTGCGAAGATTGCACTTTTGATGATCGGTTCTGAGTACAGCTATACGGTTCTGACGGAAACTCCAAAAGTAATTATGGAACCTATCGTTGTTACTGCTGAAACAGTAGGCTCTATTGCTCCTGAAGACCGCTGGTAAGATATAAAAAAGGGCTGCCTAGTAAGTTTTATCGGCTTATTACGGCACCCTTTCTTTTATCTTTGCATATTATGATATGTGAGAGGAGGAAATATTTTGAAACAGCTTAGGCTTAGTCAGATGGCAGTACGCAGGCTTATATCTGTACTTATGCTTGCGTTCCTGGTCTGTCTTTTCACTGTATTGGCTGGATATGGTAAAGGTAACTTTTTTAGTTCGGCAAATTTGATTGAGATAGTCCGTGATGCTTCAATTCCTGCTATTATTGGTGTTGGTGTAACCTTCATCATTATAACTTCAGGTATTGATCTTTCCACTGGAAGCATGATGGCTCTTGTTGGTATGGTTATGGCGAATATCTATGAGTATACTCTGTGGCCGTTCAAGGTTATGGTGCTATGCGGACTGCTTACAGGTTTGCTCTGCGGTCTGGTCAACGGTCTAATTGTGGCAAAGCTGAACGTTCCGGAATTTATCGGGACACTTGCGACAATGAGCATCTACAGGGCAATGACATATATAACAGCTATACGTAATGAAAACGGAGTAATCAAGAGTCAGGCAATGAACCATTCCCAATATGTTTGGCTGGGAACAGGTGTAGGGAAATTCTATTATGTCATCATGGCTATGATCGTATTTGTTGTAGTAGGTCAGATTATTCTACGTTATACGCGCTACGGTACAAACTTGTATTCAGTTGGTGCGAACCGAAAGGCTGCGACGCTGTCAGGTATCAATGTTGCGAAGACACGAATAATAGCGTATATGATTACGGGTTTTGCTACGGCAGTAGGTGCAGTATTTACCACTGCGAGGCTTCAGAGTGCTACGACGGCTATTGGTACAGACTTCGAGTTCAGCCCCATAGCAGCAGCTGTTGTAGGAGGTACAGCACTTTCGGGCGGCTCTGGTGATGTTATAGGCACGCTGATTGGTGCTCTGTTCATGGCGACATTAGAGAACGGAGTCCGCAAGCTGGATATGAATACCTCGTTTCAGTACATAATCAAGGGTCTGATAATCATTGCCATTGTGATATTCGATTCTACCTATAAGGCTCGTATGGAGCGCAAGGCAAAAGAGCAGGGAGCAAAGGAGGGTCTTGAATAATGATTGGTGATACGATTTTAGAGGCCAAAAATATTTATAAGAGTTTTTCTGGTGTTCCGGTACTTCAAGATGTTCATTTTGAGGTTAAGGCAGGAGAAGTACATGCTCTTATGGGAGAAAACGGAGCAGGCAAATCAACTCTGATCAAGATAGTAACAGGTGTCTACTCAAAGGATGACGGCCAGATATACTGGGAAGGCAAACCAGTAGAGATCAATAACTATCAGGACTGCCAGAAATTGGGTGTAGCTTGTATCTATCAGGAGCTTTCAGTTATTCCGCCGCTCACGGTTGCTCAGAATGTGTTTTTGTGCCGTGAACCTCGTAAAGGGCCGTTTATCGACTACAAGAAAATGAATCAGATGACCCAAGAACTGATCGACAAATACCAGTTTCCGCTAAAGCCTACAACCATTGTTGATAATTTAGGCATTGGTCAGCGTCAATTGATTGAGATATTGAAGGGGTTATCCCAAAATTCAAAACTGCTGATCATGGACGAACCTACTGCTTCACTCTCCGGTAAAGAGGCAGAAATGCTATTTCATATTATCCGTACGCTTAGAGAACAGGGCGTTTCAATCATCTACATTTCACACCGTCTTGAAGAAGTCTATATGCTGTCAGACAGGCTTACGATACTACGCGACGGAAAGAATGCTGCTGTGCTGAATAGGGAAGAGATTATACCGGCAAAAGTCATTGAAACAATGATAGGCAAGGTTGTAGATGAATCTGCGGGATCACGAAAAATGCTGCATTCTGATGACAGTAAATCAGTTCGCCTCGATGTGAGAAACCTGACGGACAAAACAGACCGATTCCGCAACATCAGCTTACAGGTACGCAGCGGCGAGATATTAGGACTTGGCGGACTAATCGGTGCAGGACGTACAGAAGTAGTGAGAGCTATTTACGGAGTCGACAAGGCAGCATCTGGTGAAGTATGGCTTGACGGCAAAAAGATAGCTCCATCCCCGAAATCCAGCATCAAGGAAGGTATAGGCTTCGTTCCTGAGGACAGACGCAATCAGGGCTTTATCCCTCTGTTGTCTACAGTATATAACGTTGCACTGACAAACTACGATATAGTGAAGATCAACGGAGTAGCTATATCCGACAGCGACGAACTGGCAATGGGTAAACGTGCCATTGAAGCTATTGATATTCGGCCCTCTAACCCTGATAAGCAGGTCGGTGTAATGTCCGGCGGAAATCAGCAAAAGGTGGTTCTAGGCAAGTGGTTGATGAGAAATCTGAAACTGTTGATTGTCGATGAACCTACAGCGGGTATAGATGTCGGAGCAAAAGACGAAATATATTCGATACTGGAGAACCTAGCCAGCAAAGGTGTAGCTATTATTGTAGTTACTTCGGATCTTCAGGAATTGCTGCGAGTTTCTCACAGAATACTAGTAATGAGAAAAGGCAACATAGTAAAGGAATTTAAGAACGTTGAGGTCACCCAATCCATGGTGCTAGCTGCCGGTCAGGGTGTTCAGGAGGATAAGTGAAGATGAATAAAATCAATTGGAGTAAGTATTCTAAACCGATTATTTTGGTGGCCTTTATTCTGATCCTGTCGATCCTCAGACCTAAAGCATTTCTGTCGCTGAACAACTTCAGCAATGTACTGTGGTCTGTGTCAGTAATAGGGATCATGGTAAGCGGCACAATATTTGTGTTCCTGATGGGAGGTATTGACCTTTCGATAACGACACTTTGCGCTTTTACTGCCGTAGTAGTTGTTGAGGTTACGCACAGTATGGGGGACACTCCGTCAGCAGTTGCCGCAGGTGTTATTGCAGCACTATGTACCGGTATCATTGCAGGACTTATTCACGGTTTAGTCATAACGACATTTCATATTCCTGCATTCCTAGTAACTTTTGCAACACAAAGTATCTTTCTTGGGCTTGCTATGGTTATGACTAACAACAAGATTATTAGTTGTACTGTACCGGCTTTCACTGCGATTGGTGCTAAAAAAATATTAGGCTTCCCGATGCCTGTATATTTCATGCTGATTATTGCGATAATAAGCTGGTTTGTTCTGCGTAAAACCGTATTCGGCCGCTATGTCTATGCTGTTGGAGGCAACCCTGTAGCGTCTGAAATCTCCGGCATTAACGTTAAGCGTACATCAATTATTTGCTATATGATGTCTGGACTTACGACGGCAATGGGCGGTATCGTTCTGGCCTCAATGACGCAGCAGGCTTCTTCCTCTCTGGGAACGGGCTATACCAACGATGTTATCACGGCTGGAGTCATCGGCGGAGTGTCATTACTTGGGGGCGAAGGTACTGTGCCGGGTGCTATATTCGGTGCTGTACTTATGGGACTTTTGAATAACGGCCTAAATCTTATGTCTGTACCGTCTACACATGCAGGACTCGTTAAGGGTCTGGTTATCATTATTGCTGTTGCTTTCGATGCAATGCAGCATGCAGACCAGTCAAGGAAAAAGGTAAAGAAGCTCAAAGCAGCTTAGTACTCTGAATGGAGGATGAAAAGATGAAGAAGATTGATGCACACCTGCACCTTGCGAAGGTACTTGCTGGTTATTGCAGACGCGGAGAACTTCGCGCAGTTGGCGGCGGAAAAGCTCAATGGGGCAGCGGAGAAGTCTTTCAGCTCCTGCCGACTACAGGAGAGTACGGAGAAGAGAGTTTCACGGCAGAGCAGGCTTTAGCTATCATGGATCGTAACGATGTCGAGCGCGCAGTGTTGATGAACGGCAGCATGTACGGTCTCCAGAATATCTATCATGAAGAACTTTTAGTGAAATATCCTGATAGGTTCTGCCCGTCGTGCGAAGTAGACCCATTCATGACTAACCACATGGAAACTATAACCCGCTTCTTTGAGGAAAAACATTTCCATTTAGCTAAATTTGAGGTTAGCTCAGGCGGCGGCTTGATGGGCTGTCATGATCCCTTTGACCTCTCCGGAGACCGCATGATGGAAATATACAAGCTGGTTGAGAAGAATAAAGGAGTTGTAGCACTGGACGTAGGCGACATCAATATGGAAAGTCATCAGACAACTGCTTTAATGCGAATTGCTGACCGTTGCCCTGATCTGAAACTTGTTATATGCCACCTTCTAGCTCCAATGCGTACGAAAAAAAAGGAATGGGTTGCGGAGCTTCATATGTTGAGCCAGGCTAATATATGGTTCGACATTGCGGCAATGCCCAAGATCATGGCTCCGGATAAATATCCGTATCCTGAAACTGTAGAATACCTGTCAGAGGCTGCAAATATTGTAGGAGTGAATAAGCTGATGTGGGGAACTGATGCACCATATGCCGCCACACAGGACAGCTACGAACATTTGACGGATTATCTGTCGAAGTCCCAGACGTTTACGCAGGCTGAACTGGAAAATATCTATTACAACAATGCTAAGGGCGTTTATTTCCCCGAATGATCTGCGAAATTTCCGAAAGGAGTAAAACATGAAAAAAATAGTGAATCTCTACGGGCTGCCCTCAAAGATAGTCAATGAGCAGAACAAACAGGCGGCAGAATATGCGGCATCAAAAGGTCTTGAGTATGTATGGGTGCCTATGAATCCCTTCACCAATGAGAAGGCTGTTGCAGCTCTGAAGGGTGCTGATGCCGGAATTATTGATGTTGAGACTTACGACAGAGCCATTTTTCAGGAGATAAAAGACACTGTAAAGATACTTGTTCGTTATGGTGTTGGCTTTGATGCTGTGAACCTGAAGGACGCTACAGAGGCTGGCATTGCTATATCCAGAACTACAGCGGCAAATGCACAGGCAGTAGCAGAAATGGCCCTAACAATGATTATGGGAGCAAAACGCCTTATGCACAAGAACAGTGATAATGTCAATTCCGGCAAGTGGGAAAGGCTTATCGGATCAGAAATGTTCGGAAAGACACTCGGCATACTAGGTTTCGGTGCTATAGGCAGCAGAGTCGCTAAACTGTTTTCGGGCTTTGACTGCAATGTTCTTGTGTACGATCCATTTTTGCCGAAAGATGTAGCGGAGTCTGCAAAGGTCAAGCTAGTTGAACTTGATGAGATATTCCGTGAATCCGATGCAATAACGGTACATGTTCCCTACACGAAAGAAAATCATCACATAGTGAATGCAGAACGTATAGCAATGATGAAAGAAACTGCTGTAATAGTCTGCACAGCACGCGGCAATCTTATAGACGAAGAAGCACTTGCAGCGGCACTCAAAGAACACAGGATACTCGGTGCAGGTCTTGATGTTTTCGCGCATGAACCGTTACCGTTAGATTCTCCGCTTATCGGGCTGGACAACATTATTCTTGCGTCCCACAACTCCGCACAGACACGTGAAGCACTGTGGAACATGTACAAGAAGGCTATAGATGTTGCAGCTGCATATTTGAACGGTGAAGATATAGGCAGAGATCTTCTGAACCCAGAACTAAAGCAGAAGGGATAGGAAAAGTTTATGTATTATATTGGCTTAGATAACGGCGGAACTGCAACCAAGGCCGCTATATTCGATAGTCAGGGACATCAAATGGGGAGCTGCAGCATGGCTACGGCTTCCCTTACTTTACGGCCAGAGTTTGTGGAGCGCGATATGGAGGAAATGTGGGAAGCAAACTGTGCAGTCGTCAAAGGTGTACTGGAAGATACCGGAATATCACCGAAGGATGTTGGAGGCATAGGAATTTCCGGGCACGGTAAAGGGTTATATCTCTGGGGCAAGAATAACCGACCTGTGAGAAACGGCATAATTTCCACGGACAACAGGGCATATCGTTACGTGGAAAAGTGGAAGGTAGACGAAACCGAGACAAAGGCTTTCGAGCTGTCCTGTCAGCATATCATGAGCTGTCAGCCTGTTGCTCTGCTTGCTTGGCTGAAAGATAACGAGCCGGAGAACTACGCGAATATCAAATACGTGTTCGAGTGTAAAGACTATGTACGTTTCAGACTGACCGGAGAAGCGCGGGCAGAGATCACAGATTATTCTGGTGCTAACCTGATGAACCTGCATACCCGCGAATTTGATATGCGTTTGCTGGAGCTTTTCGGCATTCCGGAGGTGTTCGGGGCACTGCCGCCGTCAGTTCGTGCAGAAGAGATAGCCGGGCATGTTACGAGGGAGGCTGCGGAGAAATGCGGACTGATGGAAGGTACTCCAGTAGTGGGCGGTTTCTTCGACATTAACGCCTGTGCTGTGGCTTCCGGTGTAATTACTCCTGATTTGATCTGTATGATTGCCGGTACATGGTCAATCAATGAATATATCCGCAAAGAACCTGTACTAGATGGCCGTGTACTAATGAACTCTCTATTTTGGCGGCCTGAATATTACTTGATCGAGGAATCTAGCCCAACATCAGCAGGTAATAACGAATGGTTCATCAATAATCTTTTACCTGAAGCAAAACAGGAGGCATTAGACCGCGGAGCAAGTATTTATGATGTGGTTAACGGCTGGGTTGAGGAGATCGGCCCGGATCAATTTGTGCCAGTGTTCCTTCCGTTTCTCATGGCATCGAATGTTCATCCCAACGCAAAGGGGGCATTTGTGGGGCTTAATGTCTCACATAATCGCAAGCACATAGCAAGGAGCGTTTATGAGGGTATAGCATTCAGTCATAGATACCATCTAGAAAAACTGCTTGCAACCAGAGACACACCACCCAGGGCTATACGTTTATCAGGCGGTGCAGCACGTTCTGCTGTGTGGACTCAAATGTTTGCGGACATCATGCAACTACCTGTTGAGACTGTGGCAGCTCAAGAGGCAGGAGCTTTGGGGTGCGCCATTGCAGCAGCTTCAGCAGTAGGAGAATATTCATCGATAGATACAGCCATTCAGGGCATGACAGAAATTCGAGATGCTGTTACACCGAACAAGGCACTAGCAGAACAATATGACAGAAAGTACCGCCTGTATATCAGAACCATAGAATGCCTTGACGGTTTATGGAATGATATGCAAAAAATAGTTGAGGCATCAAAATAGACTGCCTCCAAGTAACTTAGAAAGACGAAATATAAACAACTCCCGACTAAATGTAGAGAGTTGTTTTTTGTTTGCAAGACATGAACATACTGTTTACGTTTTTGGCTATGCTCACTAACTGGCCAGAAATTTAGGCTAAATCCTTGCCGTTTGTTGCTATAACTTTCTTGTACCAGTAAAAACTGTCTTTGCGTATCCTCTTCAGGTCTCCTGTACCGTCATCATATTTGCTGACATACACGAAGCCGTAACGTTTTGCCATTTCTCCCGTAGAAGCCGATACAACATCAATCCATCCCCAAGGAGTATAGCCCATCAGGTCTACACCGTCAGCAACAGCTTCTCTCATCTGCTCAATGTGTCTGCGCAGGTAGTCTGCCCTGTAATTGTCGTGTATCTTCCCGTCATCAGTCAGGACATCCTTAGCTCCTAGCCCGTTTTCGACGACCATAACAGGAAGCTGATACCTGTCCCAAATCTCATTGAGAGACCACCGCAGGCCTTCAGGGTCAATCTGCCAGCCCCAATCACTAGCTTTAAGGTATGGGTTAGCTATTCCGCCTACAAGATTCCCGGCAACCTTTGCAGTAACAGCAGGATCATCAGATTCACACGTAGACATGTAATAGCTGAACGTGTAGAAGTCTATAGTTCCCTGCCTGAGTATCTCATCATCTCCGGCTTCTTTGCGGATTGTTATTCCTTTTTCCTCAAAGAAACGTTCAATGTATGACGGGTAATAGCCTCTAGCCTGAACATCAGAGCAGAACCAATTAGTGATTCTCATCTCGCGCTGACATTTCAGGACATCAGCCGGATTGCAGGTGTATGGGTACTTTGTGGCGAAAAGGCTCATGTTGCCCATCTTGAAGGACGGGTATTTATCATGTGCCAGCTTTATGGCCTTAGCACTTGCTACTAACTGGTGATGAAGTGCCTGAAAACGTATCTGCGGTTCATCAGGAACTTGATTTACCGGCCCCGTGAAGCCCTGAACTGTTCCCAGAGACAGCACAGCACCAAGCGGCATTGTTCCCGAATTTATTTCGTTGAATGTCAGCCAGTATTTGACTTTGTCCTTGTATCTCTCGAAAAGCACAGACGCATACCGCACGAAACAGTCAATAACTTCGCGGCCGTACCATCCGTTATATTTCCTGACGAGAGCATAAGGCAGTTCATAGTGTGAGATCGTTACGAGAGGTTCAATGCTGTATTTCTTCAGTTCGTCAAATACACGGTCATAGAACATCAACCCTTCTTCATTAGGCTGTTCTTCCATGCCGGTCGGGAAAATACGCGTCCAGTTAATTGACATGCGAAAAACTTTGAATCCCATTTCCGCCGCAAGCTGTATATCTTCCTTGTAGTGATGGTAAAAGTCTGTAGCTTCTCTGCTGGGATAAAGTGTATCAGGCTCAAAATTTTCTGTTACGCGTTTCGGGCTGGTATGAGATCCGTTTGTGCAGTGGTCAGGTACTGAGTCCCCTTTGCCGTCAATGTTCCATGCTCCTTCGTATTGATTGGCGGCAGTAGCTCCTCCCCATAAGAAATCTTTGCGGAAATCCTGCATTATTCTTGCTCCTTTCGTGTATCAGTGAATATTTCCGATCTCTTCAGTCTTGCCGTAATTCTTCCCAGTAGCAAAGGCTATTTCTGTGAACTCGTCGGAATTCGTGATAACAAGTGCTGTACTTAATGGATGACCTGCAGCCTTTATCTTTTCCACGTCGAACACAAGAAGCGGATCACCGATCTTTACCTTGTCGCCGAGCTTGACTTTCGTAGTGAAGCCTTCGCCCTTCATCTCAACCGTATCCATTCCGACATGTATGAGCACTTCAACGCCATCTAATGACTGAATACCTACAGCGTGTTTTGTGTCAGCAACCTGAACTATTTCGCCGTCAACAGGAGAATATACTGTGTTATCTTCGGGTTCAATCCCGCAGCCCTGGCCTAAAAATCCCTGTGAGAATACTTTATCCGGGATTTCCTCAAGCGGTATATATTTCCCAGTAATAGGGGCATGAAGTGTAACATTTTTTGCCTGACTTCCTGCAGGTTTGACCGCCGGAGCAGCCTCAGCCTTTTCACGGTAAAATAGAAGCTCAGCGATAAACCCAGCAACTACGCACGCGAGAGAGACAATTATTGCCGTAGTCATTCCCGAAAAGTCATTAGTTCCCATGTTGATATAAGCAGTGTATCCGAACACGCCAAGCCCTGCCATCTGGTAACACTTTACCCCAAGCAAGCCTAATACCGCCCCAGCAATTCCAGATATGACACAGCCGCGAATGAACGGGGATTTTTTGGGCAGCAATATACCGTAAATAGCGGGTTCCGTAACTCCGGCAACAGCAGAGATGAAAGCAGCAGGAGCTAAACTCTTTATCTTCTTGTCCTTAGTCTTTAGCCATATACCGCCGATTGATCCTGTGTTAGCGAAAGTTGTACCGAACATAGCCGCAAGAATAATATCTCCGCCCTGAGTCATATTGATCATAGCAATAGGCACCAACGACCAGTGAAGACCGAATATCACGAGAACAGGCCAGAAAGCTCCGACAATAGCGCACATAATGACAGGGTTTACGGAATACAGCCAGTTGAACGCGAATGACAGCCCGCTTGATATGATTGACGCGATAGGCCCTATAGCTAGAACAGTAAGCGAGAATGTTACGGACAATGTGATTAACGGGATTGCGAATAATTTTATCGTGTCAGGTATATGTTTCTTGTAGAGGTTCTCGAACCATCCAGCAAAGGCAACTGCGCATATTACGGGAATAACTGAGCTTGTATAGTTTCCTGAAGGCGGCATAACTACAGGTATTCCGAACAAACTTGAAATGTTAATATCCTTACCGCCAAGCATGTACGGATAGACCATAGCCAGACCGATTAACAGTCCCTCCATTTCAGGGAGCTTGAAACGTTTTGCTGCTGTGTAGCCAAGAATAGGGGGCAGGAAATAGAAGCCTGAATCAGCCAGCGAGTAGAGAATGTTATATGTTCCGCTGCTGCCGCCAAGAATCCCTGTTGCTGTGCATAGTGCCAAAATGCCTTTCAGGATACCGCAAGCGCACAGTACACCCAAGAACGGAGTAAATACACTGGTTACGATGTTAACGAAGGTGTCAAAGGGATTCATTTTTGCTGGGGCTGCTGAGCTGTCATCTGTCTGTGATGATGCGAGATTTTCCAGATGACCTACAGCCACTAATGACTTGAACACATCAGGAACATGATTACCTATGACGACCTGATACTGTCCGCCTGACTGCATGACCGTAACAACTCCTTCAGTGCTGTTAAGGACATCTGTATTAGCTTTAGATTCATCCTTAAGGTTAAAACGGAGTCTTGTTATACAGTGGGTTACGGCATTGATATTAGCTTTACCGCCTACGTTCTGCAATATAATGCGAGAAAGGGCATCATACTTGCTAGCCATAAAGATACCTCCCTAAAATAAATTGTATTAGCTGTAAATGAGATTTTTACATAATATCATATCTTGAAAATCATAAAACAATTCAGTTAGTGCGGTATGGTAAGAAGAATTTAAGTATTGCGTTAATCAACAAGTCCTATTTGACCATAATAGAAATAATGTGTTTTATGGTAACTCCATCGTAAAAGTGATAGCAGGGACAAATTACTGAATCGAATACTATTGTATCTCCGGTTTGAATTTTTGAAGAAATTGCAGGCTGATAATGATTTAGTTGTATTAGTGATTTCCTCGTTAAACCGTCAAAACTATCTGACACCGATAGACTTCTAATCGTTCAAGGAGAACGGCGGCATTGAGTTATACAGCGAGATATATATCTTGTCTGTTTGAAGAACCCGTTATGGAGTATCATCGTATTCATGCAGTTTCAAATATTATGCACGTTACGAT
>ERZ842401.2967-NODE-2967-length-21764-cov-5.805334_pt1 | contig 21764 bp, 6 predicted proteins | sample MGYA00521270_ERZ842401 | MGnify/ENA primary metagenome ERZ842401 (study PRJEB31892, sample SAMEA3878208) | bioreactor metagenome | biome: Moose rumen | place: Sweden | collected 2011-10 | study: EMG produced TPA metagenomics assembly of the PRJEB12797 data set...
AAAGAACGGCAATTCCCGCCGAGTCGTAGCCGCGATATTCAAGTTTTTTAAGACCGTTTATAAGAACAGGAGTCGCCTGCTTTGAGCCGACATATCCAACGATTCCACACATAAAAATCCCCACCGTAAAAGAATGTGCTTACAGTATAGCAATTCGCAAAACAAAAAAAAAGATACCCACGAAACGCAGGTATCTTCCATTCATATCTAAGAATTTTTATGCAATTGCATCCAAAACTTTTACGACATCTGTATCATAAAGATTCGGCTTTGACTCAAGCTCTTCGATAGCCGTTTCTTTATCCATAATCTGTTTGTAGTTTCGGCGGCTGATAAGTGAAGTGTAGCTTTCTGCAACATGGATGAGGCGTGCAATCTGAGGAATTTCTTCTCCAGACAAACCATGATAGCCAGTTCCATCCATATTCTCAGTATGGAATTTTGCTGCTTCTTCGAAAATCTGCCAGTATTTGCGCGGAACGAATCCAAGATACTGTTCATACAAATTGACATGCTCACGAAGCTGTGCTCGCTGCTCTTCATTTAAGTTCTCGCTTTCAAGCAATTCCTGTGGCAAGGCAAGGAGACCTGCATCGTACACCATAGCGGCGGCAAAATAAATCATTGAAGAATTCTGATTCAAACCGAGTTGCATTGCCAATTTATAGACCAACTCACTGACATTCTTCGATTTGTTCTTTCGCTTCGTAGTTGCGTCAATCTCACTTCCCAGTTTTTCACAATCGATGACAAGCTGTTTAAGCTCCGCCTTTTCTTCATCGGTCATTTCCGGAGCCGGCAATGCGTCAACACCCCAGCGAGAACTTCCCGCTGATTTTAGGCCCATGCCATTAAAATCGGTAACACCACCGAGAAGGAGCTGATTGTTCGTTTGCTGCATACCCGCAATAAGTTTAAGCGTTGAATCAAGCTGTTCGGTATGAAGAGCAGAAGCACGGGCAGAAGCACGAATCCCAAGATACACGAGAATGAAAACAATAACAAAGATAATACCCGCACCAACTGCAATAATCCAAAGCGTTTTGTTTGAACGCTTATCCATTTTATCAATGGTAGTATTCATTGTGTTTGTGACACCCTCAACCAAAGCCGTGTTCGTTTCATTAATTTTACTAATGACGCTCTCATTGCTCTGATTGATTGACTTAATCATCTCTTCCTGGCTCGCCTGCTGATTTTCGGTGATATTTTTGAGCATTTCTTCATTGCTCGCCTGCTGGCTCGCAGAGATATTTTCAAGCATTTCACGGTTTTTAGCGTCACGAGCGGCATCTTTTTGATCAGACTGCTGTTGCTGAATCATACGGACATATTTCTGAACTTGCGGGTCATCAGAAATCTTTGGATAAGTCTGAAGATTCATAATGACATCATTGAAGAGAGAATAATCCTTTGTTTTTGCCATTTTTTCGAGCAACTTGGTATAAATCTGAGTTGCAAGAAGATAGACATTTCCAGGAACTTCATCTTTTTCGGTCAACTTCAATGTGGCATTGATTGTTTTGAACGCTTCTTCGTACTGCATATCAGTGTACTGATCGTCAGCGCGCTGAAGGAAACGCTTTGTCAAATCAGAGGTTGAAGCCTGCGCAAAAACAAATCCTGCTGCAAGAACACAGAGAACGACCATCAAGAAACTTTTTTTACTTACCATTTTATTTAACAACATTTCCAACTCCAATAGCAAATGTGAATTTTGTTCGGTTTTCCATTCCCTCTTCTTTCATGAGAAGAAGATCCTGTACACCAAGCTCCACTCCGAATTTTGTTTTATCATTAACTGCCAAAGGAAGCAAGAGAGAGCCTCCGAATTCAGCGGCCATTTTTATGTCATCTGTGAAAAGATACCCAAGGTCATAATCTCCGAAAAGCCGTATCTGAGACTCGCCAAGATTGATATTATCAAGCGCAAGACCAACAACAGGAGAGAAGAATGTTTTGGTCGTGTTTGTAATTTCGCGGTCATTTGAAGCTAAAGCATGGGCAGAAACTCCCGCGCGAAGGAACAAATGCTTGCTCAAATCAGAAAAAGCAATCTCTGGAACAAGACGCCCCGAAACCAAAAATTCCTGCGGCTTGTCGAAATCTTTATTTTCTGCTTTTTTCTTAGCCGTTGCCGCTTCATTGCCACCTTCAGCCATGAGAGTAACGATGTTTGCGTCGGCAAAGAAATCAAGACCGAGAACAATGCGCTCTGAGGGGCGGAAAACAGTCGCTCCGACCGCAAGACCATATTTCAAACTGGTATATTCATCGGGCTTGGTAACTTTTTGATATACGACATCAGCCAAGCCCAATTTGACCGTCCATATTTTTGATGAGAACGAAGCCTGCTGTTCGTTGACATAGATTTCCTGCCCGGAAGCCGTATTAACAACCTGATAATTACCACGGCTTGCCAACTGCTGCTTTGATTTTGCATTACGAGCCGCGATTCGCTCAGCTTCAAGACGCTTGCGGTTTTCTGCCGCTTGATTTGCGGCTTCCTGATTCAAGATTGCTTTGTCGATATAAGAATACAACTCAACGGCATCAAAATTTTCGATATTGTTATCGATAACAGCGAGCGATGTTTGACGCGCCAACTCAAGGTTATCGGTAATGATAAGCTGCCGTGTTTTTTTGAGTGTATAATTCTCGATTAATGGATAATTCGCAGATGACTTGTTCTCGGCAAGGATTTGCGAAATTGTCTCTGAATTTTTTGCGGCGATAGCCATGTCAATTTTCTTGTAAATGTCACCGACATCGGCGGAAGATTGACCGAAGGCTGAAAAAGCGCACGCAAAGGCAAGTACCAATGACAACACGCCACGAGATTTTGTTTTTAAATTCACGATAAGCATCCTCTCATTACAGATAGTTCTATTGTAACAGACAAAGAATGATTTCGCAACTCAAAATTTGCACTGTATAAACAAAGTAGAACTTATTTTTTAAATAAATTCCCTAAAATAGAAATTTTAGAGAATTTCATTTTCCCACACAGAAATGCGAGAAAACTGAATCCAAAACATCCTCTGGAGTGACATCGCCCGTAATTTCCCCGAGAAAATCGAGCGCGTCTTCCAAATCCTGCACCACCGCATCGAGCGCGTAATCTTCGCTGAGGGCGAGCGCATGGCTCACGCTTTCAAGTGCCTTTTCCACCGCGACTTTCTGCCGCTCAGAGCCAAGCCCCGTGCTGTTCCGCTCGGATTTTTCGGCAACGGAAAGCGCTTTTTTCACCGCTTCGGAAAGTTCGCCCAAACCGATTCCCTTTTTTGCGGAAATATGGACTTGGGAAAGCGACATCGCAACTTCGCCCGATGTGACAGAAGGCACGGAATCGCATTTGTTCCACACGAGAATGAGCGGGATTTTTCCGTTTGTATGCTCTTCGATAAAATTCTTGTCTTCTTCGTTCATGCCGACTTTTGAATCCACAAGATAGAGAATCAAATCGGCTTCTTCGCTCAAATCTCGCGTGCGCTCAACACCCACCGCCTCAATCACATCGTTTGTTTCGCGTAAGCCCGCCGTGTCGAACAATCGCGCGGGAATGCCCGAAAAATCAATCCAGCTTTCGATAAAATCGCGCGTGGTGCCTTCAATGTCGCTCACAATCGCCCGGTCTTCTTTTAAGAGCGCGTTGAATAATGAAGACTTTCCCGCGTTCGTGCGCCCGCAGAGAACCACCCTCGCCCCGTCCTGATAAATTTTTTCGCTTTTCCAAGAATCGCGCAATTCTGAAAGCGCGGCTTTTGCTTTTTTCAGTTCGCTCGCGTCAAAAGAATCGGCAATCGTTTCTTCATCTTCGGGGTATTCGATTTCAACTTCAATCGCGGCAAGCGTGTCAACGATGTGTTTTTTTACGCCGTCAATCGTTTCGTACAGATTGCCAGCCAAACGCCCTGCCGCCCGCGACTGGCTTTCATTCGTTTTTGAGTCGATGATTTCACGCACGGCTTCGGCTTTCGTCAAATCCGCCTTTCCGTTGATGTACGCGCGGAAAGTGAATTCGCCCTTCTCTGCCGCCCGAAAACCGCTATTTAATAGAAGATTATACACCGTCTGAACGACATGCACGCCACCGTGGCAGGAAATTTCCGCCATATCTTCGCCCGTAAACGACTTAGGTGCACGGAACACAGAAACCAAAACTTCGTCAATTTCGGGAAGCCAGCCGTACACAATCGTGTTTCCTTCCGCTTCGAGCAAAGCCTTTGGGCGGGAGAAAACTTTTGAGAGAAGTTCAATGCAATTTTTGCCCGAACAGCGAACGATTCCAAGCGCGGCGGGAGCAAGGGCAGTCGCAATCGCGGCAATCGGCTCTTCGGGGGTGTATTTTAGGTTCGTCAATTTCTCACTGCTCACTGCTCACTTCTAACTTTCTGAATACGCTTCCCACAGTTTTTTTATGTCGCCGAGTTTCGGAAAGCCGCCTTTTCCTTTCATTCGCTCACGCTCTTCTTGGTCGCGGATAGAATCCCATGCCGTGGTGTCGCTCGTGCTTGTGGTGCGCGTCTGATTGTCATTCATCAAGAGCGATTCTGCCTTTGAGCCACCCGAGAGCGCGGGTTTTCGATACTTCGCGTCTGCCTCATACGAAGGACCGGGATATTTCGCGTCGCCCACATCGGGGGAAATGTCGTCGTAGCGGCCGGACTGATTCCAATACATATAGCCGCGGTTCACGCTGTCGCGCACGCCAAAAATTTCCTGTCGGACATAATTCGCGTTGTAATAGGCTCGGTCGTAGCTCACATTGAGATAGAATGCCTGCACCCAGGGGCGGATAATCAGCTTGTTGCGCCCAATTACGGTGTTTCGGTATGTTCCGTAGTAGTACACGCGGTACGGTCGTTCCGAAACAGGCGCGTAATTCAAGAAAGACTGCTCAAAATGGCTCGGGTAGAACATCGGGCAAACGACATCCACATATTCGGCGAGCAATTCCACATCCTGACCAGTGCGCGTTCCCGAGCGATACCAGCCGTTCGCGCCGTAAATGTCAATTCCAATCGGTGCGTCAATATTGGCGCGAGCGTAGCGCAAGAACGAGACGAGCGCGCTTTCTTTGTCCATGCCGTCGCTTCGCCACCGGAACTGTGCGTTTGCCATGTTTTTTCCGTCGGTCGGGAATCGGATATAATCGAACTGGATTTCATCGAAGCCCTGCGCAATCAAATCCTGCGCAATGTGAGTCACATATTCCCACACTTCGGGGCAATACGGGTCAACCCACACTTCATCGTAGTAGTTCGTCTTCACCGCGCCCGTTTCATTTCCGTTTTCGTCTTTCACTTTTTCGTAGCTTTGAATTCCCTTCCACGGTTTGTTCAGTGATTTATCCCAGACCGCGTACTGGCTTTTTCCGTACTTTGCAAGATTCTCGTCTTTAAAAGTGACGATTCGCGCCACAAGGTAAATTCCATTTTCTTTCATCGCGGGAACGAATGTCGGCAAATCGATTTTGTAGCGCGAGATGTAGCCTTTCTGCTTTACAATCGGGTCGGTCGGCTCAAAATGAAGCGCACCAAAGTCGTCTTTCATGTCGATGACGATTGCGTCGAGTTTGTTGTCGAGAATGACTTTTTTGTATTTTTCAACGCCCGCTTTTGTGACCAATTTATGCGGAGAAACATAAATTGCCTTTCGTTCGTTCGCTTTTTCGGCATATTTGTTGTTTATATCATCGGGATACAGAAGCCACAGCTCGCCGAGTTCAATTCCATTCCCTTTTTCAGTATCGCTTGGCATCCATGTCGTGTAGAGCGTATCGTTCTTTGAGAGCAGATTAAAATATTCCTTCCATTTTGCATATTCATTCGGAACGGAATCAGCCGTTTTTGTGGCGGGATTGTATGCGGCAACTCCGCCCGTTTTCGTGTACAAAAGGCGCGTTCCGTCCCAAAAGAGCGAGTCAATCGTTTCAAGCGGCTCGTTTCCCGCAAACAAAAGCTCGCCCCGCCCTTTCGCCCAGTCAAAGCGGTAAATACGCGGAAGGTAGCTCTGAGAGACAAACACTTCCGTAACAGGGAAGCCGTTCGCATCCGAGAAAACAACCGGCAAAATGTCGGCAATTTCGTCGGGGTATGACTGCGTTTTCATGTTCTCAAAGCCGCCGTTGCAATCCTTCCATGCGATTTTTTTCGCAAGCGGCATACAGTATGAGAATCCGAAAATCGTGTGCGCCATAAAGACAACCAAATCAGTCTCGGGCTTGACCGCAGGCGTGACAGTGCCGTCCGCATTCTGAACAGCGGCTTTTCCCGTGCCCTTTCGATTCATGTCACAAACCGCAACAGCCTTGATTCCCGAGGTTGAAGAAGAAGTTGAACCAATTGATTTCCACGAAACGCCGCCATTGTAAGTGATGTACACCGCATCTTTTGTGGCAGTAACGAGAATGCTCTGGTTTGTAGGGTGAACCGCCAAATCTTTGAGTTGAGCCGGCTGTTTTAAAAATGTCGTGTTTGCGCCATCGTATTGCTTGACCGTAAGAAAAGGAAGCCCCTCATTCCGCATTTCAAAATTTGAGAGGTCGGTCGTAGAGACAATGCCCTGATTTGTGAGGAGATACCACCGAGTAAGCGATTTTGATTCGATTTTATCTTCAGTTCGGATAATTTTTAAGACTTTTCCGCCCGTCCACAGCGGAATCGCCGTTTTGGTCGTATTGATTTTATACAGCCCCTTCTCCGTGCCAACGAGCATAAACTTACTCGAAGAAGACGAATCCCCGCCCGTCTCGTAGGTCGTTTCGGGAAGTCTGTAAATAGAATTGTCATCCGCCTGAGCGGCAGAAAGACACGAACTTAATGAAATTAAAAGACAAATTGAAAATAGAATGCGCATATCATTTATATCGGAAAAAGATATAAGCGAATTCATATTTTTCTTTACAATTCTTCGCTTGCACTAAGAGATTTTTTCTAAGATAATAGAAGAGAGGTGTTGAACATGTCAAAAAAAACAGGAAAGTCTCTTTCAAATAACAAAAAAATCATCCTTTTTTCTTCAGCTTTCATTCTGCTCACGCTCGTTTGCGTCTTGGTTGTACTGAACCTTTCTCCAAAAAACTATACGGTCGCCTTTTATAAAATTGAAGACCAGCAAAAACAAGGAATAAGTGAGGTTCTGAGTTCCATAGCAAAAAAACAAAACATCGAAATCGTATTCACACAATATGACTCAAACAAGTCTCTCAAAGAACAGCTCCTCCTATCAAAAAAGCCAAGTCTTATTATCACAACATCAGGATTTGCGGTCTCCTCAGCCGTTGAAAAATCCTCAAAACGAGCAGGGATTCCCACTGACAATGTGCAAGGCATGACTTCTTCAATGCGAGCCGCAATCAAATTCGATGATAGCAAAAAACGAATCAAGGCACTGCCAATTCTTTCAAGCCATTTTGAAATGGCTGTCGAACGCTCTCGTTTTCAGAATTCAAGTGTAAAACAAATCAACACATGGAACGATGTCGAAAGATTTATGCGCGAGCAAAAGCGCCATCAGGACGCACCGCTTATTTTCGCGGGAGGAGAGCCGAATTTTCTTCTTGACTTGGTTGGTGCATTCGCCGAATCAATCGATGGGATTTCCTCATACAGCGATGCCGTAAAAATCCTTAAAAAAAACGAAAACAGTTTCAACGCAACAACCGTTGCAAAAACACTGTGCGATGAACCAGATTCCCCGCTCGCAACTACGGTCAAACAGCTTTCAACCTGGTATAAACAAGGGCTTATCCATCAAGGCACATTCTCGCTCCAACCCATAGAAGTAGAAGCCTTCGCAGAAGGAACACTTTCAAGCATTATGTTTATGCCACTCGAAACACACCGTTCTTTCGCACAAAAAACAATTTCGCGCTACATTTCAAGTTATTTGCCTTCTGAACACAGCGCAAACGCACGCATATTTACAGGGCACACTTATTATGCAGTTCCCTTCATAAAATCAAGCAAAACAGAAATTCTCCTCAATGGCTTGGTGAGCGTTGAATCACAAGAAAGCCTTAGCCGAGCAACGGGCTTGGCCCCCGTCCTCGCCCAATGTCGTACGCCCGATAAACAGGCAGACGATGCCCGCTATTGGATTGCCGCTACATCTGCTCCATTCGCTGGTCTTAGCCAAGAAGTTTTCATGTCAAAAGAAGCAAAAAAACTTCTCGCCTCAGAAATTGCCGCAAGAATCAAACAATAAATTTTCAATTTTTTTAAAATTTTTATCCTCTGCGCTGCCGATTTTTCGCTTTTTGTCATCTGATTTTTTATAAGATAAAAATACCACACCCACCGAAAATCGGCAAGTGTGGTATTTTCTCATCTTGCCTTCCCGCACAGAGAGCATTTCGCTCTCTGTGCGGGCAAGGCGGTGGGGCGGCTACTCTTTTTTCAAGTATGCCGTTTCGTAGGCTTTACTTGTCTTGTAAGCGAGAACCGAATCGACCGTAGCGGGCGTTGCGGTTGATGGCTGTGCGGTGTCAAGTTGATTCTTCAACACATCACCAGTGCCATTCCATGCATTGCTTGACTCGATAGAAATCGGATTTTCTTTGAGCGCATAGTGACCATTACCAAGAGACGGAACAATCATGAAGTCCCATTCCCCAGTCGGGTTGTTAATATCCGTTTCATCAGACATTGCCTTTGAACGCTGTGCATACTTAACGCTGTTCGCGGTGTTAGCCTTGTTGAGCCAAGTCATTGTTGGAATGTATTTTGCACTTCCAGCCTCGGTAACCTCCTTCTTTATCACGGAAATTGAACCATAAGAAAGTGAACCCGTATCGTCAATTTGCTCCTCAGCACTCCAAGTATACGAGCCATTATTATTTTTGCCGTAAACATAGCACATCACACCTTCGTTATTGTTGTACATGATGTGGATGTTACTATCACCATCGACTTTTACGCTGACTTCGCCGGAACAAGTCTTACCAGTGTCATATCGAGTCCAAGCACTTGCAAGTTTTGGATTCTCTGACGAAGCGATTGCAACAAGAAGCCGTGAGTTCGTAGCATCATAGTAAGCGATTACAGGATAGCCTGCTGCGGTAACATCAATAGCCGCAGAAGAACCAGCAGACTCGGAATTATTAAGCCCATTAAGTGGAGTGCGATAGAAACTTCCATAACTACGAACCGTAGTGCCACCAACGACATTCATATCCCCCTGATAGATTGTCGCAGAATGGAGCGTAAAGCCGCTCGGAAGAGCATCCGCCCATGTAATCGTCTTGGTATTACTGTCATAATTAGTAATTTCGCTCACGACAATCTTATAGCCACCGTTCGTGTTATCCAACAATGCAATTGAATCGCCAATCGCAGGGTCAGTGGCAAATTCTGCATTCTGCATAACAAGAGTTGTTGTTGTTGTTGTGCCAATGTAGTTTGTCGTATTATGATCCTTATTCGAGTTACTTCCCAAGAATATGACTTTAGAGAATACAGCAGGATAATAAGTTGAGCCAACACCAGTCTGTGTACCTTTTCTATCGTCAGCACCACCCACTTGATTATTTGTTTTTGCATTTGTTGTATTTGTGCTCCATTCAAATACACGGTCTTGTTGAGTGTAATTGCCATCAATCACAACCCATCCTGCAAAACCTGCTGTACGATCTTTATATGCTTCAGTAAGCTCGTTGCTATCAATTTTTTCGTCAAGATTTACCACAGAATACTTGAGGCTCTCATTCAATGAGTCGTACCAAATATTGTGCAGATAATTTTTGTAACGGGCTGCCTGCGGATGCTCGTAAATTCCAAGTCGGCGCTGCATGTCATAGTTTTGGAGCGTGTAGAAGCCCGTCGTGTTGTCTCCGTCAAGATACACGCTTGGGTTTCCAGCAACAACCGCCGTTTTACCTGTGTATGTGTTTTTATTGGAAATATCATTTTTTCCAATCTGCGTTACAACCGCCCCGCCGACAACCGCGTCACTTGCAGAGGCTGTGACCGAGTAAGTACCGCCGTTACCCTGCAACTCCGCCATATACATAACAGAAGCCGCCTCGGAATCACCTTTTTGGTCATAAGCGATACCTGTGTATGAGCCTGGCTGGTCATACGCGTTGTAAATTGCGGTTGAGTTCTCGGCAAGACCATAACTGAATGTAACAGAGCCGTTACTTGGCGTACCCCAAGAAGCAAGCAATTCGCCGTTCGGTTTTGAAGTCATCACAGGATACTCAAACTCGTTGCCACTTGATTTGAGCGTATTCTTAAAGTAGTTGCCCAAGTTCCAGACGCTCAAGTAGCTGTCATCGCTTGCGGTGTACCCAGTTGAAGTTCCGCTCATTTTAAAGGTTTCTTTGTTGTTTGACTTCGTGTTGTCGTTCAAGTTGTTGAGCGATTCCACCGAGTTTACCGAAACCTTCATTTTGCCAGAAAGAGCCGGAACTTTCATTGTGAATGAATACAATCCAGTTGTATCGTCACTGGTTGCGGTGTAAGAGAACGTACTATTGTTATTACCTACAGACCAAAAACCAGAGCCGAGGTTGTAACCTGTAACAGTAATGCTCTCACCTTCAGCAACAGGATATTTTCCGAGATAAGAGCGGTTCATTGTGCCACCAGAAATGGTCGTTCCGCTACGAGTGATTCCCGTGATGTACGGCACAATATCCACCTGATACGGTGCATACTTTTCAGTTGTGTCAGCTCCGTTCGTGTTCGTTCCGTCGCTTGCGGCTACGGTGAACAAGACATCGCTTGCGGCAACTTCAGCCACATATCTTGAATCGACGGTGAGCTTCCAAGTGACATTATGCCCTTCGACAAGCCCCTCCGCTTCTTCTTCGCTCGTCACGCTGTTCTTGAATACGGAACTTGTAACCTCAAATTCAATGCCAGTTGGCAATCCGCTCGTGTAGTCAAAGTCGTTCGTTGCACTTGCATTATATGTCGCGACAGTATCGGGCATATTGGTTGAATTGAACTGCTTGTTTGTAGAAACAATAATGCTCTTTACGAGTTTTTCATCGGTGATAGTACCCGTGAACACGACTTTTCCCGAAATCTTGGTGTCAGTATCGAGGTAGCCAGAAGAAGCCGTGAAGTTCGCACTCGGCAAGTCCGCCTTCAAATCAACATGCCCAGCATTTTCAACTGCGGTTGGGTCTGAGATGCTCGGTTTCGGGAATCTATCATCCACCAAGTCCATGTAAATCGGCACATTGATGACCGTCCACTGCGCGCCAAAAGCGGTATATTCGCCGTTTTCAAGAGTGTCTACCGTACCTGCTTTACTGTCTGTTGAGTCCCACAAGGTAATTCCGATGTTGCTCAATTTGTGCGTAGCCTCGTCAGATTCAACCCATTCGGTAACATCACTTGTAGTAACATCACTTGGGTTAATCTCAAAGCCTTTGAGACCGATGATTCCTTTTGTAACCGTATCGTCTGTTGCATCATAAGTAGAGCCTGTAGCATCGGAAAGTTTTGCTTTCGTTTCCGCGGTCGGTGCGGTGAGTTTGCTCTCAACGCTTTTTGCATACGCCAACTGATAGTACACATCGCCCTGTCCTCCGTTGCCGCTTACGAACTCAAATGCCACGCCGAGTTTGTTTCGCATTGTAAATCCAACGCCATCGTTTGCCTTTGAAGAATCCGTCAAGTCGCTCGTGAGCGTTACGATTTCCTGCGCATTTCCTTCGAGCTCTTTACCCTCATCCGCTTTTAAATTCCATACGGTATCAGAAAGTGCACTGTAGAAGCTCTTGGTGATTGTGCCACTATTGGTCTTGAGTCTCTGACCGCCAAGTTCGCTGTCAACATATTTGCCGTCGCCGTTCAAGTCGGTAGAGAGATATACTTTTGCAACACGCGGTTTGTGGTTCGTAAGTTGAACGGTTGTCGTTGCGTTGTCAGAAGAAGTCGTGCTGTAGTTACCAGCCTTATCGCCCGCCACCACAACGATGCTTACAACACCGTCATTAAGTTCGTCTGAGAAGAATTCGGTCTCCCATGCGTATGTAGAACCTGATTTCTTGACATAATCAACAAAGCCGTCGCCGTCATCATTGGTGATTACAGTTCCATTGCTCTGACCACCTTCGGCTGTCGTGTTATTGACAGGAATTGCAATCGGGAAGAAAGCGTAACTTGGCGTTGTGTCAAAACTAGCGGCTACCGTGGCAACATTTTCGCTCACAGAAGAAATTTCATAGTAACTTCCAGAAAGTTTGACAAGCATGCCCTTTCGGATAAAGTCGTTAGAAGAAATTGAAGCAGAAGTGATTGTAGTGCTTCCGCCAGAAGAAGCGATTGAGCTCTCGACTTTCACACCGTACAAGCCATCTTCTGTGGTTAAATCAGAAGCAAGCGTGCTTACTGCTGTGCTCGCAGAAGTCGAAATTCTTGAAGAAGAGCCTTCCGTTGTCGGCTGGGTCGGCAACGGAAGTTCAATTTTCTGTGAAGTGTCAGAGCCGCGCGTAAAGTACACGGCGATAAAGTCAAGACCAGAGCCAGCCTCTTCAACAGAAGAGTACAAATCATAAACATAGTTAGAGTTTTCAATCTTGGTCATGCTGATTTTGTTCTTGCGGTCGCTGTCGCTGTAGAGCGGGCTAAGCGTTGGAGCCACATTGTCAACATTGATTGAGTAAGTAACTGTGGTCGAGTGGAGTTGAGAATCATCAACAGCAGTGAGTTTATATGTATATGTTGTACCAGCATTCTTATCAATTTTGGTGTACACTTTGTACTCCGTGACCTTACCGTCATTGTTTTTAATGCTACGCTTGAACCAATCTGTATTTTCGGTTGTAGTAGTACCGTTTTTCGTAACACTGATGCTTGAAAGTCCACCGTCATCAGTAACAGTGCTTACGATGTACCACTGACCTCTTACATACATCTCTGCATTATAATCCTTTTCTGCAACAGAAATGCCATCAATAGTAGAAAGATTCTCAGTTGTAATGTCAGCAGAATATTGATGGAGATTTGCGTTAACTTCTGGAGAATCATTATCAATCTTAATCGGCAATGTTGTTGACCATGCACCAACCTTGCCAACAGAGTTCACTGCACACACACGGATATAAATGCTTCTGTTTTCACTAGTTCCGTTTTCAGAAACAATTGGATCCAACTCACCGTTTTCGTTCACATTATAAGACCAAGCGGCCGTTGAAGTTTGCGTTGCCTTTAAGCCCCACCATTCGCCGACAGCATCAACAGTTGCAAATCCATATTTCTGAGCGATAGCGAGAGATGGCTGGTTGTTTGAAGAATATGCGTTCATTGGTTTTTCACCACTGTTAATCAATGCATATCCGTCAACCAAGTTGTCGGCATAGCCAAATCCGTCATTAGTTTTCGCTATGCTTGACAAATATTTACCCGTAGAGAAATCCGATTTTTCATCAATTTGGAAATATGTCTGTGTTGTAACAATTCCAGACTGAGCAGAACCACCAAGTATCGTGGTTCCGTTCATTCGCACGGTTCCACCAAGAACATTATTTTCGCCCGGATAAGAAATTGATGCAATCGGTTTATCTGCATCTGGATTGAACTTGATTGACCATTCTTTTGTGATGCCGACATTGCCCAACTCATCAACCGCCTTGAAGTAAATCGGAATGACATACCAAGCCGTTTTTGGTGCTTCGGTGTCAGTATCAGTGGAAGTATACCTATCGATGTATTTATCGAGAAGTCTATCTTCCTCACGAGCGAATGTATAGTTAATGATTGAGTTATTGCCAATCTGAATCCAGCCGTCCAATGCCGCCAATTCTGAATCGGTCTTGCTTCTCTGCTCTGTTGTTGGAATAAGCCAGTATGTTTCGGTAATTGTATTTGAATCGACCGCATTTCCGACAATCGTAACATCACCGTTCGACTGGCTCGCAAATTCGCTTGTTTTGCTCACAGAAGTCGGAGCGGTGAGCGTTACCGTTGGTCCATTCATATCAATACTGAATTTGACAGTGCTGTTTGAATACAAACCATTTGTGTCATAGGCATACGCCACAAATGTAACATCGCCGTCAGCTGCCTCCTCAAATGAGATGAGGTCTGAAGTCCATTCCGCATTTGAACTGTCGGTTGTGGCTGAGAATGAGCCAGCAACAGTGTAACCAGTTCCTTCGATAGAATCCGCAGTCTTTTGCGTTACGGTTTTAGTTGTGCCTGTTTTTGTTGGATAACTGATTACAAAACTCATGCCCTTGATACCGTTGGCATCGTTTGCAGTAATTTTGAATTTCGCCTGTTGTCGTTTAGTACCACCGAGTTTGTAACTTGAACTAAATTCTTCATATTCAGTATATGCTCCAGCTGAATCAACCCCACCGTTTTCCGTAGTACCGTCAGACTGATAAGCAAGGGCAGAAAGAGTGCCAAATGCAGGAGCCGTTGAATCAGAAACATAGGTAACTAAACTTGCAAGACTATCGGTATCGGTCACCGCCTCTCCCTTTATTCTTAATTTCGGAGAATACAAATACTTTTTGGTTGCGTCACTAGAATAATTATAGGAAGTATAGAATTCGCCTCCTTCCGTATCCTTTACATAGATGTAAATCGTCTTTGAACCATCACCGGTGTTCTCTGGCGTATATGTCACCGTTTTGCTATTAGTGTTGTATGTTGAGCTTCCGCTCGTTGTTTCGCTTCCAGTAAACGGACTTCCCGAAATCACGACATCGCTTGCGCTCTCAATTCCGTCATCATCAGAAATTGTCGCAGAAATTTGAGCATCTGTTCCGTATTTGAGAACATATTTGCCATCGAAAAGTTCAAGGTTCGTGAAATTCACAATCGGGCGGTCTGAATCTTGGTTCACATACACTTTGACACCGCTTGAATAACCGACATTGCCCGCTTTGTCAGTTGCAACCGCTCGCAAATAGTAATTCTTTTGGTCTTCGAGTTTCGTTGTATCAAAGCCAGAAATCGTAAATGAGTAATTTCCTGTAAACGCAAGATTTGCCATTGCTTCTGCCGTTGCAGCAGTCCATTCAGTAGAACTTGAAGGCTCGCTATCGCTCTTGACATACTGAATTCCCGTGATTGCCAAATCCGGAAGGATATTCGCGTCAGTAATTGTACCGCTCAATGAAATTGTTCCGTTAATGTCAATTTTATCGGTAGTTGCTGTGTCAGCGTCAGTCGGCTGAATAAGAACCACAGCTGGTGCTTTTGTATCGACTGTCGCATTCGCAACAACATCTTTCTGTTGGTTGCCCGCATTGTCGGTAACGATGGCAGAAATTGAGTAGTTTCCAGAATCAAGGGTAGCGAAAGTCTTTTTATGGATTGTTGCCTCCCACTTCTTTTTATTAGAATCAGATGAATCCCCAGCATCTGTCAAACTAACAATGTCGCCAGTTGTCGCATCGGCAGTTTGGCTAATTGTGATTGTTTTTGAAGAAGTTCCGAATGTGAGCGAAATGCTTGAAACGCCAGCAAACGCATCGGTTGCAGTGCCAGTGATTGTGAAGGTTTCTGCTCCCTCGCCATTCGTGAGCAATACTTCGTTTTGATCCGTCGTGATTTCAGGAGCTACCGTATCGACATTGAGCGTGTAATAGCCGAATGCGGTATCGCTCGCAGCAGATGAATCCACTTTGACAGAATAGGTGTCATGCGCAGCATTTCCGACATTATCCACCGCAACGAGGATAAGATAGTTCGCATTCTCAGAGAATCCAGAAATGTTTGCCTTGAATGAAGATTCAATGTCCTTTGCTTTTCGAGTTGGGCCATCGGCAGAAGTGTATACAACCCGTTTTGTTTCGTTCGCTGAAAGCGGTGCGATTGTTCCCGTGTTTGAAGTGTAGTTGCTTACGAAAGTAGAAATATCTTCTTCAGTTGGAACGATTGTGAGCAGTTTGTAGTAAATCGTATTCACGCCACTACCCTCTTCCGTAAAGTAGCCACGGAGCGTCATTGAGAGAGAATTTCCGAATGTGCTCAGCGAATACTTGCCGCCGACATTCTTGTCTTTGTCGGCAAGTGCCGAATCAGAAGAATCAGCCTCTTTCACTTCTTCAAGCGTGTTATCGGAAGTGCCCACGCGGAAGTAGAGGTCTTTGCCCTTTGAGTCGAATTCGTGCCTTCCGACTGGGGCTGTATTATCGACTTTTACCGTAATTGTTTTTTCAAGCGACTTATTTCCCGCCTTGTCCGTTACGACAATCTTTGCCGTTGTGTCTGCCGTAAATGAAAGGTTCTCGAATTTCCATTCAGAAAGTTTGTCCGAGTCAGTGATTTCGCTCGGTGTTCCGCTTCCGATTGTGAGCGAAACTTTTGCAAGACCGAGGTTGTCCGTTGCAATTCCCGAAAGCGTGAAGGTATGACCGTTGCCCGCATGGATATAATACTCGTCCGTAGATTTTTTGTATGCCGTGTAGTTTGCATCATTGTCAACAAAGGTGTAGTTTTGAATAACTGGCGCTGTATTGTCGAACACGAGAGAAAGCAGGTTGGCGTCTGTTGAGTTGCCCGCATTATCAACAATTTGCGCATACACAGTGCCAGCATTTTCCGCAGTGATTTTCTCTTTTTGAATTGTCGCAGAGAATGTACCCGTTTCGGAATCGAAATCCGCAGAAATTGAATTCGGTTCCGACACCTGACCGTTCAAGCCAATCTTAACAGTTTTAACGCCCGTTCCTTTATCAGTTGCTTTTCCTTCAATATACAGGTCACTTCCACCATTCGCAAAATACTGCTCCGCAACGGCCGCATCGCTTGAAGATGTTCCGATTTTTACAGAGCCGTTTGTGAGAGAAGGAGCAACACTGTCCACCATGAGAGAGCCGTATCCAACTTGTGCAACATTCGCCTCCGTTTCAAAGCCACTCAAACTTGTTGTGTCACTTGGCGTGGTTGAATAGAGCGCGGCATTTGTGAACGAGTCAGTCGCCCTAATCGCAATATTATATTCTATATCTGAAGCACCAGAGAAAATCGCCTTCCATGTGCCACCCGTTGTAGAAACATTAGCCGTCGTGACAGCCGAAGAAGAAAGCGGTGTTTCAGTAGTGCCAACTGGAACAAGCCAAACTTCAAGACCATCAGAGAAATTAGCGTCTCTGATTGTACCGTTTATGGTGAGTGATGTTGCGCGAACAGATTTGCTGTAGGTATCAATTGTAATACGCGGAGCATAGTTGTCGCATTTGAGCGTTGCCGTTGCTTTTGCTGAGCGATTCTTTGAGTCTGTTGCCGTAAATGTGACCGTCTTTGTGTCTTCAATATTATTAGTGTCGCTTGAAGCCGCCCAAGATACCGTGATTGGATATGACTTTCCGCCTGTAACTTCCGTGCCAGTACCAACCGTGACTCCAGAATTTGTTGGAACAGTGAGGCTTTCGACATTTGAATCCAAAACAGTTACGGTGAATGTCTTAGAAGAATCGTTTGTTGTTGCCGTTCCCTTATCGGAAATTGCAGTCTCTCCATCAAAACTCTTCATTGTAATTGAAGGAGCCGTTGCATCGGTTGTGAGCGTTGTTTTTTCCGAGTAAATTGTGATGTTTCCAGCATTGTCTTTCGCCCCGTAATAGACATATATCGTGCCATCGGTTGGCTTGGAAGACTTCACATCGACAGTTGCATTCCATTTGTATGCTTTGAGAGAATCCCATGTGACAGTCTGCCCTTGATTCATCGGAGTCCAAGTAACAGAATCGTAAGAATCAGGCGCATTCTCGCTTTCAGAAAGACAATAACCGAATGAGTAAACTCCACTGAAATCGTCTCCCGCAACCGCATTAATCGTTGTGAAATCAGATTCATCAAGTTTAACCAGTTTATCGGCTTCGATGTCTTTTATCTGCGGCGCTGTACCATCCATCATAAAGGTAAATTCTGCGTTTCCAGTCTGAGTGTATTTGTCCTTTGCTGTAACACGAAGCGTGTAATCACCGCTCTGAGGCTCCGTAAAGGTTACAGCAGGAATTGACCAAGAGAGAGCGTCGTTGTCTTTCGTAAAGGCAGAGTCATTGTAAGATGGATATGCAGAAATTTTTTCTCCATCAGAATTAACGAAATAAGCCTCGATTGTAGTACCTTTTCCAAATGCTTTTGAAGAAGGAGAAATCGTACCTTCAAGCTTAAATCCGTTCGTTTTGTAGCCACCCACAGTGCTCACGGTGACTTTTGGAGCACCCGAATCAACTGCAACAAAGAAGTTCCCGACTGTTCGCACATTGTACGGTTTGTTCGTATCGGTTGCTGTATCCGAAGAGAGGAAGTCTCGGGCAATAACTTTTACCTGATATTCTCCCTCTTCAGACGGCAATTGATATTTAATGGAAGCCGTTGTTTTCTGCGGATTCTGTTTTCCAGAAGTTGCTTTTTGCGTAGTTCCCTCAGAATCATAGATGTAAATTTCATATTCGGCAACAGTATCATCATCGCTGAATGAGACCTGAAGCGTATTGTTGCTCGTTGTACCGAAGAGGTTCGTTGTTGTCGTAATACCGTTTGCCGTAGTAACAGAAGAATCGGCATTGCTCAGCGTGATAATCGGCTGGTCGGTTCGCTGGCACACCACGAATTTTTTGCTCTGGCTCAGATATGAAGTAGCGGTATTTCCGACAATATCCTCCGCCTTCACAACAAACACTACCTGAATCATCGGGTCAGGATCGAGGTCGGTTTTGAAAATTTCAGAAATTGCGGTCGTGCTAATTGATTTCGCAAATGAGAAAGCTTTTCCGATTTTGCCGTCAATTGACGAATCTTTCGCGGTAAGTCTGGTGAGAATTGAATCGGCTGCGTTCAAAGTTTCATCAAGTTTTTTGTCACTTGCCCAAATATCATAAGTGACATTTTTAAGGTTCTGCTCTTCAACGCTTCCTTTTACCGTGATTGTACCGTTCAAATAAGAATATTTTGAAGCAAGAGTGCTTTCAAAGTCTTCATAATCTTCGACAGTTGGTGTAATAGAAGAAACTGTCGGAACAGGATTTTTGGTATCAATATGAATGCTTCGGTCGGCAGAAGATGTATGCCCCGTGCTTCCCGTCGCAATCACTTGGAGCGTGTACATATAAGAAAGACCCGTGTCTTCAGCTTTTATGCTGCCGTAATCAGAGAGAGCTGAAGGCGTGAAAGTCCAGTTATCCTTGCCAGAATCAGAATCATAAGCACAAGAGAATCCAGGAACGCTCGTCCATGTGTGGTCAGAACTTCCCGTAATAGTAAATTCTTTCGTAGCTTTGACATCTCCCGTGTCTTCATCGGTAACAGTGAGAGTCGCCTTCAATGACTTTAATGTTGCGTTCTCAGAGGTTTCTTTTGCATAACCGGTAAATTTGAATATTTCTGAATCTCCGATAACATGATATGTTTTTTGAACTTCATCTACCGTTTCGGTTGAGTCAGTATATTTCGCCGAGCTTGGGAAGTAGTCAAGACTTGCAGGAGTTTCAAAACTAATAGCAGGCGGAGTTCCCGAAACATTTCCGATAAAGCCATAAAGTGAATTTTGAGAAACAGGACATTCTTCCACATCTTGGCCGGTAACGACAATAACATAATACTCATTAAGCTGAATTCCCGTTGGAAGAGAAGTTGAAAGAGTAACAATGCTGTCGCTCGCAGAGTTGTCGTCAGAATTATTTTTTATGTTCAGCCATTTGCTGTCAGTGATTTTTGAAGTCGCAATTTCGGTAGAGTACTCAGTAATTTCAGTTTCATTTTCTTCAAGTCTTTTTACTTCTGCTACAAGCTCATCAATATCTTCACGAAGAATATCCTTTTTCGAAACACCATTATCTTTTGTACCGACTGCCTTAACCCAAACCTTGATTGTGGGAGGGTCTATTTTAACTTGGTCAAGACCTTGGCTCACCGAAACGGTGATTGTAGCGCCATTAGTCGCACTCTTTGTATCGCCAGAAAAAGTTGAGCCGTCAGAAGAATAATTTACGGCAAATCCCGCAACCGAATAAGTCGGGTCTGCGTTCGGATTGAGAGAGAATGCAAGCGCATTTGCTTCTTTGCTTGAAGTGTCTTTTGCATTTTCTTCAAGAGCAGCGCGCACTTGCTCGACTGTGTATGTATCCTTGCCAAGCCCCTCAAAATCAGAATCTTTTGCAGTTCTGTTCAATACCGCTCGGAAATTGTTCGCGCTCAAGCCGGCACCATTTTTCGCGCTCATGTATTTTGTGTAAATATCATCATAGAGATATACAACAGAAGTTGAGTTTCCGCCAACAACGCCCGTGCCGTCACTTGGATTTTGATAAATTCTTGCTGAATCGGCGAGAGTAACCGTACAAAAATATTTTTTTGTTCCATTTTCGTCAGCAGTACCAATCGCATAGACGGCAGCATATCGCTTGTTTATGTCTTTCACTCCGTCTTCAACATATCGCGCAATCGTAACATTTGAGCCACCAACCGTGGCGATTTCTTCTTCTTGGTATGGCTCCACATTGATTTGCTCGTTATTCTCGTCATAGACGGTGACATCCATAGTTTCGACATTGTGCACTTCGGCAATAGTTCCCTCAATCGTGAAAAGAGAACCGTATTTTGAAATCGTTCCTTTTAGGAGATTCTTTTCCCGAGCAACCCCTGGCTTTGTGATTACAAAAACAGGCGGCGTGTTGTCGATTTCGAGCGTTTTAGAGTTTGTTCCCGAATTGTTGCCAGCATTATCGTATGCCGTAACGCTCACTTCGTAAGTGCCATCGGGATATTGCCAGCCGTTATAATAAGAAGAATTACTCGCATCGTAGTCATTGAGCGTAACCTGCCATTCTGTTTGGGCAGAGTTGAGCGTGGCAACATAAGAGCCGTAATCCTCTTTTGTGTCGACATTTTTAACCGTAACGATTACACGACCGATAGATTTATCATCAGAGCAAGTGCCCGAAAGAACGAATTTGTCGCGCACGGCAGCACTTGAAGGCGGATAGTCAATTGAAAGGCTCGGTGCTTTCGTATCGATTGCCCCACCAAGACCTGAATCTTCTCCACAAGAAGCAAGTGAAAGGAGCGAGAGTGCGAGTACCCCCCCCCCTATAAACTGAGAGATTTTTTGTATGTACTTGCCAACACAGAGTTGGATGAAGTATCGGAATATGAACAAAAAACAACAGAAACAGTTTGTATGGTTTGTTTTGAACTCTTAAAAAATTACATTAATTCGCATTGTGCAAAAGCATGCAAAACTGCAAAAATTTTGCAAGAAGTTTCATAAATTTTTATAACAACGATAATACACAATCAAAAAATAATGTTTATTATAAGGTTTACAATTTTTATGAATACCTCAATATTATACGACCCTGTACGTATAGTCCTGTCTTGAATTTAGTTTCGATTCGATTTCTTCAAAAGTTAAAAGTCCTTGAGTAGCACCAAATTCAGATACCACACCCGCCGAATTTACGGATGCATACATTAAAGACTTACCAATGTCAGCACCAGTTCTTCTTAACGCAGCACAGAAAGTTGATGCAAATGCATCTCCCGCACCTAATGTCGAAACTACCGGACCTTCCCATACGGGACAATAGAAAAACTGCTTTCCGTTATATGCATATGCACCTTTACCGCCGTCAGTTATGACTATAACCTGATAATCTGATACTTTTAATTTTATCAGCATATCTTTTATATCAGGATGTATAAGTTCGTCTGAATATTTAACCTCTCTTGTATCCGGTCTAACCTCAATCTTGGTAGCCATTGATGCCTCTTCTTTATTCATTACAACAATATGTGCTGATTCCAATATTTTCTTCAAATAATTAAAGCATTTTTTAATAC